>ERZ808266.24-NODE-24-length-68949-cov-6.834920_pt1 | contig 68949 bp, 58 predicted proteins | sample MGYA00521278_ERZ808266 | MGnify/ENA primary metagenome ERZ808266 (study PRJEB31516, sample SAMN03275591) | gut metagenome | biome: mammalia-associated habitat; material: feces | host: Papio cynocephalus | place: Kenya | collected 2012-08-02 ... | reverse complement strand
ACTCTGGGAGAAATTATTAAAAATGCTACTTATGATAAAGTCCTAAAGTCAGGTGTTAGCTTAATTTCTTACAAAATTGATCCAGTCTATCCTGAGGAAGAAGAGCGAATTAGACCTGCTATTATCATCCTTCCAGGCGGGGCTTATAGCCACAAATCTAAGAGAGAAGGAGAACCTGTTGCTCTATATTTTCTCTCTCTAGGCTACCATGCTTTCATACTTGATTATACTGTCGGAAGAGAAGGAATAGAAAATAATCCTCCAGAAAGAGAGGTCGCGTTTGCTATTCGCCACATAAGAGAAAGAAGCGAAGAATATAAAATTGATCCAGAAAAGATAGTCCTTCTAGGTTTTTCTGCTGGCGGGCACTTGGCTCTTTCTAGCACTGTGCACTATAAAGAACAAAGAGCTAACTATCTTGTACTTTGTTATCCTGTTGTGACAACTGGAGAGTGGGGACATGAGAAAAGCACATATAATCTTACTGGTGAAGATGAAGAAAAAAAGTCCTACTATTCTATAGAAAAGGCTATTACAAAAGACTTTCCTCCTTCTTTTATCTGGCATACTTCTCAGGATAAATCTGTCTCTGTAATGAATACTATTATACTTACAGAAGCTTTAGCAGAAAATGGCGTTGATTTCGAGTATCATGTCTTTCAAAAGGGCGGGCATGGAATGAGTGTATGCACTAATGAAGTGAAGAGCTTTAATAAGCGCAATCAAGTTTGGCTTTCTCTTTTAGCTTCTTGGCTAGAAGATAATCTTTCTTGGGAGAATTAAGTCTTCGGAATGAAAGAGGAAAGAAAGGAATAAAAACTCTTGATTCTCTCTTCTATTAAAGTAAAAATTAACCTATGAAATATATGGACGTCAAAAGTGCAAGTGAAAAATGGGGCATTACTCCTAGAAGAGTAAGGATTTTGTGCAATGATGGCCGAATAGATGGTGCTGTCAGAAATGGTTGGTCTTGGGTTATTCCAATAGATACGCCAAAACCAGGAGATGGTAGAGCACTAAGACGCTTTAAGAGCTTAGATATCAGACTTGGATTTATCGATGTTGATTCTTTAGATGAATTGAAAAAACAAACAAGCCTTATCGCTTACTTTAATTCCCCTTATTATGACTATCTACTATCGAAGACAATAAGCTTCCTTTTTTTATTGGAAGGAAGCGAGACAGAGAGTAGAGATGTATTGACTGTATTAAAGGGCGAGCTTTGCTACAATCTCTCGTTAGAGAATCATCTTTTAATTGTAAACTTTGCTTCTCTCTTAAGAGATCTTGGAGAGAAAAGAGGAAAGTGGGATATCGGTGAAGAGAAGAGAGTTTACTCACTTTTGATGAGAGGAATTGAGCGTACAGACGGTTCTGTAAAAGATGACTATATTGAAAAAAATGGCGAGAAGATTTCTATCAAGGATTCTTTAGAAACTATTATGAATCAGTATGATTCTTCTTGGTCAAATCTCAATAGTGTTGTTTCTGCGCTTCTACTCAGTGGCGAAGTGTTAAGAATTAAGCCATATAGTAGACATCTAATTTTCTTTTGCTATTTGCTTCTTGCAGGAGAGCTTTTTAGAGGGGGATATATTGTACCTTCATTCCCTCTTTCTTCGATAAATGAAGCAAAGGCAGCCTTTGCTCTCATTGTGACAAAAGGTATCTATGTTGATATGACATCATTTATTGAGAGAGTCTTGCAAAATACATATGGGGAGATAAAAAGAAATGTATGATATTATCTTAAAAAATGGTCTTGTTTTGGATGGAAGAGGTAATAAAGCAAAAAAAGCCAATGTAGCTATCTTTTCTGATTCTATTGCTCTCGTTACAGATAAAGAGATAGCTAGAGCAAGAACTGTAATAGATTGTACAGGTAAGTACGTCGCGCCTGGCTTTATTGACGGCCACACTCATACCGATTTTCTTCTCCTTAATGACGAAAAAGCCTCTCCTCGAGTTGGTCAAGGCATTACAACAGATATATCTGGTAACTGTGGTATTGGTGTCTTTCCATATACAAATCCAATTTTGAAAACTATGGTGCAAGATGTACTAGGTGAGTGGCGGGAATGGAAGTGGAAAGACTACAAGACTATGAAAAACTACTACATGACTAAGAAAATAGGCGTAAATGTACTTTTCTTAGTATCTCATACAGCGCTTAGAGTAGCTTCTTTAGGTGAAGATTGCAGAAGAGAAGCAAGCGACGAAGAGATAGAGCGAATGTGTTCTATTCTACGCTCTGAACTACAAAGTGGAGCTGGTGGTTTTTCTACTGGACTCTATTATTCTCCTTGTGTTTATTCTTCCATTGATGAACTCTATAGAATTCTTAAGGTTGTTAAGGAAGAAAATAAGATCTTCACTGTTCATCATCGCTCAGAGGGAAATGGCTGTACAGAGTCTTTAAAAGAGGTATTAGAGGTTGCTTTTAAGAGTGGAGTAAAGACGGAGATATCACACTTAAAGGCTATTGGAAGAAAGAATCAAGTTGAAGTTGATAAAATGCTTTCTCTTATTGAAGAGTATAGAGAGCGAGGACTAGATGTTAAGTTTGATCAGTATCCATATACATTTGGTTCAACATCTCTCTTTTCTCTTCTTCCTCCTCGTATTCTTGCTCTTACTCGCTTAGAGCAAAGAATGGCACTTTCTTTAGATAGTGAGCGAGAAGAAATAAGAAATGAGATCTTAAATGCCCAGACTTGGGATAGTATCTATCCTCTAGTTGGACCTGATGACATTGTTGCTTTGTATCTAACAACAAACCCTGAATACAATGGGAAATCACTCTCAGAGATAGCTCAAATAAGAGGAGACAAAGATCCTCTAGATACGCTTTTTGATATTCTAAAGGACGAGACGGGCCTTGCTGTTATGACAGATAGAACAGAGAGTCAAGAGAGCTTAGAGCGAATTATGGTACATCCGTTAATGTGTTTTGGGACAGATAGTCTCTATTCCTCTCCGCTTCCTCATCCGCGTTCTTACCATTCAACTGTTGAGTTTTTGGCAAAATATGTTCGAGATAAAAAGCTCTTAACACTAGAAGAAGCTGTAAGAAGAATGACAAGTGAGACAGCATCAAGATTCTCGCTTCTTGACAGGGGTGTTCTCTCTGAAGGTTACAGAGCAGATGTTGTTGTCTTTAACTTGGATGAGCTTAAAGCTAATGATGACAAAACAAACAATGGAATTTCTACTGTAATTATAAATGGTAAGATAGCTCTTCAAGATGGAGTTATCTTCTCTACCGGAGCTGGTCGGGTATTATAGTGGCGAAAGAATTAAATAAAAAACAACAAAAGATTATTGGGCTTGCTGCTCTAATAATTTTTATCATCTTTTGCTTTTTTGCTTTCTTTTTTATAGGAGTTCCTATAGTAAAGAGTGCTAAAAACCCAGAGGAATTTAGGGCCTGGATTGATAGCATGGGGGCATGGGGAAAGCTTTGTTATGTAGGTATTTGCTTTCTCCAAGTTTTAGTTGCAATTATTCCAGGGGGTCCAATTGAGCTTGCTGGTGGTTATGCCTTTGGCCATCTGGATGCAACAATTCTTAGTACGATAGGACTCTCTCTTGGTTCTATTACAGTTTTTTTGCTTGTAAGAAAGTTTGGTCAAAAACTCTTAGAGGTATTCTTTTCTAAAGAAAAAATAGCCGAATTAAAGTTTTTAAAAACAAATAAAAAGAGAGATTTAATAATTCTTATTCTTTTCTTAATTCCAGGAACACCTAAAGATTTGCTCTGTTTCTTTTGTGGTTTGACAGATATGCCATTCTGGCTATTCTTTGTACTATCAACATTTATGCGAATACCAGCGGCTTGGCTAAGTAGTATTGGAGGGAGTGCAATGGGGACTAAGAGCTATACTATAGCTATAGTAATTGCACTAGTCATTGTCTCATTAACAATAATTGGCATTGTGGGCTACAAAGCAATAGTAAAGAAACATGAAAGAGAAAGTAAGAAAAATGAATAAACTCTTTATCTTTGATCTGGGCGATGTTGTTATTAGTGGGGGAATGGATAGCAAAAGTGTTGCTCAATACCTATATTTGGATGAGAAAAAATATGAAGAGGAATATGAAAAGTATTCATCTAGACTCATTAATGGTGAAATAAGCGAAGAGGAATTCTTTTCTCATCTCTCCTCTCTTTTTTCTATAAGGATTAAATCAAACCCCTTTAAAGAATGCTATTATCCAGAAACAAACATAGAGCTCCTACCTCTTATCGATAAGCTAAGAGAGAATGGCTACAAATGTGTAGTTGGTTCAAATACAATTAGAAGTCATATAGAGAAAATAAAAGAGCTAAAGGAGAATCCTCTTTCTCATTTTCATGACAGAAAAGAGAATGGAGAAGGGGCCTCATCTATCGGAATAAACTACTTCCAATATAGTAGAGCAAAACAAAGAGAAGCAGAGAGATATTTGTCGTCTTTTTTCTAGAATGGTGTAGTTTTTGTAGAGTTATAGAAGTAAAACTTGATTCTTATTCTTCTTGGATATGAAAATATAGTCATGAAGCTTATTTATGTTGTTGAAGATCATGAAGTAATAAGAAGCGGTGTTGTTCAGTATTTATCTCTCTCTGGCTATGAGACAGAGGGCTTTAAGTCTCTTTCTGATGCAAGAGAAGGCTTTAATAAGAGAGTTCCTGATTTACTTATTCAGGACGTTATGCTTCCAGATGGAGATGGCTTTGCTTTTGTTAAAGAGATGAAGCAGAAGGATGAACACCTACCTGTTATCTTTTTAACTGCACGAATAGATGAAAGTGATAAGATTCTTGGCTTTGAATTGGGAGCTGATGACTACATTACAAAGCCATTTAGCCCTAAAGAGCTTGTCTTAAGAATTCAAGCACTCTTTAGACGCCTTGATGAGGGAGCAACCTCTGTAAAGAATAAGTATTTATATACAGACGGCGAGAATACGCTTTCTATCGATGAAGATATACACGAAATAAGAGTAAATGACGTAGTAATAAACCTCACAGCAGCTGAATGGAGGATAGTTCTCTATCTTGTAACTAATGCCCCTAATTTGATTACAAGAGCCCAAATTCTTGAGGAATGCTTTGATTATTCCTTTGAGAGCTACGAACGTGTTGTAGATACCCATATAAAGAATATTAGAACAAAGCTTCGCCCTGGTAATTGGATTGATACTGTTCGTGGCTATGGCTACAGGTTTTCAGGAAAGAAGAGTTAATGCATAGACAGTTTTTTAGACTTTTGTTTGCAATTATCTTTATTCTAATTGCAATTACTTTATTGCAAATAGCATGTATTACAGTCTTTTCTCAAAGACTGATTTATACGTGGTCAAGCAATGTCTTTGATGAATTTGCCGAGTCTGTCTCTTCTACACTTTCTAGAGTAGATGTTACAAATGCATCTAGCATATATGATTACGTATTTTCCAATGTTTCAGAGCGAATAAGTGGCTTTGTTTTGAGAAGCGCTAATGGTGGCCAAATGATAACCTTTGGCCAATCTGGCAATGGCCAAATAATCCCGCAACTTGCTTCTTTTGTTAACAATTCCTTCACATATATTGGTGATAATAACTCTACTAGCATTAAGCGTACAAATGTATATGAGCTACCAAGTGCAAAGTATAGATTAGACATTACGATGACATCACCTTTAGGTACTGAAATTAAAAAGGTTGATTTTTATAAGACAAACTCAGAAGAAAAAGTCTATGTTGCATATCCATCTTCTGTAAAGAAGGGTGATATAGCAGGAACAATATCTGTATATATAAACGGAGAACTTTCAGCATATTTAGATGTGCTTGTCTATTCTGTTGATTACTATACACCTACTAAGTTTATTCTTCATGAGGTGTATAAGGTTCTTGCTATCTCTATCCCATTAATCTTAATAGTAGGTTTTATTCTTGCTTACTTTGTCTCAAAAAAGACAGAAAAGAATGTTAAAAACATAGAGAAGGCACTTTCGCTTTTAAGTGAAGGACATTTTGATATCACTGTTCCAGATACAAATGTAATGGAGTATAACCAGATAGGAAAATCTATTGAGGCTTTAGGTCAGGACTTAAGAAGACACTCTGCATCTCGTAAGGAGTGGATTCGTAACATTTCCCATGATTTAAATACTCCTGTTACAAGCATGAATATGATTTTGGAAGGGATATTAGATGGACTGTTTCCTCTAACTAATGAGACTATTGAGACATTAAAGAAAGAGAATGATACTCTCAAAGAGAGAATCGCAAGCGTCTCGTATTATTCATATTTATTATCTCCAGATGCAAAGTGTGAAAAGAGAGAGCTAGTTTTAAAAGACGAAGTTGAAACAGCTCTATGCAACAATAAAGATAAGGTTAATCTTTCATTCTCGGATGATACGATTATCTATGCAGATGACACGCTTCTCTTACGTGCACTTGAAGAAGTTGTCAACAACGCTATTGAATATCGTAATAGCGACAAAGCTCCAATAATTACTGCAGGAGAAGAAGACAATAATATCGTAATAAGAGTAACTAATGATGGCTCTCTTCCTTCTCCTCTTCCACAGTTCTTCGAACCATGGAGTAGGGGAGATCAATCTCGCACATCTGGTGGCTCTGGACTCGGCCTTAGTATCGTATACCAAATTATGGAACTTCATAATGGTAGTGTAGATATTGTTCAGAATGGCGAAAAGGTTGTTGTAACTCTAGTATTTCCAACTGTAGATTACGTTTCTGTTGTCTAAGCCTATTATTTCAATTTTGTTATCATCCCAAATAGCAACTGAAGGGAGACTTCCTCCCTTTGGAATTGTTGTTGAACCAGGATTAAGGTAGAGTACTCCTTCCTTTTCTTTTAATACTGGGATATGTGTATGTCCACTCATTATAATCTCAGCATCTTCTGTGTCATATGAGTGGTGGCCGTGATGTAGAAATACCTTTTTCCCATTTATCGTTAATGTTCTAGTCATATCTGAAATATTAAAAGGAAGAACCATCTGATCCACTTCAGCATCACAGTTTCCTCTTACAGCTATAATAGAGTCTTTCATCTCACTTAGGAGAGGAATAACTCCCTTAGGCTTATAAAAAGGAGGAAGATCATTACGTGGACCATGATAAAGTAAGTCTCCAAGTAGAATTACTTGGTCTATATTTTCATTCTTCCATATATCATATAGTTCTTTTGCTCTATATTCAGAACCGTGGATATCTGATGCTATAAGTACTCTCATTTTTACCTCATTCTCATAATTTCTTATAATATAAAATGTTACTGAAAGTATGTAATCTTTTATGCTTTTTATAGCATATATCTTTTTCATGTCGTGGAAAAGCCAATAAAAAAAGCTATTCATCTAATTTGAATAGCTTTCTAAATGGGCGGTATAAGGATTGAACTTATGACTTCCACCACGTCAAGGTGGCACTCTCCCGCTGAGTTAACCGCCCAAGTCTTGAAAAGATTAAACTAAATAAAGAGTTGTGTCTAGTATCTTTATTTAAGAAATATTTTTATTAGCTTTCTTTTCTTATCGCTATATGGTCTGTAGCGCATAGGTAAGTCGATAAATCTCTTCTTATCTAGAATAGAAGTATAGTGTGAGAAGGTATCGAAACCTTTCTTTCCATGATATGACCCGATGCCACTTTCTCTAACTCCACCAAAGCCCATTGAGCTTGTTGCTAGATGTACAAGAGTATCGTTAATACATCCACCACCAAAGAGAGTGTTTTTCATAATGTAATCGGCTTCTTTTCTCTTATTTGTGAAGACGTATAGTGCAAGAGGATGTTCATTTTTCCTAACATACTTAATAGCATCATCAAGAGTTTTGTAGGAAATAATTGGAAAGATAGGGCCAAAGATCTCTTCTTTCATGACGCTGTCGTCTTCGTTTACGTTAGCTAGTACAGTTGGCTCTATCTTTAGTGCTTTTTCGTCGCTTCGCCCTCCATAGACTATTTTATCGCTGTTAATTAACCCAAGTATTCTTTTAAAATGCTTTTCATTAATTATTTTCCCGTATTCGCTATTTTGTAGAGCATCTGATCCAACTTGATTTCTAATCTCATTTATTAATGCGTTTTGAAGCTCATCTTTAACTTTTTCATCAACGAGAATATAGTCTGGAGCAACACATGTTTGGCCAGCATTGATGAGCTTACCAAATACAATTCTCTTACAAGCAAGCTCAATTGATGCATTCTCTGTAACAAAGACTGGACTCTTTCCTCCTAGCTCCAAAGTAACGGGAGTAAGGTGTTCACTTGCCTTTGCCATAACAATTTTTCCAACCTCTTTGCTTCCTGTGAAGAATATATAATCAAAGTTGATATCTAATAGAGCGCTGTTTTCTTCTCTTCCGCCTTCAATGAGAGCAACTTCTTCTTCTCTGAAAGTTTCTTCTATCATTTCTTTTAGGACAGTTGTTGTTTCTTTTGAGTACTGAGATGGTTTTAAGATTACAGTGTTTCCACCAGCAAGGGCATCACAAAGAGGCTCTAGTGTTAAAAGCACAGGATAGTTCCAAGGACTCATTATTAAAACGTTTCCATAGGGAAGAGGGCGAATAAAAGATGAGGAAGCGAATTGTGAAAGAGGCGTATGTGCTTTTTTTTCTTTCATCCACTTTTTTAGATGTTTTTTTACATATGTAATCTCGCTAAGAGTAAGACCGATTTCGCACATCTCGGACTCTTGCTCTGCTTTGCATAGGTCTATTTTTAAAGCTTTTTTTAATTTTTCTGAGTATTTTTCAATTGAAGAATATAGACGATCTAACTTCTCGATTCTGCTTTCGTATGAAAATGTCTTACCACTTTCATAAAAGGATTTTTGCACATTATTAATTCTTTCTATTTCGTTTCTATCCATTCTTTAATGATAGAACAAAAAATAGAGTAGTGTTAGTCCTCTTTTTTGAGTCCTTTTTCCATCCATTTTCCGCTTTTGTAGCGGAGAATGAAGAAAATTGCTCTAACTATCCAGTCAATATACATACCCCACATTACACCTCTAAGTCCAAAGCCAAATGTAAGGCCAAGAATACGTGCAGAAACAACACGGAATATCCACATAGATGATATTGCTACAATCATGGTAAATGTTACATCTCCTGCACTCTTAAGTATTTGCGGGAATGTAAATGACATAGGCCAGATTAATATTGTAGCGAATAAGTTTTCATATGTTACAAGCAAGGCAAGGTTTTTTGTTTCTTCACTATAACTATAGATGTTGATAATAAATGGAAGAAGCGCCATTACTACAACAGATGTTACAAAAATTGAAACGTAAGCCTTTTTTAAAAAGTACTTAGTGTACCATTTTGCTTGATCATATTCTCCAGCACCACAGCATTGGCCTCCAACTACCATTAGTGCTAGCCCTGTTGCGCTTCCAGTTACATTTGCAAATGTTCCCATATTATCGAGGAAGGCAAATGAAGCAATTGAGGCTGTTCCACAGGCTGCTATTGTCGATATTGTAACAATCTTTCCTAGTTGGAATATTGAGCTTTCTAAGCCAGAAGGGAGTGCAATAGAAAAGATTGTTGATGCCATTTTTAAATCAAATTCAAATTTTAAAAGAGAATCAATATATACTTTGAGTTTTCTATCATGGACAAGAACCAAGAAAATAATTGCCATTATTATTCTTGAGATAAGTGTTGATAGTCCAACTCCAAATGCTCCCATCTTAAAGATGACAAGAAAGACTGCATTTCCAATAATGTTAACAACATTGGCAATTGTTGAAACTATCATTGTGCTTTTTGTCTTTCCCTGTGCACGGAAGATAGCCGTTAAAGAAGAAGAGAGTGCCATAAATGGAAGTGAGAGAATAATTGGAATGGAATATTCTATTGCCGCTTTAAAAACGTCTTCTTCTACGCTGCCATATATTAGTCTCATTACGCTTTCTTTAAATGAAAAGAAAATAAAAGCTACAAAAAGGGAGACAGCGAGAGCTAGGTAAATGAGCTCTTTAGAGGCAAAGCGTGCTCTCTTTTCGTTCCCCATGCCAATTAACTGTCCAACTATTACACTTCCTCCTGTTCCAAATGCAGAGAACAGAGAGACTAAGAAGACTTGTATTGTATTAAAACAGCTTACACCACTTACAGCAGCTTCTCCCGCTTGTGAAACCATCATAGTGTCTGCAATACCAACTGTAACAGAGAGAAGAGTCTCCATTAAAAGAGGATAATAAATACGTCTTAAGTCATCTTTATTAAAGAGTGCATTGTTTGGAAGTATCATAGACATGAAAATAGTAGTTTGTTTACTTATCTGCAATCACATTTCGTTTTTTTCCATTTCTTTTTCTTTTTTGTTTTAATTATTTTATTTTTTTGAATTATATTAAAAGAAGGAGATAATTCCTGTAATTCATATTTGCTGGGTATTTTTGAAGGCAGAAAAACCAGTGTGTTTCATTTAGCTACTTATCCTAACGACCATGCCTTCTCTCAAGTAAGAGATTTATCTTTTTTTTCACGGAGAGAACTATGGACAAGTGCAGCAAAAAATGGCAAGAAAGGCAAACAAATGGTAGGGAGAAATTTATTCTTTCAGCATTAATTAACAATGGTCTTATACTCGATAGAGATGAGAATTATGTTACTAGCATAATTAGAGAATATGGGTGTGCTTACCTAAATCAATACTTTTTGCGTTATGCGATAATGAATGAAAACAATGAACTCATATTTGTCCCGGGAACTGTCTACTCAAGAATTGAGAATGATATCCTCTTTGACAAGGAATTGAAGAGTATAGTAATAAAAGAGTTTTCTCTTTTCAAAGTTCTTTTACAGCAATCAATTATGCAAATACAAAAGAAGAGTAGGGATGAAGCTTTCCTTTCCTTCTTCCCTGATTTATCACTAGAAGATATTCTTTTTGATTATAGCTATTCATTTTCAAATGAAGATAAGGTTGCTCTTTCTTCTTTTTGGAAAATGGATGAAAAATCATTCTTCTCATCTTTGAACTTAATTGCATACTCTTATGAAAGAGCTCGTGAGGGCCGTAAGCTTATCGACCACGTTTTTAAAGATAAGCTTAGCAATGACAAATATGTTTCTAACAATATGATTGGCCCGATAATTGAAGAAAACGCAAGACTACTGAGATTAAAAGGGGAAAGAAGTTTAGCTATGAATCATATTTCGTCTTTGATGAAAAGATACTCAATAAAAGAAGAAAGAATAGGGCTTGAAAAAAATGTTAATCTTTATAATTGACAGTTTTAAGCCAACTATCTACTCTCACTACGCATAGATAAATGCAAATTTGGAGATGAAATATGGAAGTTTGGGCTCATAGAGGTTTTTCTGGTCTATATCCAGAAAATACAATGCTTGCCTTTGAAAAGGCCGTTGAAAGTGGTTGTGATGGTATTGAGATGGACGTTCATCTATCTAAAGATGGAGAGCCAGTAGTAATACATGATGAATCTCTACTTAGAACCTGTGGTATAGACAAAGCTGTTAGTGATTTAACACTAGACGAGCTTACTAAAATTCGTGCTAGTAAAACACAAAACGATAGGTTTGATGCTACAATTCCTTCTTTTGAAGAGTTTTGCTCTTTTGTTAAGAAAAGTGGAACTAGAGCAAATATCGAAATAAAGACAGGTATTGTCTATTACCCTTATATAGAAGAGAAGGTTGTGGCTCTTGTTAAGAAGTACGGGATTGAGAGTCAAATTATCTTTTCTTCTTTCAATTGGCTTAGCTTAGTAATAGTTAAGCGCCTCCTACCTAATGTTGATTGTGGGTTGTTATTTGAAAAGATGTTGGACATTAAACATCTTTCATATTTAGCATTTGAAGCTGGTCTGAATCTTCTTCATCCTGATTTTACTCTCATCGATGATGAGATGATAAAAGAATCCTCTTCTCTTGGTCTTAAAATTAATGCTTGGACTGTAAACAAAGAAGAGGATATAAAAAGTATGATTCAAAAGTCTATTAATGGAGTAATAACTAATTACCCTGATAGAGCTTTAAAACTTTTAAATAGATTTTAAACTGCCACCATCAATAAAGCTAAATGGCATGAGGATTTTGTTTTCAGAGGGTTCTTTTCCTTTAAGAATATTGAAAAGAACCTCTGCTGCTTTCTCGCCTTTCTTGTATCCATTTTGATCTATAGTTGCGAGAGAGAATGAAAGTGGATACTCCTTAACTGAGCCATCAAAACCAACGACTGAGATATCATCAGGGACTCTAATTTTTCTCTCTTTCAACTCTTCGATAACACCAAGAGCTTGAATATCTGACATAGTTACAATACAGGAAGGATTTGCTTTAGAAAGAATTTCTTTTGCCGCTCTTTTTCCTCCTTGGAAGGTTGCTACTTCAGCGACTTGAGATATATTTACTTCTGCTTGATATCTTTCAAATGCCTTTTTGTATCCCATACTTCTGTATTGTGCGACACCTGGTGATATTTCATCTTTTGTCTCAATGTATGCAGCTTCAGGAAGGGAAATAATTGCAATATCTCTATGTCCTCTTTCTAGGACTTTAGACATTTGAGTAAAGGCTGCTTCGCTATTGTCTATTGAAATGCTGTAGGTATCATCTTCTTCAATTGCATCTAAGCAAACAAGAGGAAGCTTTCTTTTCTTTAGTGCTTCTCTTATATCGCTCTTAAATTCCAACCCCATGCCAATAATGCCATCTACTGTGGCATTTTTGATAGCCTCAGCTATTGAGGAGTGGAGTGGTGGAATAAGAGTTAACGTATATCCATTTTTCTCGCAAACTGTTCCAATTCCCCTCAAAACCTCAACTGCATGTGGATTTAGAATAGTAATATCTAATGACTGAGGAGCTAAAAAACCTAATGAAAAATGTTGTCCCAAAGAAAAATTTCTAGCTATAGGATCAGGTATATAATCTAGGTTTTTGGCTGTTTCTAATATTTTTTCAACTGCAGTAGCGCTAATTCTCTCTGGACAATTAAAGGCAAATGAAACACTTGTCTTTGAGTATCCAGATTTTTTTGCGATATCTGCTATTGTAATACGCTTATCTTTCACTGTTTTTTCCTTCTAAACTAGTTTACTACTACTTTTAATTAGAGGTCAAACTCTTTGTTTCTTTACTTTTTTGTGCAAAATGGATTTGCATCTAGATAGTATAATTAGCATAAATAAATACAAAAGCATGTGCTATTTTTGAAAAATATTGCTTATGGAATATGGACACAGTTGGTAGTTGGATATGTTTGTTTGTTTTTATATAGATAATGAAAAAATATAGCAATATGTTAAATAATTTTCTTATTTTTTGAAAAATTAGCCAAAAATATAGCATAATACGAAAATATTTCTCTGTCTTAATATTAAAAATGCTCCAAATAATAAAGTATCAAAATAAAAGGGGAAATATATGAAAAAACTATTCACAATTTTATTAGTCGTTTTTCTAGTAGTATTCTCTTTCGTAGGATGCGAGAAAGACAAGTCAGAAGAAGTTATTAAGAATTATGAAGATTTTGAGAAAACAAAAGGAGCTATGTCAAAGATAGCTTCATTTTCAAGTCTTTGGGGGGGGGTAAGGAGACGGAATTAACTGCTGAAAAAATAGATACCAATACACTTACTTCCCTAGTATCTTCAATCGAAAATGAAACAAGAATCGTTACTGAAGTTGTAAGTGCAAAGGGAACAATCCTTAATGACTCAAAGACTGAGGGAGTAATATCTTATTCTAAATCGACTGAAATTAAAGGTTTAGAGATAAAGTATAAGTATACCACTGCCAATGCAAAAGAGGCAAAAGAAGGCAGTTTAACAATGAGTGGTACTTCTAGTTTTGATGTGAAAGCAGTTGATGAAAAAGGTACAGAAATACATAATACATATAAAGTATCTGGTTTAGTAATAAATGGAACATCCTATAAAGATATTACTTTTGAGCTGTCAGTAAATATGGCAAGTAGTAAAACAACGTATACTAGTGCGACAGTTGGAGGAAAAGCTGTTGATGTAAGATTGCTTAATGCTTCTTCTTATTAAGGTTGAACAGAATTTATAGTTCTTTAAATCTGCTCCTCTTTATCGTGGGGCAGATTTTTGTCTGTCCTGTAATGTTTAATTTGATGGCGAAAGTTTACTATAAAGGAACCGAAATAGAAATTTTGAACCATTAGCTAAGAGCAGAGGTGTTGTAGTGATATAGACCCTGAATATGCCAAGAGGCAAAAAACAGGGCGTATAGGTTGCTAAAAAGAGAAACTCAGCTTTTCAAAGACAAATATCGTTTTACAAATTTTGAATATAGCTTTTAGAATCAACTTTTTTACAAGAGTGAGAATTAGTTCATCTAGATAGATAGCATTACCTTCATAGCAATGGTGTCATGTATAATGGAAGAAATATAATATCATCCTTTATTTTTAAGTCTCCCGTGTGTAATACATATGATGTATACAACTGTTCAGAGAATTTTTCTTTAAATTTTTTTAAAGATGACAGAGTGTAGTTTTTGCTTGATTTAACTTCAATAGGGGAAATATTGTGGCGGCTTGTGATTTTATTTTTTGCGATTAAAAAATCTATTTCCATTCTCTCTTCTCCATTTTGTTTCGATTGACGAGAGAAAAAATAAAGCTTATGACCACTAGCAACTAACATTTGTGAAACGATATTTTCCACTATCATTCCATTATTGACTTCAAGTTTATCAAAGAGTAATTTTTTATAAATCTCTTCGCTAACTAGTGAGTTTTCATCGAAAGCGTGGCTAATAAGTAAGCCTGTGTCTGCCATATAGCATTTAAGAGTCATCCTATCCATGTTAAGCTTTAAACCGATGTTTGGCTCGGTTGAGTTATAACAAATATTAATAATCGACGCATCATTGAGCCAAAACAGAGCATCATCATAATCACGGAACCTTGCTTCTTTTTTTAATGAAGAGAATTTGAATTTTTTCTCATGTTTATTCAATTGTGAAGGTATAGAATCGAAAACTTCTTCTACTTTCATTTCATAGCCTTTTGCATGTTTTATTATATCTTCTCGATATAAATGAAGAATTGTTCGTTTCACTTTGTCAACAGCATTGAAGTCGTGGAATTTTATATAGTTTTCAACAGCTTGTGGCATGCCACCTACAATTAAATATTGCCTGAAATAATCCATAGCTTTACGGTGCATAGCTTGTTCCATTGGAAGTTTTTTTTCAAAGCAAGTTGTGATGAATTCCATTAATTGATCATTATCTAGGGCCCATAAGAATTCTTCAAAGTCCATTGGATACATTCTTAAATGCTCTTCTTCTGAGGGAATTAGAATGTTTTCAACATTCATTTTAATCGACATTAAGGAGCCTGTTTCTAAGTAATCAAATCTTCCATCTTCGACTAAGTATTTTATTGCAGAACGTGCCCTAGGACATAATTGTATCTCATCAAAGATAATCAATGATTCCCGTTTGTATAGCTTTATGTTGTAGTAGTTGGAAAGATACATAAACAGTAAGTCAAGGTTATCTAGGTAATTATCAAAAAGTTCTTTTATCTCTTTTGGTGTTTTATTGAAGTCTAGAATTAAGTAGCTTTTATATTCATTTTTTGCAAACTCTTTAGAAATATAGCTTTTCCCGACTCTCCTTGCACCATCTATAAGAAGGGCAGTTTTTCCTTTGCTGGAATTTTTCCAATTTAATAATTCTGTGTATATCTTTCTTTTCATTCTCTATCTCTTCTTAGTATAGTTTACACGAAAATGAGATTTTTTATAGTTAGATATTGCACGAAAACGCGATTTATTGGGTGATAGTTATATAATTTTTACTAATTAATTATATTAATACATTTTTAGAGACATTTTATAGATTCTAACAGTAGCTAAAAGCGAAAACTTTAGTCTTTTTAAACAGTAAGTTTCATTTATCTTCTTTTGTGATAATTTGAAAAAAATCAAATATCTTCATTAATACTGTTTTTTCTTATAAAACTGATGGTAGTAGAAAATCTTAGTAAAGATTCAAAATCACATAATTCAGATTCAAATAAAGCCAAACTGATTTTTTTTGTATTTACAATTGATATGCTTTCCCTAATAAAATATGTTATTTTTGTTGGTTGCTTATTTACCTTTTTTTTATTTATATTTTAAGTAGTTACAATCACTTTTTTGGAGGAGATTAATGGATTTTTTTAAGCAAATGAAAGAGGTTGCTATGTCTGTACTTCCAATTGTCCTTATTGCGACAATTCTTGGTTGGATATTTAGTGTTTTTACTCCTTCTTTGTACTTGCAATTTCTTTTTTCTGCCTTTCTCGTTGTAATAGGGTTAACACTCTTCCTTCTTGGTGTAAACGTTGGATTTTTGCCAGTAGGTAACCATCTTGGCTCTATGATAACGCAAAAAAGGAGTGTTTTGCTATTAATAGCATCAGGCTTAGGTCTTGGTGTATTAATCACACTTGCAGAGCCAGATGTTAAAGTATTGTCAGACCAAGTTGCTTCAATGAATAGTGGTGTGAGCTCTTCTTTTCTTGTCTTTGTCATTGCGCTTGGAGTTGGAATCTTCATGGCAATCAGCTATGTAAGAGCTCTAACTAGATTTTCACTTAAAATTACAATGTTCATAGGCGTTGCACTTATGTTCTTTGTTGCTTCATTTGTTCCAGAGTTCTTTGTTTCTGTAGGCTTTGATGCCGGTGGTGCAACAACAGGTCCAATGGCTGTTCCTTTTATTATGGCACTAGGAATGGGGGTCGCTTCTAGCCATGGACACAATGAAGAAGATTCTTTTGGCTTTACTGGAATAGCATCAGTTGGACCTGTTCTTGCAGTTCTTGTCTTTGGTGCTTTTATGAATGGTGGTAGTGCCATTAGTGTAAGCGAAAGTGAAACTCACTCTATGCTTGCTCTTTTTGGTGAAGTGGCATTATCTGTAACAAAATCTATGTTGCCTCTTGTTGTTATATGTATCTTAGTTCAAATTCTTTTTATGAAACTACCACGCATTCGTGCAACAAGAATGTATATGGGTATTCTTTATTCGTTTGTAGGAATAATACTTTTCTTATTTGCCGTTGAATCTTCATTTATGTCAGTTGCTCGTTCCCTCGGTCAGGCAATTGCTCTCTCGTCTCCAAATGTTCTTATTCCAATTGGTTTAATTCTTGGCTCATGTGTAGTTCTTGCAGAACCAGCTATATGGGTATTAACAGAACAGGTTGAAGATGTAAGTGAAGGCAAGATTAAGAGATTTGTCCTCTTAGCATTTATAGCTATTGGTGTTGCTTGTGCTGTAATGCTATCGATGATTAGAATTATAAATGGAACATCTATATGGTACTTTTTACTACCTGGATATGGTTTGATATTAATACTTTTACCGTTTGTTCCGACTCTATTTGTAGGTATTGGATTTGATTCTGGTGGGGTTGCAACCGGACCTATGTCCTCTACATTTTTACTTCCTTTTGTCTCTGGAGCTGCTAGCGTTCTTGCGTCTGATCCATCTTCAATGGCATTTGGAATGATTGGTTTAATTGCTATGATGCCTATCTTGGCAATTGAGATTCTTGGCTTATTCTTCTCTATTAGCATGAAGAAGGCCCAGAAGAGTAGGGAGGTTAAGAATGATTAAAGGAAAGATGTTTTGTGCCATTGTAAATAAAGGGGATGGCGCAAAGACTATGGAAGCTTTAAGAAGTGCTGGTGCTACTGGTGGAACGATTATCAATGCACATGGTACAGCTCCGACATCTATACTATCAATGCTAGGTCTTGGAGACACAAGAAAAGAGGTGCTTTTGTCTATGCTTAATGAAAGGATAGAAGAAGACTGTATTGAGAGCGTAAAGAGACTTAAGTTCAAGATGAAAGGTGTATGTTCACTATTAGGCGAAAACGGAGGAGAGAAAATGGCAAAGAGCGAATGGAAAATGATACAGGTTATATGTGAAAATGGATATGCTGATGATATTATGGCTGCTGCCAGAAAACAAGGGGCAAAGGGCGGAACAATTCTTAAAGGCCATGGTACAGCAAAAGAGGATGATATTAAGTTCTTTGGCTATCCAATAACTTCAGATAAAGAGATTTTATTGATTATAGAGAATAAAGATAAGGCTGATAAAATTATCGCTGCAATCGAAAATTTGCCATTTTTATCACAGAAGGGTAAGGCTGTAATATTCTCTTTGCCAGTATCACACTTTAGCTCTATTGGCTAAAAATGAAGTATTGGTGGAGAATTCAGTTTCTCTGTTGACGCTTTAGTTTATTTTATTTATTTATTCTTTCAGTTTTGATTTAATCGACTTAATTTACTAGAGGTATCAAGAATTGTTTAAAACACTCTTCTCTCGAGTAAGAGAGTATAAGGCTAAGGCTTTAGTTACTCCATTGTTTATGATTTTAGAGGTTTTAATGGAGGTCTTAATCCCTACCATTATGGCTAGAATAATAGATGATGGAGTTGCAACTATGAATATGGAGAAGATTCTTCTTCTCTCTGGTCTATTAATATTAGCGGCTATCTTGTCGCTTTTATTTGGTATTTTAGGTGCTCGTTTTGGCTCTGTTGCGTCTTCCGGGTTTTCAACTAACCTCCGTCATGATCTATACGGAAAGATACAAGAGCTCTCTTTTGCAGATATAGACAAGTTCTCTCCATCCTCTCTCATAACGCGTTTAACAACAGATGTTCAGAGAATTCAGATGCTATTTTCTATGTGCATTAGAATGTTTGTACGCTCTCCTATGATGCTTATCTTTGCTTCTATTATGGCGTACAAAACAGGTGGTGTTCTTTCTGCAATTTTTGCTCTAATTATTCCTGTAATCGCTTTCGGTGTAATTCTTCTTACCAAGGTTACACATAAGTACTTCACTGCAGCATTCAAAGGTTACGATAGATTTAATCAGGTAGTAGGTGAAAACCTCTCTGGCATTAGAACAGTTAAAGCCTTTGTAAGAGAAAATAGAGAAAAAGAAAAATTTGATGAGTCTGCTGAGAACATAAAATACAACTTTGAAAAAGCAGAAAAGATGATGAGTTTAATAAACCCAATTGTCATGTTTGTCTCTTACGGTTGTATGATTGCGATCTCATATTTTGGAGCTAAACTTGTAAACGTTGGTCGAATGGATACCGGTGCTTTAATGAGTATTTATACTTATTCTGCACAGATTCTTTCCTCATTGATGATGACAGGGATGATGATTGTTATGTACACGATGAGTAGACCGAGTATGGAAAGAGTAGTAGAGGTTCTTTCATACACTCCAACAATGGATAATAACGAAAATGGTATAAAGAATGTTGATAATGGCTCTGTTAACTTCGAAAATGTATCATTTGGCTATACCCCAACATCTACAGTCTTAAAGAATATTAACCTTGAAATTAAGAGTGGTGAGATGGTTGGAATAATCGGTACGACAGGTAGTGGAAAGACAACGCTTGTTTCTCTTATTGCTCGCTTATATGATCCAACATCTGGCACTGTAAAGGTGGGAGGAAGAGATGCTAGAGAGTATAACCTAAAAGCTCTCAGAGACAGCGTATCTGTTGTTCTTCAGAAGAACACTCTCTTCTCTGGAACTCTAAGTGAAAACCTTAGATGGGGTAATCCAAATGCCACAAAAGAAGATATGGAGAAAGCTCTCAAAATAGCTTCAGCATATGATTTTGTCATGCAAAAGGAAAACGGCCTAGATTGCTCTGTTGAGCAGGGCGGAACCAACTTTTCTGGCGGACAAAGACAGAGACTTTGTATTGCTCGTGCACTTTTGAAAGAGCCTAAGATTTTGATTATGGATGACTCTACTTCTGCTGTAGATACCGCAACAGATAGAGAGATAAGAACCCAACTTAGAACAAACGTTAATGAAATGACAAGAATAATTATTAGCCAGAGAGTTTCTTCTATAGAGGATGCTGACAAGATAATTATTATGAATAATGGTGAGATTGAAGATATAGGCACACACTCTGAACTAATTGAAAGAAATGCAGCCTACAAAGATTTATATGAGACTCAAACAAGGAGGGTAGAATAATGGGTAAAATGAAATTTGGTGAAAAAGCTAAGAACCCTAAAGGCGCTTTCCTTAAATTAATGAAGACTGTATTCAAGGGGAGAATACCATACTTGGTTCTAATTCTTGTATGTATTGTCCTTTCTGCATTAGCAACTACATACTCAGCTTCATTTATTGGCGAGTTTATCGACAACATAATAATCCCACTCAAGGGAGTAGAAAATCCTGACTTTAGTCCAGCTTTAAAGGCTTTATTGAAGTTTGCTATTGTCATAGTAGTATCAATCGTGGCTTCTTTTCTTTCCTCTTGGGTTATGGTTGGAATTTCACAAAGATCAATCTATAAGCTCAGAGTAGATATGTTCAATAAGCTCGAGTCTCTTCCTCTTTCATATTTTGACCAAAACTCTAGAGGAAGTATCATGAGCCGTTTCTCTAATGATACAGATACTATCAACCAACTTATTTCAAATGGCTTAGTATCTCTCCTTTCTTCTGTTATTACGATAGTAATGGTGCTTTTTTCGATGTTCTCGAATAGTTTGCTTCTTACTATTGTAGTCTTGTTGTCTCTAGTACTAACTCTATGGACAACTAAAAAGGTCGCTTCTAAGAGTGGAAAGTATTATGCAGCTCAGCAAAAGACACTTGGAGATGTTAATGGCTATATAGAAGAGATGATTAATGGTCAAAGAGTAATCAAGGTATTTACACATGAAGAGAAGAGTGAGAAAGATTTTGCTGTGCTTAACGAGAACTTAAATCATGCTATGTCAGAGGCAAATAGTTGGGCGAGTTCCATGGGACCACTTAACAATAACCTTGGCCATCTTCAGTATGTTGTTCTAGTTCTTATTGGAGCAATAACAATAATCAATAAGCCTAACTTCTATACTATTGGAGCCTTAGCAGCTTTCTTACAGCTTTCAAAGTCCTTCTCTAACAATATTGGCCAGATTTCACAGCAAGCTAACAATGTTCTCGTTGCCCTAGCAGGTGCTGAAAGAGTCTTTACTCTTCTTGATGAAAACAGTGAAGAAGACAATGGTAAAATTACCCTTGTAAGAGTTAACTCTCATGATGGTGATATGAAAGAAGTTAAGGAATCTACAGGAAAGTGGGCTTGGAAGAAGGAAGATGGTACACTTGTTCCTTTCAAGGGTAGTGTTGTTATGAAGGATGTAGACTTCTCTTACATTCCAGGTAAACCTGTTCTTCATGATATATCATTATATGCAAAACCTGGTCAGAAGATTGCATTTGTTGGTTCAACAGGAGCTGGTAAGACTACAATTACAAATCTTCTTAACAGATTCTACAATATTGAGGATGGTACCATTACAATTGATAATTTGAACATCATGGATATGCGCTTAGCAGATTTAAGACGATCTATGGCAATGGTACTGCAAGATACAAACCTATTTACAGGAACTATCAAGGATAACATTCGTTATGGACGCTTAGATGCAACAGATGAAGATGTAATAAAGGCAGCTAAACTTGCTAATGCTCATGACTTTATCATGATGATGAAGAATGGCTACGATACTGTTATCACAAATAATGGCGAGAACCTCTCGCAGGGACAGCGACAGCTATTATCTATCGCTCGTGCTGCTATAGCAAATCCTCCTATTTTGATAATGGATGAGGCTACAAGCAGTATCGATACACATACTGAAAGCTTAGTTCAGTCTGGTATGGATAAGCTTATGGAAAATAGAACTGTATTTGTTATTGCTCATAGATTAAGTACAGTTAGAAATAGTAATGCAATTATGGTTTTGGAAAATGGTAGAATTATAGAGCGTGGTGACCATGATTCTCTTATGAAGGAGAAGGGTGTTTACTACAATCTCTACACAGGAAATAAAGAGCTAAGCTAATCTTTGTCTTTTGGCTTTTTGAAGCTAAAATAGAATTATGAAAGATGATAGGATTTACCTTTGTATAGATTTAAAGAGCTTCTACGCATCTGTTGAATGCGTAGAGAGAGGGTTAGATCCTATGACAACAAATTTGGTTGTCGCAGATGTGGAGAGAACAGATAAGACTATTTGTCTTGCTGTCTCTCCTTCTTTAAAGCTACTCGGTGTAAAAAACAGGTGTCGTCTCTTTGAAATCCCAAAAACAATCAAATACATCATAGCTACCCCTAGAATGCAAAAGTATATAGACTATTCAGCTAATATCTATGGCATATATTTGCGCTATCTAGCACCTGAGGATATTTTTGTCTATTCAATTGATGAAGCTTTCATGGATGTAACAGACTATCTAGAAAGCATGAATATGACAGCTAAAGAGCTTGCTGTTTTCTTAATGAACAAAATTGAAGAGGAACTAGGTGTAAGAGCCACTGCCGGAATTGGAACAAATCTATATCTTGCAAAAATAGCGTTAGATATTACAGCAAAACATTCGCCTCTTTTTATAGGGATTTTAGATGAAGAGAGCTATAAAGAAAAGCTTTGGAACCATACTCCCTTAACTGATTTCTGGCGTATTGGAAAAGGTATGTCTAATCGCCTAGCCCGTCTTGGCCTATACACTATGTATCAAATTGCCCACACACCTGAAGATTTGCTCTATAGGGAATTTGGAATCGATGCAGAGCTCCTTATTGATCATGCATGGGGACGAGAAAGTGTAACACTAAAAGATGTTCAAGCTTACAAGCCTAAAGCGAAGAGCATATCTTCTGGACAAGTTTTAATGAGAGATTATACTCCAGAAGAAGCTTTGGTAGTTGTGAAAGAGATGGCTGATGAAGTAACTCTTCTTCTTACTGAAAAAAAAATGCGGTCCTCAACATTCGCTCTTAGCATTGGCTATTCAAAATCATCTGGTGGGGATTTTTCTAATGGAACTTCTTCTATTAATACTTCAACGAGCCAAGATTCTCTTATTAGAAGAATATTCATTGATCTATATAATCAACTTGTAGATAAAGAGAAAACTATCCGACGCTTCTATCTTGTTGCCTCTTCTTTAACAAAAGAAGAAGAGGGTAGGCAATTGGACCTTTTTGAAGATAATGAAGAAGAAGATAAGAAAAATCGTATCCAAAAAGCAATATTAGAGCTTAAAGATACATATGGCAAAAACATAATCATAAAAGGTATGGACTACGAAGAAAATGCCACGGGACGCGATAGAAATAAGCAAATAGGAGGCCATAAAAGTGGCGAGTGAAAAGAGAGAAAAGATGCCACTTGAGCAAAGAGCCAAACTCTTTATGCCTTTTGCTGCTTTAAGGGGGCTAGAAGAGGCATTAGAAAAAAAGAGAGAAGAGATGCTTAAGGAAAATAAGATAATTCTCTCAGAAGATGGAATTATGGAAGTAGATAATCTTCTTAGAAATTTAAAAAAAGGCGATGAGGTTTTTCTTTCTTACTATGATGGTGATAGATATAAAAACAAAAAAGGCTTTGTTGATAAAATAGATAGGCAAAATGAGTGCATTTTAATGGAAAAGGAACCTATCTATTTTTCTTCTATTCTCTCAATTAGAAAAGAAAAAGAGTAATCGGGATGGGCGGGCTCGAACCGCCGACCCCCAGTCCCCCAGACTGATACGCTAAACCTCTGCGCTACATCCCGAAACAACTAATCGTTACATCTTTAGTTCACTTAGTCAACATGACTTTTGAGATTAAAAAAGTGGCCGCCAATAGAGGCAACCACAATAGTTTTATTTAAGTTTTTTAATCTCTTCAACACTATTTTCAATAGCAGGAGGAAGTGATACTCTTCCATCAAATGCTGCCATATCTTTAAAGCCAGTACCTGTAAGAAGAACAACAACAGTTGCATCTTTGCCAAGTTCTTTTACCATATGGTCTCTATCTTTTTTAAGTGCAGCATATGCACAAGAAGCAGCAGGCTCTGCAAGAACGCCACTTTTACTTGTAAGTTCAAGCTGTGAATCGAGAATCTCTTTGTCTGTTACTTCTACTGCCCAGCCTTTTGATTCAAGAACATAGCGGCGAGCCATTCTTCCATTTGCAGGAAGATCCACAGAGATGCTATCTGCTCTTGTTGTAGCTTCAATTGTTCTAAAATCATCTTTATTAATTGAGTTAGAAATAGCATTGCTCTGAGTAGACTGACAGCATATAATGCGTGGCATTTTGTCAATCAAGCCAGCCTTAAGAAGATCTTTAAAGCCCTTAGCAACACCAGCAATGATACAACCATCTCCAACAGGAACATAGATACAATCAGGAGCCTTTCTTCCCATTTGCTCAAAGAGTTCAATAGAGACACTCTTCTTTCCTTCAATTGTCATTGGGTTATATGCTGTGTTTCTATTAATACCACCATGTAAGCGTGTATATTCTATAGAAAGAAGGAAAGCATCATCGTATGTTCCCTTTACAGGAATAACACGTGCTCCGTATAAAACAGATTGCATAAGCTTATTAATAGGAGCAGATGCAGGTACAAATAGAACAATCTCAAGCCCTAGAGCAGCACCAACAGCACTCATTGCTGCTCCTGCATTCCCAGTACTTGCAAGTGCAATCTTCTTCTCACCATGCTTAATGGCTTGCTGTGCAACAAGATAGCTAGCTCTATCTTTAAAAGAACCAGAGACTAAAAGTGTATCTAGTTTAAAAAAGAGGTTAGGGGTATCGAGCTCTTTCCTTAGTCTCTTTGGTGCCATTAGTGGAGTAATTCCAACAGGGAATGAAGAATCATCCTCGCACTCATAAGGATAGAAGTCAAAAGGAGTAACATGTTCCTTTTCTTTTGCTTTCTTTAATACTTCATCACTAAGTTCAACAATAAGATTCCCTTTTGGGAACTCTTTTCCTGTGTTTTCTTTTTCACATTCTGGGCAAAGATACATAATCTTATCTGTTACATATTCTCTGCCACAATCAGAACAGACGTATTTAAATCTCATATTTTCTCCTTAGAAAATAAAAAATAGAGCCGGGACATAATATCCCGGCGAAAAAGAGCTGAATTAATTAGCCTTTAATTTTTGCGTTAAACTCTTCAATCATCTTATCGATAGTCTTTGTAAGTTTAGGAATATCTGTCCAGTAAGATCTATCATACCACTGTCTATTGAGTTCTTCGTATGTCTTGCCCTGCTGCTCAACCCATGTATAGTACTTAAGGTTATGTACACGGAGTCTTTCGTAGTATGTAAGCTCAAGAGCATTTTCGATTGTCTGATGCTTTAGAGATGCAGCGTGAACTCTTGCAGCTTCCATTAGAGAGAACTCTCCCTGCTGTTCTGTGAGTTCCTTGAGACGAGATGTGTACATAACAGAAGAGTCTGTAAGAATTGTAAATACAGCATCATTCTCATCCATCTCATAGTACTTAGCCATCTTTATAGCGCTGAGCATATTACCAATACCAGAGATACCAAATAGCTGGAGTGAATCAAGTTCTTTGTCTGTTAAGCCGATAGACTTAAGATAATCCTTTCCATCCTTTTCGTTGAAGAGGCGGTAGATATCCATACAATCCTGGTCATCAATAGCACAGATCATGTCAGTATTCTTTACGTTGTGAATCCATGGAACATGCTTATCTCCAATACCTTCAATTCTGTGAGCACCAAAACCATTGCGGAGAAGAGTAGGACACTGTAAAGCTTCGCCAGCAGCAATCTTAAGATTTGGATAGACCTTCTTTAAGTGGTCACCAGCTGCGAGAGTTCCACCTGAACCTGTACTAGAAGCGTAGCCACGAACGTTCTCTGGCTTAATGCCAAGCTTCTTGATAACTTCAAGGATAGCAGAACCTGTTACTTCATAGTGCCAGAGGTAGTTTTCAAACTGCTCGAACTGATTGAAGATAACAATGTGCTTACCTCTCTCTTCATCAAGTTCATGACATTTATCGAAGATTTCCTTAACGTTTGACTCACAACCAGGTGTTGCGATGATTTCGCCAGCAACTGTCTTAAGCCAATTAAATCTTTCTTGAGACATATTCTCAGGAAGAATAGCAATACTCTTACAGCCAAGGAGAGCAGAGTTGTAAGCACCACCACGGCAATAGTTACCTGTGCTTGGCCATACTGCCTGCTGTTCAACAGCATCAAAGTTACCAGAAACAAGAGCTGGAGCTAAACATGCATATGTTGCACCAACCTTGTGTACGCCACATGGGAAGTACTTACCACAAAGAGCATAGATGTGAGCTTTTGTTCCTGTAATCTCTCTAGGGATTTCAATAAAGTTGACATCACCAAACTGTCCACCTTTTTCAACTGGTTCGTTGTGCCAGTTTATTCTATATAGGTTGAGAGGATTAACATCCCAAAGTCCAACATTTTTTAGCTTGTCTTTAATTTCCTGAGGAATTAAAGAAGGATCTTTCATCTGAGCAAATGTTGGAAGAGTGATTCCCTTTTCTCTACAACGCTGAACGTTTTTTTCGATTATTTTTGGTTTTCTTTTCAAATTAATAAGCATAATAATCTCCTGTTTTTAACAGTATTAGAGGGAAAAAATGATTTGTAAAGCTAAAAATTGCGGTAAAATGGCGTTTTTTTTAAATTATTGAGATATACATCAAATTTATGTAAAAAATTAATTTTAACATTAACTTTTTGTAAAGATTATTTGATTATTCTCCCATTTCTGCTTCTTTTAATCCTTTCATCTTTTAGAGCATCGGAGAAAAGTGCTTCGATTTTGTCTCCATTCTTTTCCCAACCCATTTCATTTATAAACAAGCGAAGAAGCTCATTTTTTGTAAATGAGTTTTTGGTTGAGTTTTCTATTACATAGATTAGAGCATTGCTAGCTTCAGCAGTCGGTATTTGATAAGAGTAGCGAACTTCTGCAATAGGAGTAGGTCTGAAAAAATCTTCATTTTTGCCATTATGAAAAACAATTTCGCCACAATTATCGGAGGTCTTTAGTGCATCTAGTTCATTTTCAATAGCTACAAAATGCTTACTAAGTCTAGAGCCTAGTTTATAGAGAGAAAATGAGTTAAGAACGCGCTTAAACAGAATTGATTCTCTAAGAGGAGCTTCTGTCTCTATTACCTCTTCCATTCTTTCTTTGATTTCGCTATCGAATTCGCCAGAGAGGAGACTTTCTGGTGAAAGTGGCATTATTTCTAGCTTGGTAACAATATATTCTCTTTTTTCCATATGAAAAGTGTAAAACTGAAGAAGATTTTTGCATAGTCAATTGAGTTGAATCTAGGGATACAAAAAGTTATATTATTGTAACTTAAAAGGGAATTGTTACTGAGACAACAGAAGTATTTTGTTGTTTTCTAAACAGATTTAAATAAAGGGAATAATTGAATCTCTTATACATATGCAGGTTTTGTTCATAGATTTTTCATGTTATTACAAATTCTTGTTCGGTTGATTCTTGCATTATTCCCATTAATTGCTAACTTGAACGATCTATTATTGATACTAGTTCTTTTTCGTATTTATTGAAGGCAGCTAATACTCAGCATCACTATAGAAAACTTTTATATTTATACGATAAAGTGCAAATTAATTGAAGGTTTTCTGTAACATATCTCTAAAAAAGTAGCTTTAGAATAATACTGTAAGCGATGAGCTTATGGAGGTTATTATGAAAAAAGCAACAGTGATAGTAGTGTTTCTTTTAGTGTCTTTTTTTGTATTTGCACAGGGCACAAAAGAAGATGGAAAAACAGAAGTTGAATTATGTAGTCCGGATAATACATACGGACTTAGCACGGATCCAGAATTGCAGGCTTCAATTACAGAAATTATAGAAGAGAAAACAGGTGTAACTATTAATCCTATTATTACCCCTCTAGCTTCATATACAGATAAGCTTGCTACTCTTCTCAATAGTGGAGATGCTCCAGACGTGTTTGCTGTAAACCAAGCAATGGTTAAAATCCCACAGATGGTTGCAAGAGGACAATTGCTTGATATCACAGAGTACATCAAGAATTCTGAGAAGCTTAAGATAATTGATTCAGAATATTTCTCTACTCCATATACAGAAGGAAAGAACTATTTTATTCCATATAATTATCCAAAAACAAAGGTCATTATGCTGAGAAAGGATGTCATGGACAAATATAATATCAATCTATCTTCAACTCCTACAACAGAAGAATTTGTTGCTGAAATGTCAAAACTTGTTGGAACAGGAATAATTCCGTTTACTTTCCCTAAGTGGGTTGATAATTTTCAGTTTTTCTACAATTCTTTTGGTGCTTGGGGTGGTGTCTACAAAAATGAAAACGGTGAGTATGTTGACGGTTTCCAAGAACCAGAGATGAAGGAGGCGCTAAGCTATATAAGAGAATTATATGAAAAAGGAATTCTCAATGCTGAATTTATCACTACTGAAAACAGTCAAATGAGGGAAAAAACATATACTTCTCAGAGTGCTTCTGATATCGATTATGTAACTAACTATATTGATTATATTCAGAATACTGAAACAGTTGGTGCCCCAACTGAAATGCATGTTATATATAAACTTGTTGGTCCAAATGGAGATGGAGGAGCCCTCAATGAAGCAACTCAGACCGCGCTTAGTATTTCAAGTAACACAAAGTACCCAGAAGAGGCATTTCGTGTTATTGAGGCTCTCGTTACAGACCCAGATTTATATGCAGCATATTTTGGTATTGGTTTAGAGGGTGAACACTATACTTTAAATGAAAATAATGAAATAACACCAACAGCTAAAGCTCAAAATAGTGGTTATAAATATACCTTAAACTATCTCACCCAGGCATTTATAAACTATGATTTGGACAATCTTTCTTTCACACTTAGTCCTTCTATTATTAATGGTATTAAGACAACAAAGGAACATTTGAAGAATGTTACTTCTAATCTTGGTCCTAATCACAGTGCTGATGTTATTGTTGGTGTCAGTGATGATTATGATAGAGTCTCTCCTTCTATTAAAAGTACAAGAGAGAGTATAGCAGCAAAAATTGTTATGGGTTCAGTTTCAGTTGAAGAGGGTATGAAGGAATATCAGAATTTCTGGGCATCTATTAATGGAGATAAGATTCTTTCTGATTTAAATAAAGCTAGGTGATTTAAGTCAAAAATTCTAATCCTATGAGGGGACAAAAATAATTGTTCCCTCTTCATTTAATTAATTATTGATAATTTTCAAAGAGAACTCAATGTGAGTGTTTTATTAACGAATATACATGACGGAGAAAAAAATGAGAAAGAGTGAAGCTAAGGTAAATTATACTATAAATAAGCCACTTAGTATTAGAATTAGAAGACAGAAATTCTTGTTACTAATGCTGTGTCCAGGTATTATTTGGTATATTGTTTTTAAGTATCTACCTATGCTTGGTTTAGGACTCGCCTTTACAGATTATGGGTTTAGAGCTAAGGTCTCATTTGTAGGCTTTGATAATTTTATACGTCTTTTTTCCTCATCTATTTTTTGGAATGCTTTTAGAAATACTTTAGTTATAAGTATTCTAAACATCGTATTTTATTTTCCTGTCCCATTAATTGTTGCCCTCATGATTAATGAGTTAAAGAGCTTTAGGGCAAAGAAGGGAATACAATTTCTAATTTATATTCCATATTTTTTTTCTTGGGTTGTTGTTGGAAGTATTTTTGTTAATCTTCTTTCACCATCTTCAGGTCCCATAAACGCTGTAATTAAGCTTCTTGGGGGAAAACCAATCTATTTTATGGCTAGCCCTTATCACTTTAGATCTGTTATTGTATCTTCTTATATTTGGCGTCAAATGGGCTATGGAGCTGTAATCTATATAGCTAGTTTAACGACAGTAGATCCCCAATTATATGAAGCAGCAACAATCGATGGAGCTGGACATTGGGGAAGAATGTTTCATGTTACCCTCCCTTCTATTCGTTCTACAATTGTTACAATGCTTCTTTTAAATCTTTCACATGTTTTAATGATCTTTGAACAGATTCTTGTTATGTATAATGCCGCTGTTTATGATGTTGCGGATGTTTTACAAACCTATGTCTACAGAGAAGGGGTACTCAATGGAGATGTAGGTTATTCGATTGCAGTTGGTTTATTTACAAGTATCGTGTCTTTAGTGTTGGTCTTATCGACAAATAAGATTTCAAAGAGATTCCTAGATGAAGCTGTCCTTTAAAGGAGGTGAAAAATGTACACAAATTATATCAAAGAAACAAAGGGAAGAAAGATCTTTAATATAGTAAACAAGATACTATTAGCATTTATATGTCTGATTATCATTATTCCTATTTGGAATGTTCTAATTACAAGTGTTGCTATTGATAAAGATGTTATCGGAAGTGACTATCTTTTAATTCCCAGATCCTTTACTTTAAAAAACTATGCAAAAGTTCTTCAAAGTGGCTATATGCAAGCATTCAAAAATTCTCTTTTTGTTGCTATTATAGGAACGGCTTTATCCATGTTTATATCACTTCCTTTAGGCTATGCTCTTTCAAGAAAAGATCTTGTTTTACGTGGCTTTTGGATGAAAATTCTAACTTTTACACTTGTTTTTGATGTGGGGATTATGCCATTTTACATTGTTGTTAAAAAGTTACATTTGATGAACTCTCTTGCCGCAATCATTATTCCAGTTGCTGTCTCAACTTTTAACGTAATTATCATAAAAAACTACATGTCATCTATTCCAGAATCATTAATTGAATCAGCAAGAATTGATGGATGTAATGATCTTGTAATTCTTATTAGGATTATTCTCCCTCTTTCAATATCAATCATTGCTGCTGTAATCCTTTTTTATTTTGTTAGCTATTGGAATAGGTATTTTGAGGTAATAATGTTCATCAATGACAGTAGAAAATATACTCTTCAGGTAGTATTAAGGGGACTTATGTTTGAATCAGATGAATCACTTGGTGGAGGAAATTATGTTTATAATAATACTAAGATGGCTGTTATGGTCTTGGGAATGCTTCCTGTATTAGTTATTTACCCTTTTGTTCAAAAGCATTTTGTCTCTGGCTTAATGGTTGGAGGTATAAAGGAATAATTTAAAAAAAATATGAAAGATTATTGTTGCTTTATAAGAAGGAAAAAGGACAAATAAATGAAAGACTATGGCATTACTTTTTCTGGACGTTTTCATTATCAAAAGGGAGAAGGAGTTGCCTTGCATCAACATGAAAAAGATTTTCAAATACAGTTGATTTATGAGGGAAAGGCATCTGTTAAGGTAAATGATGAGAACTTTTGCATTGGTCAAGGGAAAATATTATTTCTCAAAAGAGGAAGTATCCATCAGTTTACTGTCCTCTCTGATGAAGGAATGAAGACTTTAGAAATTAAATTTTCTAATCCTGAAAAAGAAGTTTCTGACATTATTGATTATATTCCAATGATTTCCTCTGATAGGGATAATATTATTTATTCTCTTTTTACTCAAATTGTAGAGGAAGGTTATAAGAAAAGATCAGATTATAAACTGATGAGTACAACCCTTTTAACACAAAGTTTGTTACAGATGAAAAGGATATGTTCGGAAAATGTTAAAGGTAACTACAATCCTATTCTCTTATCTAAGATTTCCCTTAAAAGTGAATCTAAACTTTTGCAGGCTGTTACGGATTATGTCTGCAAAAATATCGGTGAGCCTTTTACACTTTGTGATCTTTCAAAAAGCGTTGGATATAACCAGGACTATTTATACCGTTGCATAATGAAGGAGACAGGATTATCTACTATTGGGTATGTAAATTCTATTAAATTTGAAGAAGCTAAGCATTTAATACAATATACAGATTTGTCATTATCTGAGATTTCTTGGATGCTAGGTTTTTCATCCCTTCAGTATTTTTCTCGGTTTTTTAGGGGAAAAGCAAAGATGACTCCAACAGAGTATTTAGTGCGAACAAGAAATAGAGTTAGAACGGACTATTAAATAAATACGAAAAATGATTAGTAGTTTTATCAATCTAGATAACAAATTACTAAAGATAAAAAATATAATTAAATGGGAGAAATTAATGAAAAAAATTAGATACGCCCAGGTTGGAACTGGCGGAAGAGCTAGAATGTATTACGAGGCAATAGCTACAACATATAAAGATATTAATGAGTTAGTTGCTTTCTGTGATCTTAGTAAGACAAGAATGGAATATGCTAACTCTATAATTGAAAAGCTTGGGGCTAATAGAGTTGGAGAATATCTTCCTCATGAATTTGAGAAAATGATAGAACAAACAAAGCCAAATGTCATTATTATCACGTCGATAGATAGAACACATGATGATTATATTGTTAGAGCAATGGAAATGGGATGTGACGTTATTACAGAGAAGCCAATAACAACAGATGAAAAAAAAGCTCAGCGTATAATAGATGCCGTAAAAAAAACGGGCCGTCATATACGTGTCGCCTTTAATTATAGATATGCACCATATCATACAAAGATGAGGGAGCTTATTAGAGATGGTGTGATTGGAAAGCCATTCCAAGTTCACTTTGAATGGCTTCTAAATACAACTCATGGTGCTGACTACTATAGAAGATGGCATAGTTGTAAGCTCAATAGCGGTGGACTTCTTGTGCATAAGTCTACTCATCACTTTGACCTTGTTAATTTCTGGCTTAATACAGAACCCAAAAGAGTCTATGCATTAGGTTCATTAAATTTCTATGGCAAAGAGGCTGCAGAAAAAAGAGGGGTTGAAAAATTCTATTATCGCTGTTATGGATCCGAAATTGCAAGAAAAGATCCATTTGCAATTGATATGGAAAATAATGCAACACTCAAAGCCCTCTATTTGGATGCAGAAAAGGATAGTGGTTATATAAGGGACAGAAGCGTTTTTCGTGATGATATTTCGATAGAGGATACGATGAATGTCTTAGTAAGTTATAAGAATGGAGTGCAGATGTCCTATTCTCTCTTCTCTTATTCACCTTGGGAAGGCTTTAATGTTTCAATTAATGGTAACAAAGGTCGTATTGAATATACAGCATTAGAGAAGCCTTACATTAATGCAGGTGGTGATAAAAATGGCGAGGGTGCAACAGTATTTCATAAAATAAGAGTATGCCCTATGTTTGGTGAGGCCTATGAAGTTGAGGTAGAAAAGAGAGAAGGTGGACATGGTGGAGGAGACCCAGCTTTATTAGATGATATCTTTTTTCCTAATCCTCCATATGATGAGTTTCATCGAGCGGCAGATTACAAGGACGGAATAAAGTCGGCTCTCGTTGGAATCGCTGCAAATAAGAGCATTGCGTCTACTCTTCCTGTAGACATTGATAGTTTGGTGGAGTGGTAGAAGTATGAATGTTATTTTATTTGATGATTTTTCGTCCTTTCCTTTAGGTCCTTTTCCTTATGACAGAGATCATTCTGCAATGGGAGAGTATCATTTTATTGAGAATGAGGGTTACAAAGGGGGCTGGTTCGATCCAATAGCCGATTTTGATTATCGTGGTCCTTCATGGATTATTAGTTCTCCTGGACTAGATAACTCTCAATACATGGAACAGATGAGGATAAAGCCTCCAAAGGAGAATAAAGCAGTTCCTTCTCTTCGTAAGGGGGATATTAGGATGGAGGATTACACTCTAACTGTTTCTTTTAGACCGTATAGAAAGGATGAAATAGCTGGAGTTGCCTTTCGATATCAAACTAGTATGATGCACTATGGTTTTTATCTAAAAGAAAATAGTGTAGAGTTTCATAGAGTTAATAAGACAAAGAGAACAATTTTAGGAAAGAAAGAATATCTGTGGGATACAGATTCTTTTCATACAATAAAAGTTATCTGCACTGGTTCTTTATTTAGGTGCTATGTAGATGATATTTTTCTTTTAGAGATTGAAGATTCTCTTTTTAAAAACGGTACAATTGCACTATCTTCTTCTATTCCGACAGCCTATGCATCTGTATCATTGGAGATGACAGATGAAGAGAAAAAAAAATATGAAGAAAAAATAAAAGAAGATTCAATTAAAGTAGAGAAGAAGAGAAAAAAATATCCACAAATGAAACTCGATAAGACAATAGACCTAAAAGATTTTGGTGCTGGACGTCAAATTCGATTTGGTCATCTTACTGGTAGCGATGAACTGTTTTTTGTAATGGCACAAAATGGAAGAAGAGTCTACAAAGATAGATATCCATTCATTAGTTGCCTAACTGCTGTAAGTATGGAGACAGGAAAAATCCTTTGGCAAAAAGGAAAGGCTGATGATAGTGATGACGTTATTTATCTAACTACTGACCTTCCATTTCAGGTTTATGATATAGATGATGACGGCATAGATGAAATCATAGTAAGCTACAATTTTGCCCTTTATATCCTTGACGGAAGAAATGCTAGTGTTAAAAAAAGTATTCCAACCCCACTGAACACAGCAAAACCTGAGACAGTTACTGGCTTAGAATTTGGCCGATATGCTTTTGATAGATTAAACGTTGATGCAATACGTATTTGTAATGTAAGTGGTAAGGATAGGCCTAGTGATATACTAATCAAAGATCGTTATTCTCGTTTGTGGTTATATGATTCAAATTTAAATCTGTTATGGACATTTTCTCATTACAATACTGGTCACTTTCCATATAATTTAGACTATGATAAAGATGGAAAAGATGAGATTTTTTCCTGTTATAATATGATAGATGATGATGGAAAACTTCTTTGGTCTCTTCCTATTAACAAAGATCATACGGATGAAATTATTTATGGCAAGATATGTGCAGATAAAGAGCCTTGTTTAGCTTTAGTCTCTGGATGGGAAGGCTTCATGCTTGTGAGCTTGGATGGAAAAATTCTTAAAAGAGATATAAATGGCCATGCACAAAGAATAAGTGTAGGGCATTACTATCACGATAAAGAAGATCTTCAGATATGTGTCACAACATATTGGCAAAACAATGGTATTATCTATATGTATGACTCTAATGGAGACGAAATTTGGCATAAAGAAGCGTTATGTAATGGTAATATAATAGCTCCAATTAACTGGGATGGATCGGGTGATGACTTGATTGTTCTCAATGCAGATCCAACTGAAGGAGGATTAATGGATGGAGAAGGCGATGTTGTTGTACCTTTTCCTAGCGATGGCCATCCAACCCTTTGCACAGAGGTTGTTAAAGGGGAAAATGGTAATAGTAGAGATAGACTTATAGTTTGGGATAGAAAAAGGTTATGCATATATAGTCAAGATATAAAAGAGAAAGAGAAAGATGTGATTTACTCTCCAATAAAATATGATGAATATAATGCGTCTAACTATCGAGGTGAGTTTTCTTTTCCAAGATGGATAAAGAGAAAAAAAGTCTAACTCTATTATCACTAGAATTAATGAGCGACTAGTTTTTAATACTGCCTTTTCTTTCTATTTTATCTGATTCTTGATCTTTGCATATTAAAAGAGACATTAAAGCCCTAGAGTTGAATCTGTAGGTTTAAAAAGTTATATTATTTATAGATTTAAAGGATTGATTATGCAGATAACAAAAGACATTAAATATATTGGTGTTAACGACCATAAAATTGATTTATTTGAAGCTCAATACCCTGTAAAAGATGGGATTTCTTATAATTCATATTTAATAGAAAGTGCTGGACAAAGTCTCGTTATGGACAGTGTAGATGGAAATTATATTGATCAGTGGTTTGAAAATATCGACAAAGAACTAAAAGGTAAGAGCCCAGACTACCTTGTTGTGCAGCATATGGAGCCCGATCATTCTGCAGGTATTTTAGCTTTTAGTGAACGCTATAAAGATGCAAAGATAATATCATCTCAAAAGGCATTTGTAATGATGAGAAACTTCTTTGGTACAGATTTCCCTGAAAAGAGAATTCTAGTTAAAGAGAATGATTCTTTTGTTCTAGGAGAACATACTTTAACATTTATTGCGGCTCCAATGGTTCATTGGCCAGAGGTAATCGTTACTTATGATAGCTATGACAAAGTGTTGTTTGCAGCCGATGGCTTTGGAAAGTTTGGCGCTAATGATGTTAAGACAGATGAAGAATGGGCTACTGAAGCTCGTAGATATTATATAGGTATTGTTGGAAAGTATGGTCAAATGGTGCAGAGCTTACTAAAGAAAGTATCTAGCCTCGATATTAAAATCATTTGCTCCCTCCATGGTCCTGTTCTTAAAGATGATCTATCAGAGTACATCTCTTATTATGATAAGTGGTCTAGTTATACTCCGGAAGATGATGGTATTACAGTAGCCTATACCTCTATATATGGCCATACAAGAGAAGCTGTTCTTACATTAGTAGAGGACTTAAGAAGAAGAGGTAAGACTGTTGATGTATATGATTTATCTAGAGTAGATATGTCAGAGGCTGTAGCATCTGCATTCCAGCATAAGAACTTGGTTCTTGCAACAACTACATATAATGGCGATATATTCCCACCAATGCGTGCTTTTATTGAGCATTTAACAGAAAGAAACTATCAAAAGAGAAGAGTAGGCTTTATTGAAAATGGTTCATGGGGGCCAGTTGCTGCAAGAAAGATGAAGCAGATGTTAGAAGAATCAAAGGAAATTGAAGTCTTATCTCCTACTGTCACAATTCTCAGTTCACTAAATGAAAAATCATTATCTATGATAGAAGAGTTGGCCGAAGAGCTAGCATAATTAAAGGGGGACTTTGATTGTCCCCCTTCGCTTTATTTTTCTAAGTTTTCCTTAATAATTTCAAATACAGTCTTCCAATCTGTACACATCTCTTCGCTCTTGAAGTAGATAGCTGTTTCTCTTGCACTTGATTCTGCGCTATCTGAACCGTGGATACAGTTGTAGCTCATGTAAGGGGAGAAATCGCCACGGATTGTTCCAACTTCAGCGTTCTGAGGGTTGGTCTTACCCATAATCTGTCGCATGCCTGAGATTGCATCTTCACCTTCGACAACCATTGCAACAATTGGTGCTGATGTAATGAAAGCAACAAGAGAAGGGTAGAAAGGCTTTCCTATATGTTCTTCATAGTGCTTAGCTGCCATTTCTGGTGTTACCTCTAACATTTTAAGAGCGATAATCTTGTAGCCTTTTTCTTCGATTCTTGTGATGATTTTCCCAATGAGTCCTCTTTGAACTGCATCTGGCTTGATAGCAATAAAAGTTCTTTCTTTCATAAATAATTCCTTTTGTATCAATATAGCACAAAATAAATCAGTTTAAGAAGAGCTGAAGTTATAGTGGAAAATTGTTGCATCTTGTTGCATTATTAATTTGACTTTGGAATATTAACGGTTAAACTAATAATACGGAACCCCCGTAAAAGAGGAGACATAACGCATGGCAGATTTAATGCGACCAATTCCATTTTCTGAGCTTTTATTAAGAATAGCCGGAGAATATAAGAATCACGATTCAATTTTTAGTATCAACAAAGATCAGTTCTATAAGGATAAAGAGAAGCATTTTGTAGATGTATTTAATCAGAAGTGTTCAACTCCTATGGGTCCTGCTGCTGGTCCTCACACACAGCTATGTCAGAACATCGTAGCATCATATCTTGTTGGTGCTCGTTTCATTGAGCTTAAAACTGTTCAAATTATGGACCATCTTGAGATAGCTAAGCCTTGTATCGATGCTAGAGATGAAGGTTATAACGTTGAATGGTCAACAGAGTATACACTCGAAAAGGCTTATGATGAGTATCTAAAAGCTTGGATTACACTTCACATTCTTGAAGCTGTCATGAGAGATAAGGTCATTGAGAATCCATCTTTCATCTTTAATATGTCTTGTGGATATAACCTTGATGGTATTAAAGAAAAGAAGATGCAGATCTTTATCGACAGCATGATTGATGCTGGTAAAAAGCCTCTATTTGATGAATATATCTTAGAAGCAAAGGCTCTTCTTGATGATGGCCTCTTGGATGGAACAGGGCTCGAAGATAGAAAAGAAAAAGCTATCAAGACACTCGACAATATTTCAAAGAATATTTGTGCTTCTGTTACAGTATCAACAATGCATGGTTGTCCTCCAAAAGAGATTGAAGCAATCTGTTCTTACCTCTTAACAGAGAAGAAGCTTGATACATTTGTTAAGCTCAACCCAACTCTTCTTGGTTATGATACTGTTCGTTCTATTCTTGATTCACTTGGATACAACTATGTTGTTCTAAAGAGAGAAAGCTTTGAGCATGATTTACAGCTAGCTGATGCAAAAGCTATGCTCCATCGCCTTGTTGATCTTGCAAAGAAAGAAGGAAGAAAGTTTGGCGTTAAACTTACTAACACACTTGGCAACGTTAACCCACAAGATGTCCTTCCTGGGGACGAACGCTATGGCTCTGGTAGAATCTTGCTTCCTCTTTCTTCTCGTGTCGCACTTATTCTCTCTGAAGAATTTAATGGGACTCTTCCTATCTCATATTCAGGTGGTATCTCTGCTCTATCTGTTAAGGATCTCTTTGAAGCAGGTATTCACCCAATTACACTTGCTACCGATATGCTCCACCCAGGTGGATACGCTAAGATGAAGCAGCTTTGCGAGATTGCAAACGAATCTAAGGGTTGGAAGATGGATCATATTGATATATCTAAACTTAGGAAGTTTGTTGAGAATGTCTCTTCTCCAAAGGGTATAGCAGCAAAAGAGTACAGAGGAACTAATTCAGCTAAGGTTAATACTCCACTAGAACTTTTTGATTGCTATGTAGCTCCATGTGTTGAAGCATGTCCTATCCATCAGCCTATTCCTGAGTATGTTGCTCTTGCAGGTGAGGGGCGCACAGCTGAAGCTCTATCTTTAATCTATACAAGTAATGCTCTTCCTAATATCACTGGTTGGATTTGCGACCATCAGTGTCAGAACCATTGTACAAGAATGGACTATGAAGGACCTGTAAACATTAGAGAGGTCAAAAAGCTTTGCGTTGAGCATGGTTTTGAAGAATTCAAGGAAGATTATTGGGCTAAGCCAGAAGAACCAGCAGAGGTAAAGGCTGCAGTTATCGGCGCAGGTCCTGCAGGCTTAAGTGCTGCTTATTTCCTCGCTTTAAGTGGTTTCGATACAACAGTATTTGAGAAAGAGGCTGTCGCAGGTGGTGTTGTTCAGTCTGTTATTCCAGAGTTTAGAATTCCATCTTCTGCAGTACAGAAGGATGTAGATTTTATCAAAGAACAAGGTGTTAAGTTTGTTTTCTCTACAGAAAAAACAGTATCTGAACTTAGAAAAGAAGGCTATGAATACATCTTTGTTTCTGTAGGTGCTACTGCATCTAATGACCCAAGAGTAAGTGGAAATGGTCCAAAAGAGAGTGCAGTTTCCTTCCTCCTCAGAAGTAAGAGAGGCGAGAAGATTAATCTCGGTTCTTCTGTTGTTGTAATGGGTGGTGGAAACACAGCTATGGATGCAGCAAGAATGGCTATAAGAACAGCAGGTGTTGAAGACGTAACTGTTGTTTATAGAAGAAGCGAAAACGAGATGCCTTGTGATAGAGAAGAGTATGAGATGGCTCTCTCTGATGGTGTTAAGTTTATGTTCCTTGCTTCTCCAACTGATTTTACAGATGGCAGACTCTTTATTAACAAGATGGTCCTTGGCGAAAAAGATAGTTCTGGCAGAAGAAAGCCTGTCGAAAGTGGCGAAAAGATTGAGATTAACTGCACATACCTCATTTCTGCTATAGGCGAGAAGCCAGATAAGGCTATCCTAGATGCTATTGGCGTTGATGGTGTTGATAAGCTTTGGATTATTGGCGATACAAAGACAGGTCCAAGTACAGTTGTAAGATGTATTGCTTCTGCACAAGAGGCTGTAGACGAGGCTATCGACCGCGTTTATGACGATATTCTCAAAGAGGATGAAGAAGAGGAAAAGAAGAACTGTACTTGTGCTGAAGGTGAATGCCAGTGCGAAGAGACAGTTGAAGAAGAAGTCGAAGAGGATGAAGACGAAGATTCCATTAGAGAGGAAGAGGATTCATTCTTTGCCTCAATTAGAGAAAAGAAGGCTTCTATTCTCCTTCCATTAAATAAGGGTAGCAAGGCTAAAGATTTCTTTGAAAAAGAAGCTAAGAGATGTTTAGAGTGTTCTTATTACTGCAATAAGTGTACAGAAGTATGTCCTAACAGAGCTAATGCAATGATTGACTTAAGAGAGACAGGTCTCTTTGAAGATCCATTCCAGATTCTCCACTTAGATGCATACTGCAACGAATGTGGAAACTGTGCTGCATTCTGTCCTCACGATGGTGGCCCATACTTGAAGAAGTTTACTCTCTTCTCTCGCATGGATGATTTTGAGAATAGTACTAATAGTGGCTTCTATGCAGAAAATGATGAAGTAACAATTAGGCTTAAAGATAAGATCATTAAAGGTTATATCGATAAGGATGGCAAGTTAGCCTGTGATGTTCCTGAGACAGTAAAGGCTATGATTGAGACAATATTCATCTCTTATTCATATCTTCTTGGTCCAGTAGAGGAGTAATAAGAATGGCAGATTTAATCATTAAGAATGTTCGAGTAATGCAGACAGAACCTCCATTTGAGGTTATGGAAGATGTTGATGTTGTTATCTCTGGCTCTTTAATTGAGGCTGTAGGTAAGGATAAGGCAAAGAACTATAAAGCAGATAAAGTTATTGATGGAAGAGGAAAGACTCTTATCCCAGGTAACGTATGCTCGCATCATCACTATTATTCAGGTCTTAGCAGAGGTATGCTTATCTCTGCTGGTCCTCAGACAGATTTTATTCAGGTTCTAAAAGAATGGTGGTGGAGACTTGATAGAGGATTAAGAGAAGAGAGCACATATTATTCATCACTTATTTGCTCTCTTGATGCTATTAGCGTTGGTACAACTAGCTGTGTTGATCACCATGCTTCACCTTGTTATATTGAGGGTTCTCTTTCTACCATAGCTAGAGGTATGGAGGAGATTGGAGTTAGAGGTTCAACATGCTTTGAGGTTACCGATCGTAATGGTGGAATGAAAGAAGTTGAGGATGGAGTTAACGAAAACATTCGTTTTGCTAATGAAGTTGATGAGAGAAGAAAGAAGGGAGAAAACGTCCTTTGTGAAGCAACAATTGGTGGACATGCTCCATTTACAATTCCTAACGAAGGCTTAAAGCTCATTGCAAACGCAATGAATAAGACTGGACGTGGAATGCATCTCCATGTTGCTGAAGCTTCTTACGATAGTGTTTGGTCTCATCATTTCTATAATCAAGATATAGCAGATAGATTAGATGAGTTTGGCTTACTTAGACCAGAAACTCTCATCGTTCATGGCGTCCATCTTTCTGAAAAGGAAATAAAGACTATCAACGAGAGAAATTGTTTCTTCGCTGTTAATCCACGTTCTAATATGAACAACCATATTGGTTATAACTCTAAGCTCCCTATGATAAAGAATCTTTGTTTAGGAACAGATGGTTGTGGAGGTAACATGTTTGAAGAGATTAAGATTGGTTTCTTTAAGCATAAGGATGAAGGTGGTCCATGGTGGCCGGCAGATTTCTTAACAGCACTCAATAGAGGAAATAGACTTGTTGAGTCTCAGTTTGGTCATAGAATTAAGCTTGGTAGAGTAGAAGAGGGCTATACAGCAGACCTCGCTCTACTTGATTACAACAACCCAACTCCACTTGTAAGTGCAAATGCTCCAGGACATTTTGTTTGGGGTATGAGCTCTGGCAATGTTAACTCAACTATTGTCAATGGTAAGCTTCTCTTTGAAAACCATCAGTTTGTCAGAAAAGATGCAGCTGATATTTACAAGAGAGCTAGCGAAGTAGCAAAAGAGCTATGGAAGGTTGTAGATAAAATTAAACCATAATTTACAATTTAGAGTTACTATAGAGTAGACTAAGTAGGGGGATATTTGATTTCCCCCTATCTTTGAATGGTTAAAATAAATCATTGTACTATAAGAAATATAATGGTTATGGAGGAAAAGGTGCCAGCAACAAAAGTCAGCGATAAGATTATTAGAGTTGATGCGTATACAAAGGCAAGGGGTGAAGTAAAGTATGTTTCAGATATGGTTCTAGATGATATGAACTATGCATACATGGTGCGTTCTACTTGTCCACGTGGAAACATTAAGCGCATTAGTGTTCCAAAGATGCCAGAAGGATATTACTTTATCTCTGCAAAAGATATTCCTGAAGATGGAAAAAATGAACTTTGGATGATTAGTAAAGATTGGAGATGTTTTGCTATAGATTATGTTCTATACGTTGGTGAAACAATCGGTCTTGTTGTCGGTCCAGATAGAGCTGTTCTCAAGGCTATTAAAGATAATATAAAAATTGAGTATGAAGAGAAGACTCCTGCAGTAACTATTGATGATGGTATTAATAGTGTTGGCGGTCCAATGTTCCCAGACAAGGGCAATAACGTCTTTTGCTCACTTTTCTGTGAAAAGGGCAAGAAGATGGATGAAGTCTTTAGAGAGGCTGATGAAATCTTTGAAGAGACTATTACAACAGGCTTTCAGGAACATGTGCACCTTGAGACTAACGGTGCTATTGTCACAATGGAAGGAGACAACTATGTCTTCTATGCCTCTGCTCAGTGTCCATTCTATATTAGAAAGAGTATAGCTGGAGTACTAAATATTTCTCCTGAGAAAATTATAGTTAGACAGTGTACAACTGGTGGTGCTTTTGGCGGTAAAGAGCACTTTCCTGATGTTCTTTGTGGTCCACTTCTTGTTGCTGAAAGCATTATAAAGAAGCCGATAAAGTTAATCTTTGATAGAGAAGAAGATACACAGTTCTCTGTAAAGAGACACCCAAGTAAGAATGTCTATAAGACAGCACTTAAGAATGGCAAGATTATTGGTATGGAAGCTCACGTTTATTATAATGTAGGTGCTTATTTATCATCCTCATTTGTAGTCTTACAGAGAGGAATCTTCCATGCAAACGGAGTATATAACATTCCTAATACATACTTAGTTGGAGAAGGTATTGGAACTAATACATTCCCATCTTGTGCCTTCCGTGGCTTTGGTGCTCCTCAGACACTTTTTGCTGTTGAAACTCATATGGACCACATTGCTAGACACCTTGGTGTAGATCCATTAGATTTCAAGAAAGAATACATCATAAAGAAAGGTGAAGAGACTGTAACTAATGGTCATATCATTGAAGATGTAAAGCTTCCTGAAATGCTAGATGTTGTAACAAAGGCATCTGATTACTACAGAAAGAGTAAAGAATATGGCATTGGCTCTGGTAGGGGTATTGGCATTAGCATGTATCTCCATGGTGGTGCTTTTACAGGTAATGGAGAACAGGCAATCATAAAAGCCCATGCTCGTCTCGTTAAGACTGGCGATAGAGTAAGAATCGAAGTTGGTTCAACAGAGATGGGACAGGGCTTCCAAACAACACTTAGAAAGATTGCCTCTGATGCATTAGAGCTTCCTATTGAGAATATCGATTACTTTAATCCAGATACTTCAAAAGTTGTAGATTCAGGTCCAACAGCTGCTTCTCGTTCAACAATGATTGTTGGAAAGCTCGTTGAAAGAGCAGCACTACAAATGAAAGAACGTTGGGAAGAAGGTGACTTCACTACTGAGGTCGAGTATGAACATCCAGAAGGCTATCCATGGGATCAGAATACATTCCGTGGTGATGCTTACCTCGGTTGGGGATGGGGTGTTGCTTGCGTTGAAGTCGAAGTTGATAAGCTTACAAATGAAGTTAAGACCACAGGTGTATGGACAAGCCATGATATTGGTCACCCAATTGATGAGCTTATTGTACATGGCCAGGTTAATGGTGGTGTACTTCAATCCCTTGGCTATGCTTCAATGGAAAAATTAGAGAATCGTAATGGTTTCTTTAAGCAGAAGAGAATGAGTGACTACGTAATTCCTACAAGTATGGACTTTCCTAAGCAGTTCTATCACTTACAAGAAAACCCATATCCATGGGGACCTAAGGGTGCAAAGGGAATGGGTGAGTTAGTATTTAACGGTGCTTCTGCTGCATATGTTGATGCTGTTGAAAGAGCACTTGGCATAACTGTAAAATCTATTCCAATCCCACCAGAAGATATTGAGGAGGCTTTGAAGAAAAATGCACAATGACGTTCGTTTTACGCTAAATGGCGAAAAAGTTATTTATCAGGGCGATCCTTTAAGAAGACTACTTGATGTAATAAGAGAGGATTTAGCTCTAACAGGAACTAAAGAAGGTTGCTCAGAAGGTGAGTGTGGCGCATGTTCTGTCATTAAAGATGGCCACTTAGTTACTTCATGTATCATCCCTGTTGGTGCTTGCAATAACAGTGAGATTCTTACTATAGAAGGCATTAGGGATACAGAAAAAGGCAAGTGCATTATCGACGCTTTTGCCGTTGGCGGTGCTGTTCAGTGTGGTTTCTGTATTCCTGGCATGGTACTTGCTGCTTACTATCTTCTCTCTAATAACCCTAATCCAACAGATGACGAGATAAGAATGGGTATTAGTGGAAATATCTGCAGATGCACAGGATACGATTTAATTGTTGAATCTATTCATCTTGCAGCAGAAAAAGGAGCTGAGCTATGGAAAAAATGAATTACTATATGCCCGACACTTTAGATGAAGCACTTTCAATTATGGCTAGTGAAGATGTCATTGTCCTTGCTGGTGGCTCAGACTTAATGGTTTCCGGTTTTAATGGAACAGGCGTTGATCCGACATTTAATAAGAGTGTCATGATTATCTCTCCTTTAAAGGAGTTGAAGGGAATAACAAAAAGAGAAGATGGTTCTGTTGTTATAGGTGCACTAACTACTTCTAGGGAAATAGCTTCGAGTGAGCTTGTCCATCCTCTTGTTAGAGATGCTGCATCAAGAATGGGAGCTGTCGCTCTCCGCAATAGTGCAACAATTGGTGGAAATATTGCTAATGCCTCTCCAAAGGGAGATTGTCCTCAGCCACTAATTCTTTTAGATAGCTATGTTATTTTAAAGAGCGTTGATGGAGAGAGAGAGGTTAAGGTAGATGACTTTATCCTTGGCGCAAAAAAAACAGCTAGAAAACCAAATGAATTAATTACTGCTGTAGTTATACCTCCTTCTAAGTTTACGCATTATTTCTACAAAAAGATTGGAATGAGAAGAGCTAATGCGATTAGTAAACTAACCCTCTCTTGTGGCGCAGAGATAAAGAATGGTGTTGTAGTGGACTTTAGAGCATCCTCTGGTGCTGCAGGTCCAAAGGTAATGAGAAGCAGACAAGCTGAAGAAATACTTATTGGTAAGACTCTATCCGAACTTGAGGGTGTTGAAGACGAATTCTTGGATGCATGGAACAATGTAATTTCTCCTCATGCAATGGCTGAGTATAGAAGAAATACAACAAGAAGAATGCTTAAGTATTTTATTGATGAACTTCGCTCAGGACATCCAGAAGGCAGAGTAGAATAAGGGGGAGAGTAGATGGTTATTTTTCGTCCAGAAACAGCGCTAGATGCTGTTAAGTTAAGAAAAGCTAATCTTGATTCTGTGTATCTTGCTGGTGGTACAGATGATTTAAGATTAGGTGGTGCAATTGATAAAGATACCGCTCTTATCGATATTAATGGCCTTGTTGATAAAGGTATTGAAGAAAAGGAAAACGGTATTATTAAGGTTGGAGCTTTAACTACACTACAAGAGATGATTGATTCTCCTCTTGTTCCTTCTGCTATCAAAGAAGCTTGTCGTTTCTGCTCATCTTTTGAGAGAAGAAACTCTGCAACAGTTGGTGGCAATATCGGTTTACGGCGTGATGATAGTTATCTTATCGCTCTTTTTAGTGTTCTTGGTGTTACATTTCATTCAATTACTCCACATGGAGAAGAAGATAAGAGCGTAGAAGAGTATGCCTCTACACATTGTAGAAGGCTTATTACCTACTTCTTAATTGATACGAAGAAAAAGGCATGGGTTAGACGTTTTGGTCTAACAAGCACAAGCCATGCTGTCTTAATTGCTGCGTCCTGCGGCAATAATTACGCTTTAAGTGTCAAAGGAAGTCCATTTGTCTCAGGTTCTACTCCAGATATTTGGAAAGATGTTCATTATACTAGCGATATAACAGGTTCAAAGGAATATAAAGAATACCTAGCTAAGACTGTCTTTTCTTTAGGAGGTAACTTATGATTTTAAAGTGTAGAGTCAATGGTGAGATTATTACTAAAGAATGTAGAGAAGACGCTAGGCTAAGAGATGTCTTATATTCGATTGGCTGTAACTCCGTTCGTGATAGTGATGATAGAGAAGGCTTTGCTGGTAGTGATACTATTATCTTTAACGATAAACTGGTCTACTCAAACTTTATTCTCGCTTATCAAGCTGAAAACGCTGAAATAAGAACAGCTGAAGGCCTTCTTAATGGCAGAGAGCTTAACTATGTACAAAAGGCATTAGTTAGCTCTGGTGTTGTGCAGTCTGCATATAATGCACCTGCTGCAGCTCTTATTCTTACTTGGTTACTTGAAAAGAAACCATATCCAACAAGAGAAGAGATTAAGGATGTCTTAACAGGTATCTTTATTCGTGATGCGGGTTATGAACATTACTATCTAGCTGTAAAACTCGCAATTGAGTTAAGAGACTATGGTGAATATCGCTCAGAGATTGCACCTTCATTTAGACCTAAACTCAATATTGTTGGTAAGCCTTTCGATAAAATTGATGGAGCATCTCTTGTTTCTGGAGAAAAGGTATTCGTTGAAGATAAGGTTCCAGAAGGTGCGTGGTGCTTACATGTTCTTCGTTCTCCTTTTGCATCTGCCTATATAAAGAGCATAGATACAAAAGAAGCTGAGAAGCTTGATGGCGTTGCCGCTATTATTACAGCTTTCAATTGCCCAGATGTCTATTACATGCAAGCTGGTCAGGGTAGCCCTGAGCCAAGCCCACATGACAGAAGACTTTTCAATAAAAAAGTAAGACATGTTGGTGACAGAGTTGCCGGTATCGTTGCAAGAACAAAAGAGATAGCTGAGAAGGCTGCTTCTTTAATTAAGGTTGAATACGAACCAACAGATGCCGTGTTTACAGTAGAAGAGGCTATGGCTCCTAATGCTCCACTTGTACATAATGGACCAGTTGAGTATCGTGCTGGAGCACCTAGCGATCTTGATGAATACAACAAGAAACAGGGAGACGAAAGAGAAGGTAAGGTAATTTACCAATTCCCTCTACATGCAGATATTCACAGAAACCTTGCGGCATCAAATAAGGGTGGAATCGGCGATGTTGAAAAGGCTTTCGCAGAAGCTGATGCTATCGTTGAAGATACATATCAGACTAGCCAAGTACAGTGCACTCCTCTTGAACCTCATGTTTGTTATGCTTTAATTGAAGGTGGAAGACTTGTTATTCATGCTTCAACTCAGGTTCCTTACCATGTAAGACGAATCGTTAGTTGGGTTTGTCAGATTCCTGAAAACAAAGTACATGTCATAAAGGAAAGAGTTGGTGGTGGATACGGTAGTAAGCAAGATATTCTCGTTGAAGATTTAACTGGCTATGCAGCATGGATTACTGGAAAGAATGTCTACTACAGAAATACTAGAGCAGAAGAATTCTATGCAAATAGCACACGTCATCCAATGAGAGTCCATGTAAAGATGGCTGGAAAGAAAGATGGCACAATTACAGCTATCTATATGGAAGTAAGAGCTAATACAGGTCCTTATGGTAACCACTGCTTAACAGTTCCAATGAACTCATGCTCTAAGACACTACCTCTATTTAAGGTCGACAATATGAAGTATGACCTTGAGGTCTACTACACTAACACACCTCCTGCAGGTGCTTACCAGGGGTATGGTACACCAAAGGGAACATATGGCTTGATGATGGTAATGGCACAGCTAGCAGAAAAGCTTGGTATTGACTACAAGACAATGGTTGAGAAGAACCATGTTAGCGAAGGCTATATGCTTGAAATCTTAAAGGGCCTCGGTGAAGGACGAGAGGGTAATGTTGTACCTGTTGGTTCTTGTGGTTTGGATCAGGCAATCGAAAAAGGTTGTGAGATGATTTCTTGGGGTAAAAAAGAGGTATCTGACGACCCAGATTGGAAGATAGGTAAGGGCTTTGCTATGATTATGCAGGGTTCTGGTCTTCCAGGCTTGGACCATGCAGAAGCACTCTGCAAACTTGAGACAGATGGAACTATTATCCTCAATAGCGGTGGAGCTGACCTTGGAACAGGGCTCGATACTGTTTCTGCTAAGATTGTTTCTGAAATCTTACTTGTCCCAATGGATAGAATTACGGTTGTTTCTGGTGATACAGACAGTTGTGTTTTCGATACAGGTTCTTACGCTTCATCTGGTACATTCTTCAGCGGTAATGCAACACTTGAAGCAGCAAAAGAGCTTAAGAAGATGATTCTAAACGAAGCAAGTTTGCAGCTAGGTGAGAACGTTGAAGATTTGTCGCTTCAAGCTCCAGGTCTTGTTTATTCATCTAAGACAGGCAAAAAGCTTACATATGCTGAAATGAGTCATACTTGCGTAAGCGGTAGTGGACGTGGTCAGCTTGTTAGCCATGGTTCTTATGTTACACAGGCTTCTTCTGTACCTTATGGTGCACATTTTGCTCAAGTTGCTGTAAATGTTAAAACAGGTGAGATTAAATTACAGAAGTTCTATGCTTTACAGGATGCTGGAACCCCAATAAATCCAGAGGTTGCTCTCTGTCAGATTTATGGTGCTGTAATGAAGTCTATCGGACACTCTATGTATGAGAACATGATTCTCGATAAAGAGGGAAGAAATATTAATGCAAACTTCACAGACTACGGTACTCCAATGATTGGTGAAGCTCCAGATGACTTCAAGTCTGTCTTAATTGACATCAACGATGACCATGGTCCATTTGGTGCAAAGAGTATTAGTGAAATTGCATGTAATGGTGCAGCTCCTGCCATTGGAATTGCTATCCATGATGCAGTTGGTGTTTGGATTAAGAGTTGGCCAATGACGCCTGAAAAGGTTTTAAAGGCTCTTGGAAAGTTCTAGGATAAAAATGGGTCCTCCTAGTGAGGACCTATTTCTGTTAATAATATGTAAACCGATAAAATAAGAAGAAAAAGCACTTGAAATAAAGTTGTTTTATTCTATATCATGCCGATTAGTTAGAAAGGGTGAACTTTATATATGCTGTCTTTTGAATGTGATTATAATAATGGAATTGCTCCAAAGATTTTTGAGTTGATGCTTTCAACTAACTATACAAATCAGCCTGGATATGGGGAAGATGAGTACACTAAGGACGCTATAAGAAAAATAAAAGATGCAATAAAGAAAGATGATGCATTTGTTTCTTTTGTTTGTGGTGGAACTCAAGCTAATCAAATAGCTATTTCATCTCTTTTAAAGAGCTATGAAGGAGTAATCGGGGCCACAACATCTCATATTAATACTCATGAAGACGGTGCTATTGAATACTCTGGTCATAAGGTTATTGGCATAGAAGAAGAAAATGGAAAAATTAAGATAGATGCACTAAGCTCTTACTTAGAAAAATATCATCAAGACGAGAGTAAAGAAGCAATCGTTTATCCTGGTATGGTATATCTATCTCAGTCAACTGAATTAGGTACACTTTATACAAAAAATGAATTGGAAGAAATAAGAGCCATTTGTGATAAATATGATATGCTTTTATATCTAGATGGAGCACGCCTTGCCTACGCTCTTGTTGCTCCAGATAATGATGTAACTCTAGAGGATATCGCATCTCTTTGTGATGCTTTTTATATAGGTGGTACAAAGTGCGGGGCTATTATTGGAGAGGCGTTAGTCTTTTCTTCTTCAGTCTCTCCAAAACACTTTGATGCTATGAAAAAACAAAGAGGTGGAATGCTTGCTAAGGGTAGGCTTCTTGCTGTCCAGTTTGACGCTCTCTTTACAAACTCCTATTATCATACAATTGGAAAAAATGGTATGAAGCGAGCACTCCGATTAAAAGAGATTTTTGAAGAAAAAGGCTATAAGTTTGCTTATCCTGTACAAACTAACCAGCTCTTTGTCATCATGGAGAATAAGAAAATAGAAAAACTTAGAGAAAAAGTACGTTTCTCCATTTGGGAAAAACTTGATAAAGAGAAGTCTATCGTCCGATTCTGTACATCATGGTCTACTTTGGAAGAAGACCTTGAAGAGATCGAAACAATCCTTTGAAAACAATTTCGCCCTCTTAGTCTTTAAGAGGGTTTTTATTTGACAAAAATTCTGGAATATTAAGAAAAAATCAAATGTTAAATAATGGTATACTTGATTATTAATTAACAATATTCGAAAAAATAAAAATCTAAATAATTGAATTGTAAAATTAAATTAATAAAAAAAGGAAATTATTTAATTTCTTGTCTGTTAACTAATAATTATTACAAAAAAACTTCTTTTATTAATAATAAAATATATTTTACATAATTGTAAAATTGTTAAATCTATTTGAAGAACATGTGTCGCTCTGTTAAGATTTTATCAAACTTAGGGCGTTTTACGCTCTTTTGGGTTCGAAATTGTAAAGGAGAGAACACATGAAAAAATCAATTGTTGTATTGCTTTTAGCGGTTCTAATTTTCTTCCTTGCGCCATCTATGCTTATGGCCAAGATTACTGGAGCAGATCTTAAGACTTATGATTGTCCATTCCTTCTCACATCAGGTGGACAGGGTGCAGGATCAAAGACTCTTAGACTTTTGTTAAACCAGACAAAGAAGTTTAACTATGGTGTAGACGGCGACTTCTTCCTCGAAGATGAGACACCAGCTAGATATAGCTACATCGATAGTGGAAAGTATAAGGCTCTTGTTATCGTTATGTCAGTAACAGAGAAGGGGCTTGGTGCTTCTGGTATCACAATTGAAGACGAAATTGGATTCTTAAAAGAAGTTATTAAGAAGGCTCAGGCTCAGAATATGCCTATTATCGCTGTATCTATGGAAAAGGATGCAAGAAGCAAGATTAGCACAAACGGAAACGAAAGAGTTATCGATACAGTTTGTCCATATGCTGATTGGATTATTTCTCTTACAGACAACAACGCTGATGGAAGATTTACTGCTCTTGGCGAGAAGTACAACATTCCTGTAACACTTGTTGATAAGCCTCTTGAACTTGTTAAGGTTCTTCCAAGTATTTTCGTTAAGTAAGTGAGTAGGAGAGAGAAATGTCTGTAACAGCGTTAACCTTTATATTGCTCATCATAATGATTGCTACATTCGTCTTGAGCAGTATTAAGTTAAAATCCCCAGATATCTCAATGGTAGTAGCAGCTATTGTAATTGCCATTATTGGTATGTTTATGTTCCCAGACTTAGGCAGTCCAATTAGATATCTAGTAGAGGGTCTATTTGTAAACCTCGACCTTGCTATGCTCTTTATCGCAGCATCGGTCTTCGTAAATATCTATTCTTACTCTGGAGCTGTAACTACAATTACACGTTCTATCGTACAGAAAGTTAACAACAAGTGGGTATTAATCACTATTATGGGTGTTTTAATGCTTATTCCAGGTGCTTTAACAGGTGCTGGTAGTGTTGCTATCTTTGTCCTCGGTGGTCTTGTTAATACAGTTCTTGAGTCACTTGGAATCTCAAAAAAGAAGAGAACAGTCTTCATCTTCTTCTTTGCTATTCTTTCAGCTGCTGCTCCTCCAATCAACCTTTGGACTATGCTCATGACTGCACAGGCTAACATGCCATATGTTGGCTTCACATGGCTTTTATTAGTTCCAATCTGTATTGCTGGTGCTGTATGTATTATCTTTGTTGGTTGGGGCGCTGTTCCTGAGCCAAAAGAAGAGACACTTAAGAAGCTCCCAGAGAGAACTGAAGGTATGACATGGTGGAGAATTCTTCTTCCTGTGTTAACAATCGTTGTTCTTTTCGTTCTTGCTCTCGTTGCTCCTTGGAATCTTCCAGTTCTTGGTCTTCCTTTGATGTTCGTTATTGCAGCTATTGTTGCTTTACTTTGTAACCCAAAGAAGACAGGACCAAAAGAGTATCTTGGTATCCTCGATGACACAATGGAACAGGTTTTCCCTCTCGTTGCTAACGTATTAAGTATTGGTGTTCTTCAGAGCGCAATGGCTGCAACTGGTGTTAGAGGTCTCATTGGTAGTACATTCGTTGGTCTTCCACTTGTACTTATCTATTGTCTCATCCTCGTTATTGGACCAATCTGTCAGGGTTGTTTCAACTACGGTTGTTCTGTTGTTCTTGGTGGACCACTCATCTTCATGTTCAACACACTTGGTATGGACGTTACTGTTATTTGTGCAGCTCTTTCACTTATCTTCCCAATCGGAGACTGTCTGCCTCCATCAAGAATCGTTGGTAGATTGGCATGTGAAGAGACAGGCTATAAGGAATCTTACTTATCATTCCTCAAGTCTGCACTTGTTCCAATACTTGCAATTGGCTTAATTGCAGTACTTATGATCGTGAAACCAGTTTGGTTCACATTCTTATACTAAGGAGGATAGAAGATGGTATTTTGGGAAAATTTCATTCATATCCTATATTTCGTAATGGCTGGACTAATTGGTCTAAGTTTCTTTAAGAGTCTCTTCAAGAGAAAAAAGAATGACAATATCGTATTCGATATTATGTACGCTTATTGTCTCATTCCTTTCGTTCTCAGAGTTCTCTACATTAAGTGAGGAATAGGGATATGGCAACAAATAATAAGAGACTAATTCAAAAGATTGTCATTCTTGTAATTATTGCTGTTTTTGCAGTAATTGCTGCAGTACAGTTCTGGCAGTTAAGACATTACAAGGAAACAATTGTCACTTCTCCATATCTCACAGAGGTTAAATGGTTTAGTGATTATGTTCCTTCTTTGAAAGGAACATGGCTAGATACTCCAGTTTTCATTTTTGATAGTGGCGTTGAAGGTGGTACTGTATTTATTAATGGTGGTCCACACCCTTATGAACCAGCTTCTACAATGGCTGCTTACCTCATGATTGAAAACATGGTTGTTGAAAAGGGTAAGGTTATCGTCGTTCCAAGAGCTAACTACTCAGGTTCTACAGAAGGTATGTGTGGAGATGCTTATCCAATGTATTTCCATGTTGATACAGAGTGGGGCCAGGAGCAGTTCAGAATTGGTGATAGATACACAAACCCTCTAGATCAGTGGCCAGATCCATTTACATATATCAACTACCCATCAGGTCAGAACCTTGCTTATCAGGATATCAGAAACCTTAACAGAGTCTATCCTGGTAGAGAGAATGGTACTATTACTGAGCGTGCTGGTTATGCTGTTATGGAAATTATCAGACAGGAAGGCGTCGATATCTCTATCGATATGCACGAAGCTGAAATTCTTTACCCAGTAACAAGTACATATGTTGCACCTGCTAAGGTTCTTGATAGAGAACACTTCTTAGAAACAGGCGAAATGAACTATGTTGAACCTGAAAGAAGTAGCTTGGATATTGCAATGATGGCTGCTATGAACATTGACCAGTTCTTTATGAAGTGTGCTTCTTCTCCAAATACTCTTCATGGCTTAAGCCACAGAGAGTGGGCTGACTGGTCAGACTCATTAACATTCCTCATGGAAACACCAGAAATCTTCATCGATAAGATTACTGGACCAAGAACAGAAGCTCTTATGTATGAAGGAAAGGATGAGTTCTTACAGCGTGTTACAGATAAGGGTCTTACATACTTCCCATATGATATGGAGTTTGGTACTCCAATGTGGTACAGAACTGCTCGTCAGCTTTCTGGTGCTATGGAAGTCATTAACTGGGCTGGTATGTTCTACGAAGATTTAGAAGTTATCTGTTCATGGCCACTCTACGAAGAGATGGAAGAACTTGAGAACCAGGGAATTGATTCTGTCGGTTACTTCCTCAAGGATCCTAATGCTCCAGAAAACAAGGATCACAGATTTGTTGTTTACCACAAGAGCGTTGAGGCTAATTAATCTATGAAATTTCCGCCTAGTCCTTCTTCAGGCTAGGTGGAAGAAATAACCATGCTTAAGCATGTAACAATTAACATGATTCAAAAGGAGTGAATTATGAAGAAGAAAATCGCCATTACAGCTCTACTTATTGTATGTTTTGCTGTACAGAGTGTTTTTGCTTGTTTTATCACTGGTGTTGGTAGACTTGCAACAGCAGATGGTTCAACAATGACATCACATACATGTGATAGTGCTAGCGACGACTTAAGACTTTGGCTCATCCCAAGTATGGCTGAAGGAACAGAGAGAGAAGTTGTAGTAGACGGCAGAAAGGATGCTGATTTTACTAATTTCCCACAGGTTAAAGACTACGGTGCTCGTGGTATTGTCATGGATACATATACAAATGATAAGGACACTTATCAGTATCTCCATGCTATGTACTCTTTTGCTAACGAAAAGGGTCTTACAATGAATGAGTCAACATGTGGTTGGACAAAGACACAGAGAGAAGTTCTTGCAGCTTACGAAGGAATTTGGGATTGTTATATGCTCCAGGATGCTGCTCTTGAAAACTGTGCTACAGCTGAAGAAGCAGTTGTATTCATGGGTGACAAGATTACACAGCAGGGCTGGAATGGTTGGCCAGAATGTATTTGTATCGCAGATGGTACAGATGTTTGGGTTTTCGAAGCATATGGCGGAAATATGTGGTGTGCATTCAAGCTTCCTGATGATGCGTTCTTCTTCTGTGCTAACAGATGTAGAATTGATTTCTGGGAAGAAGATGGTGCAACATACCGCTCTGCTCCAAACATGAAAGAATTTGCTATTGCTAATAACCTTTGGAATGGTGAAGGCGACTTCAGACCATGTCAGGTTTTCGCAGCTGGTAACTATTCTTTCAACTGTGTTGGTAGAGAATGGAGAGTCCTCGTAACACTTCCAAGTGATTACACAGAAGCTGTTATTGGTAAGGATGAGCTTGCTTATTGTGAAACTCCAGATGACACATTCCCTCTTTATTACACACCATATGAGAAGGTAAGTGTTTCTACAATCGCTAGAATTTGTTCTGATAACTATGAAGGAACAAAGTACGATGGAACAAAGTCTGCTTATGCAGGTATGCATGGCAACGTTCTTTCTGTTCCTTATCAGTACAGACCAACTAACGTTCCACAGTGCACATACTTCCAGATTTCAAACGTAAAAGCATGGCTTCCTGAAGAAGCAAGATGTCTTGTTTGGTTTGGTTGGGGTGCTCCAAGCACAACATATCTCACACCTGTATTCGCATCTCAGACAGAACTTGCTCCACACTTCGGTAGAGGAACAAGATATGAGTACGATCCACTCTCTGGTTGGTGGAACGAAGCTCTTGTTCAGACAGCTGCAACACTCAACTATGCAGATGCAATTGAAGTTATTAAGAGCGTAAGAGATCCAAGAATGGAAGCTCAGTTTGAAGCTACATTTGCTGTACAGAACAAGGCTGCAAAGATGATCAAGAATGGTCAGAGAGATGAAGCTATCGACATGCTCACAAAGTATGCTAACGATCAGGCTACTATGTGGTTCAACCTCTATGGTGAGCTTTCTGAACAGCTTGTTGCTAGATATGTTGTTGGTAGAGTCAACATGAAGTCTAGCCCAGCTCTCCATGCTGATTGGTGGAAGGAAGTTGTTACAGCAGTTTCAAACGTTGTTGTAGAGTAATCGAAAGTTGGTGTGTGGCCATGCGCCACATGCCTATAAGGAATATATGTTCCTTTAGGAGTTAAGAATAATGAAAAATGTAAAATTCATTTCTATACTTTTAGTTCTTGTTTTAGCCCTTTCTCTAATGGGTTGTACAACACAGTGGAAGAAGACAGAAGGATTAAAAGCTGAAGCTACATATAGTCTCGTTGGTTACGATTTTAAATATGTTCTCGATGGTAACGAGATTACATTTAATTATGTTGATGCAGCATCTGACGATGAACTAGTCTTAATTGGTGAGACTCTAATGTCTATCCTTCCTCAGGCCGTTAGCTGCGAGGTTGTTGACGCTGGTTCTATGGTCCTCAAGACAAAGTCTGCTTTAACAGAAGCTCAGTTCAACACATTTGTTGAGACAGCTGATGCTTTAATCTACGACACTATTTATTAATCACTAGGCACCACTTTGCGGGTGCCTTTTTGAATTATTCCTTACCTCAGGGTAGGGAATAATTGAAACCTCACACGGGTGAGTAAATGATAATCATCTACAGATGAAAAGGAGAAGGAAATGAAAAAAACAATCACAATTCTTTTAGTGGTTCTTTTTCTCGTAGCTCAGAGCCTCGCTGCTTGTACTATTTTTGCAATCGGTAAAAATGCAACAGCTGATGGATCTACAATGAGTACACATTCTTGTGACTCAACATCCGATGACCTCAGAGTTTGGCTTATTCCAAGTATGGAAGCAGGTACTGAGCGTGATATCGTACTTAACGGTAGAGAAGGTGCTGATTATTCACAGTTCCCAGAAGTTAAGGACTATGGCGAAGGTGGAATGGTTCTTGGAACATATACACCAGAAAAAGCTACAAACAGATATATTCATGCTATGTATTCATTCATGAATGACAAGGGGCTTGCAATGGGTGAAAGCACATGTTCATATGATAGAAATAGTGATCAGGGTAAGCTTGTTAAGGCAGCATTTGCAGGAAAAGAAGGTATTGTTGATTGCTACATGCTTCAGGATTTAGCTCTTGAGAACTGTTCAACAGCTAGAGAAGCTGTAGAGTTCATGGGCAAGATCGTTGAAGAATATGGTTGGAATGGTTCTGCTGAATGTATCGATATCTGTGACGGAAATGAAGCATGGGTATTCGAGGTTTATGGCGGAAATATCTGGGTTGCAGCAAGAGTTCCAGATGACTCTATCTTCGTTGCTGCTAACAGAGCAAGAATCAATTTCTTTGTAGAAAACGACCCAGACAACTATCAGTATGCAACAGGAATCAAGGAATTCGCTATTGAGAATGGACTTTGGGATGGACAGAGCGATTTCATTCCTTGCTTCACATTTGCTCCATATCCATATAGACCATATTCTACAAGAAGAGAATGGGTTGCTATGATGACTCTCAATCCAACTCTCAACCTTGATCCAGAAGAAAAAGATACAGACCGCAACTGGCCATGCTTTGTTAAGCCTTTAAACCCAGTTTCTGTTCAGGATATCTTCAATCTCTATGGTAACTATTATCAGGGAACAGAGTATGATGTTACAAAGTCAATTTGGGGTGGCCAGTTCGGAGATCCATTAAACCCAGCTCAGGACTTCACTCAGAGAGCTATCAATAGCTACAGATGTACATATCTCCAGATTGCTAACGTTAAGTCTTGGCTTCCAGAAGAAGCAAGATGTCTCGTTTGGTTTGGATGGGGTGCTCAGAGTGTTACATATCTCACACCATTATTTGGTTCACAGCTTTCTCTTCCAGAACACTTTGGTCGTGGTGTAAGAAGTGAATATGATGAAAATTCTGGTTGGTGGAACAACCTTCTTGTCCAGCAGCTTGCTAGAATCAACTACACAGCAGCTATCGAAGATGTTAAGGCAGCAAGAGACGAAAAGATGACAGATCAGTTTGATGTTACATTTGCTATCCAGAACCAGGCTGCAAAGATGATTAAGAATGGTGATAAGGAAGGTGCTATTGAACTTCTTACAGACTATTCAACACAGCAGGCTAATATGTGGTTCGACACATATTCAGATCTTGCTAAGACACTTCTCTCTAACTACATGTTAGGTGCAGATCATGGAAAAACTTGGGGACTCCAGTACACAGATTTCTGGAATGATCTATCTAAGTCAGAATGGGGACAGTACAAATAAGGATTAGTCGAAATGAAGAAAACAATTAAAACTTTAGCAGTTTTATTAGTAGTACTTCTTGTTGCTATTAATAGTGTAGCTGCTTGTACAATTTTTGCTGTAGGAAGATTAGCTAGTGCTGATGGTTCTACAATGATTAGCCACACATGTGACTCAAATAGTGATGATGTTAGAATTTGGCTCATTCCAAGCATGGAAGAGGGCAGTGAAAGAGATGTAGTTCTTTCTGGACGTAAGGGTGCTGATTATTCACAGTTCCCAGAAGTTAAGGATTACGGTGTAAACGGCATGGTCCTTTCTTCTTATGTTAATGAGAAGGCTACTAACCAGTACATTCATGGTATGTATTCATTCATGAATGATAAGGGTTTAGCTATGGGCGAAAGCACATGTAGTAGAGTCCGTTCTGGTGCACAGGCTGATCTATTAAAGGCTTTCTATGGTCAGACAGAAGGTATCTGGGACTGCTATATGCTCCAGGATGCTGCTCTTGAAAACTGCTCAACAGCTAGTGAAGCTGTAGATTTCATGGGAAAGAAGGTTGAAGAAGAAGGTTGGTCTGGTGCTGCTGAATGTATCAACATTACAGATGGTACAGATACATGGATCTTCGAAGTCTATGGTGGAAATGTTTGGGTTGCAATGCGTGTTCCAGAGAATGCTGTATTCGTAGCTGCAAACAGAGCAAGAATTGACTATCTTGTTGAAAATGATCCAAGTGTTTGCCGTTACAGCAAGAATATCAAAGAAGTTGCTTTAGCTAATGGTCTTTGGGATGGAGTCAGCGAATTCCAACCAAATAATGTATTTGCTCCAAACAAGGAAGACAACATGGGTTGTACACTTCGTGAATGGAGAGCAATTACTCTTCTCAATCCAGAAGAATATAGTTCCCTCGATCCATTTGGCGATCCAGATGAATATCCACTCTTTGTTGTTCCATCTTCTCCTGTAAGTGTTGATACTATCCACAAGCTTTCTTCTGATTACTATCAGGGAACAGAGTTCGACCTTTCTAGAAGTGTTGATTCTGGCGACTTTGGTAACCCACTTAGCAACTACAACAACTCTCTTAAGAAAGCAACAAAAGAAGGTGTTGCAAGACCTATTAACATGTTCAGATGTACTTACATCCAGATTGCTAACGTAAAAGCATGGCTTCCAGAAGAAGCAAGATGTCTCGTTTGGCTTGGATGGGGTGCTCCAAGCACAACATATCTCACACCAGTATTTGCTTCACAGCTCTCCCTTCCTGAATTCTTCGGTCGTGGTGTCAGAGGCGAATTCGATGAGAATTCTGGTTTCTGGAATACTGTTCTTGTTCAGCAGCTTGCTACTATTAATTACAATTCAGCAATTGAAGATATTAAGGCAGCACGTGACGAAAAGATGGCTAAGATTTATAAGAGCACAGCTATTGCTCAGGAAGTTGCTTCTTCAATGATTGAAGTTGGACAGAAAGATAAGGCTGTTAAGTATCTTACAACTTATGCTAGTGAAGTTGCTAACTCTTGGTTCGATACATACAAGGAACTTGGTAACCTCCTCAAGGCTAAGTATATGTTTGGTAACGTTAGCATGAAGGTTCCTGCTCGCTCTGATTGGTGGAAGAATATTGTTTTTGATAGCATTTCTAATAACATGAAGCCAGAAAATTAATAGAACGGAGTAAAATATGAGAAAAACAAAAATTATTGCACTTTTGATTGCAACACTTATGATTGTTTCTCTATTAGGCTGTTCAACTGTTAAGAATATGGGCGAAAGTTTCCAGAGTGAAAGAGATTATAGCTTAGTTGGCTATGATTATCGTTTCATCCTCGATGGCAACACAGTTACTTTTAAGTATATTGATGTTGTTTCTGATTCAGAAATTGAGCTTATTGGTACAACACTTGTATCTTTAAATTCTCAATTCAAGAGTTTTGATAATCCAAAGGCTGGAACAATCACTCTATGCGCTAAGAGAAATCTTACACTTGATGAGTTTAATAGTTTTGTAGATCAGGCTGAAGCTTTGATTTATGACACAATTTATTAATTGAATAGACTGGAGAGTGGGTAGCCATTCTCCAGTTTACTTAGACTTAATATTTTTACGATTTCTTTACAATCTTTAATCATCTATTGCTTTTACTTATTCTTCTTTTGGGTCTATTATTGAATCTACAAGCTAGGAGGAAATAAGAAGGGTAATGAGAAAGGTTTATGTAAAAAAACTCGGTATCTTTGTTTTAGTCGTTTTTTTGGCTTTTCTGTTTCCTCTGTCTCTTTCTGCGAAGGTTCAAGGTTCTCCGCTAAAGAGTTACGAGGGTCCTTTCTTACTAACTAGTGGTGGTCAGGGACCGGGAAGTAAGATGCTGAGGCTGCTTCTTGTTAACTCCGGAAACTTTAAACTTGGAACTGATTTCTATTTGGAGGATGAGCCAAGTCCTAGACTAGAAGAGTTAAAGAGCGGTAAATACAAAACACTTGTTATCGTAATAGGTGTTACAGATAAAGGTCTTGGAGCAAGTGGTATTACACTTCGTGACGAACTGAATAACTTAAAAGAATTAGTAGATATTGCTTCTAGTATGGATATTCCAATTATTGCTATCTATCTAGAAAACTATCGTGATCAAATTGATGAGCTATATACCTCAACAGATATGGTTATAGATTTAGTTTGTCCATATGCCCAGTGGCTTATATGCAAAAAAGATATCAGCTCCCGTGGTAGATTTATATCAATTGCTAATGAGAACAAAATTCCACTATCAAAGGTAGATTCGGTACAAGAACTTGTAAAAGTATGGCCTAGTATTTTTCCTTTATAGTTATGATAGTTTCATTTATTCTCTTTTTTATCCTTTTATTCCTGGGTTTCTGGGAAGCTTATAGTCATAAAAAAAGAGTAGAAAAAATTAAAATTCGTATTTTAGTTAATGGCACAAGAGGAAAGACTACCGTCAGCAGAGTTTTAGTTGCTGCTCTAAATAGGGCAGGTATTAAGACAATGGGGAGAACAACAGGTAGTGAAGCCGTTATTATTACTCCTTCTTTAGAAACAGAAAAAATTGTTAGAAAAAGAAAAGCAAATATCCTAGAGATGAAAGACTTCTTTCGTCGAGCAGCGAAAGAGGAGTGTGAGTGTGTTGTCGTTGAGTGTATGGCACTCTTTCCAGAAAACCAACTCACTATGGCTACATCTTTAGTTAAGCCAACTATTGTTGTTATCACAAATTCATACATTGACCATATAGCGGAGATGGGAAGAAAGAGAGAAGACACAGTCTATGCGCTCTCTCTATCTGTTCCTAAAAACGCTTCTTTATATACGCTTGAATCAGACTATGATTCTCTTCCAAATAAGGTTATTCATCCAAAAGAAGTCTATTCTCTTCCTCAAACCTCTTTCCCTTTGCATAAAGATTCTTGGCGAATAAGCAAAGCACTTTTAAATGATTTAGGCTTAAGCGATGAGCTTATTATCTCGTCTTTATCTACTATCATTCCAGATGTAGGAATGATGGACAGAATAGTCTCTTCTTCTGGTTCGATTTTCTATCCATATTTCAGTGTCAACGATGAAGAATGCATGGAAAGAAATCTCCGTGAAATAAGAGAAAGGGAAGGAGATAAAAAAATTGCTATCATCTTCAACAATAGAGAAGACAGAGAATATAGGATTGAACTTATGAGAGATATTCTCAAGAAAGACAACACTATTGCTGACTCTATTTATGTAATTGGAGATTATCCAAGGATAGTAGTTAGAGCACTAAGAAAATATATTTCTATTGAGGCAATCGATATTAACGCTATGTATAAAAAAATTGAAGAAGAAAAGGATATGGTATTTGTAGGACTAGGTAATATTAAGGGGAGCGGAGAAGAACTCATTGCACTCTTTACAGGGGAGGAAAAGTAATGCTTTATTCATCTGTTGCTTTAAGTATTATCTTAAGCTTTATTAGTACTGAGTTTGTTGGTGTACTTACTGGCGGTATGATAAGCGCCGGTTATTTAGCTTATTATTTCAATTCACCAACTAGAATTATTTCAACTCTTTTTGTTGCTATTCTTATTACTTTGGCAATAAAAGCGTTAAAGAACTTCTTGATCCTTTATGGACGAAGGCGCTTTATGCTCTCTGTTTTATTATCGATATTCTTTGTCTATATATTTCAAAAAATGTATTTCTATCTCTCAGCATTTGATGTTGATTTGAGAATAATTGGATATATAATTCCTGGCTTAATTGCCAACGATATGGAGAAACAAGGAATAGTAAAGACTATTCTTTCTTTACTAGCTATTAGTTCGATTATTTATTTATTGACGCTATTTATAAAATGAAAAAAAGACTTTTTATTAGACCTACATTTGCTATTCTTTTAGTTGTTATTGCTCTTTTGGGCGTATTAGTAGTCGTTTTATCGGCGACAAAAAATGCCGATGATTTTGACAAAGAGCAGAAAGATGCTGTTCTTTTAATGGAAGAAGCTGAAAAGTATTTAAAAGAAGAAATTCTCTCTCGTGGCATTGAGATTGAAGAAGAAGATTTAAATAAGACAGCGCTCCTTGGACCTGAGTTTACAGAACTAACATCAACTCCAGGTGAAGTAGGGGCAAAGAGAAGCGTTCTTAATCCATATTTTGCTGCAGCAATGATTAGATACTTTAGAGAAGCTGGCTTAAAGCGTGGTGATAAAATTGCCATAAGCACATCAGGTTCATTTCCTGGTTTTGTCATTGCAACTCTCATAGCTAGCAAGGTATATGGGCTTGATGTCTATTTAACAGCTAGCGTTGGTGCCTCAATGCATGGTGCAACACGTATTGAATACAATATTTTCGATATCATCAAAGCTCTAAGAGATGGAGGCTTTGCCTCTTATCATCTTGTTGGCGTTTCATGTGGTAGTAAAAATGATCAGGGTGGCAGTGTTCTCGAAGGAATTCTCTATGAAGGAACGCCAGAGCTATCATATGTGCTTTGCAAAGAAGCATCCCTTTGGAGTGGCGCAGAGATTATTCACTACGAAAACTTAACTGACAGTATTCGCCGACACTTAGAGCTTTTGGGAGAAGATGTGAAGATGTTTATCAACATCGGAGGAGCTTCTGTTAATAGTGGAACCTCTGCATATACATTAGACTTCCCTCAAGGTCTTGTTCTCGATCCTCCAAAAATCCCTGAGGGAGATAATATAGGTCTAAACTACGAATATGCTAAGAGAGGTATCCCAGTACTAAATCTCTTAAATGTTAAGAAATTGTGCCAAGATAACTCTATTAGTTTTGACCCATTCCCTCTACCAAAGGCTGAAGACTATGCTTCATATACTCAACCTGTCTATTCGAAGACTTTAATTGCAGTATTTCTATCTTTGTTCTTTATTACGCTAATAATTGCCGTTGTAGACTCAAAGGTAGAGATAAAGGAGGGTAAGAAGGACGAAAGAAAAGAGAGAAGATAGCAATTGTAACTATTTGCAACAAAATGCAACAATTTTTCTTGCGTCCTTCTATCTTTAATGATAGATTGTTTGTGAACCCAAATAAATGGAGGGCCAAAAATGGCTAAGAAAACAAAATCCGAGATCAAAAATAGGATAGCAAAACTCAGAAATCTCGAGTTTAGTAAGATGTATCAGAATGATTTCTATCTTACTTGGGATAAGACAGATGATGAAATCGCAGCAGTATTTGAAGTTGCAGAGATTCTAAGAGGACTTAGAGAAAACAACATCTCAACAAGAGTATTTGACTCAGGCCTCGGCATCTCCGTATTCCGCGACAACTCTACAAGAACAAGATTCTCATTTGCATCTGCATGTAATCTTTTAGGCCTTGAAGTTCAGGACTTAGATGAAAAGAAGAGCCAGATTGCACATGGTGAAACAGTTAGAGAAACAGCAAACATGATTTCTTTCATGGCTGACATCATCGGAATTAGAGACGATATGTACATTGGTAAGGGCCATACATATCAGAAGACAGTTGCTGAGAGTGTACAGGAAGGATATGACAAGGGTATTCTTGAGCAGAGACCAACTATCGTTAACCTTCAGTGTGATATCGACCACCCAACACAGACAATGGCAGATATGCTAAGTGTTATTAACTACTTTGGTGGTGTTGAAAACCTTAAGGGCAAGAAGGTTGCTATGACATGGGCATATTCTCCTTCTTATGGAAAGCCATTAAGTGTTCCTCAGGGCGTTATCGGACTCTTCACAAGATTTGGCATGGATGTTGTTCTTGCTCATCCAGAAGGCTATGATATCATGCCAGAATGTGAAAAGGTTGCTAAAGCTAACGCAAAGAAGACAGGTGGTTCATTCAAGAAGGTTAAGACAATGGAAGAAGCATTCAAGGATGCAGATATTGTTTATCCAAAGTCTTGGGCTCCATTTGCAGTTATGGAAGAGAGAACAAAGCTTGTTGAAGAAGGAAAGCTTGATGAACTTGATGCTCTTGAGAAGAGATGCTTAGAGAACAATGCTAAGTTCAAGAATTGGACATGTTCAGAAGACATGATGGCTAAGACAAAGAACGGAAAGGCTCTCTATCTCCATTGCTTACCAGCAGACATCACAGGTGTCTCTTGTAAGGAAGGTGAAGTTGATGCTTCTGTTTTCGATAGATATATCGAGCCACTCTATAAGCAGGCATCCTACAAGCCATATGTTATTGCAGCAATGATCGTTCTTGAAAGATTCAAGGATCCAGCAAATCTCTTAGAGAAGCTTCTTAACGAAGGCGAAGAAAGAGTTAAGTCAGATAACTAATGAACTAAACTTTTAAGTAAAGGCTGCTATAAGCGAGAAATCGTAAGTAGCAGTTTTTTTATTTAATTCAACACTTTGTTGAAGAGTAAGCGTCAAATGAATCAGTACAGATTTTCCATTTTCTATGATCTATCATTTAATCATAGGAGAAATAAGAAAATGACAAACGTTAATAACTACACGAAAGAACAAAGAGAGGCTTGTTTGTTGATGGAAAGATGGAGTGGAATGCCGACAGTGTTGGAGCGTATAACATTCTTCGACTATATAGAGATAGAACAGAAAAGATAATACATATGGAAGCGATCAAGCCACCATATGTAATGAAAGTAGCTGTGTAAAAAGCAGTAGCGGTGTCATGGACGCACCCGTGGCTTTGTTCTACGATGCTCTGGTAATTCAATTACCGAGTAGTTCACTTCATTTTTCCTGTTAATCGTTAATCTGTTACGGGTTCTATTGTTTTCATGGGATAAATCCCCTATACTAAAGATAGTTGAAGAGGATATGATATGCCAACAATAAGTTATTTTTATGGAATCATAATTGTAATGTATTTGCGAAACAAGGATCATAATCCAACCACACATACATGCAATCACACAAGATTTTGATGCACCATTTTCAATTGCTACTGGTGAGATTATGGAAGGGGAATTTCCTGCAAAAGCAAAGGCGATGGTTAAGGAGTTCATTCTGAAATATCAACGAGAATTGGAGGAAATGTGGGAGACAGAGAAGTATGCGAAGCTTCCTCCACTGAATTAATATGTTTCATAAAGCAATTAAACTTGTTCTAAAAGAAGGAACTTCGTTAGAGTTGACATTCCAAGATGGAGAAGTAAAGGCATATGACATGGCAGTGCTGTTTTCGAAGTATCCTCAGCTTGAAGCCTTGAAAAATAGAAAACTTTTTCTGTCTGGTAAGCTGATGGGCTCCTACGGAATCATTTGGAATGATGATTTGGATATCGAAGCAGAGACGATATATGAAGATGGTGTAACCGTTCGACATGAGATGATGTCAATTAATTTCAGAGTAGCAAATGCAGTAGCTTCGGCTCGAGCGGATAGCGGAAAATCTCAAATGGAACTAGCGACATTGACTGGAATTGATCAGTCGGATATTTCGAAGATTGAAAGAGGTGTTGCAAATCCATCAATTGCAACACTGAACCGAATTGCCGAAGCTCTAGGAAAGAAATTACAGATTACAATAAAGTGAATAGTTTTTCTTTAGGGGGGGTATCTTTTTGTTTATGCTACGAGGATGTCAAGACAAATCTTTAATCTGTAACTTTCAGGTTTTAGATATTTCAAGAGTCTCTATTCTTGATAGTCACCCTAAAATCTGATAGTTACAGTCTCGGAGGTGAACGGTACATTTTCTTGATTGCACCTCTTTTTAATTACTTACTTTCCTTTTAAAGAAAAAATCGTTATCTTTTTCCTTGCACGAAGGAGACGTGGTAATGAAGAAAATAATCATCATCGCTTTAGTTGCTATCCTCGCGATAGTTTTCGTTTTTAATTGTTTCTCAGCAGTTGGAACAACAGAAAGAGGCATTGTTGTAACCTTTGGTAAACCAGGAACAGAGGTATTAAACCCTGGGTTGCATTTTACTATTCCATTTGCCCAGACAATCAAAAAGTACTCGCTTGCGCCAATAAACTACGAAATAGATTTCTCTATTGGCTCAGATGGCGCTGTTACAAATGATATGCAAACAGTTGGCTTAACAGCAGATGTTTTCTGGAAGTACGATGAAGATAAACTCTATGATGCTGTTACTAAGTATACAGAATCATCCTTACGTAGTGCTATTGAAAAGACAATGCTAGCTTCTGTAAAGGAATCTGTTGGTAAGTACACTATCTATGAAATTGTAGAAAACCAAGAAAAGATTAGCCAGGAGATTTCAACATCTTTAACTAAGAAGATGAGTAGCTATCCAATTGAAATTACTCAGATTGCAATCTCTAACTGGGATTGGAGTCCAGCTTTTGATGAGCAAATTGCTGAAACAATGAAGACAACACAGCAGGTAAAGATTGCTGAGCAGGAATTGCAGATTACTCAGCAAGAGGCTCAAAAGCAAATTAAAGAAGCACAAGCTGAGCAAGAGGCTACTATTATTAAAGCTAATGCTGAGAAAGAGAAGCAGCTATTGGAAGCTCAAACTAAACTAGAGGTTGCTAAACTTGAAGCAGAAGCTCAAAAAGTTAAGGCTGATGCAGAAGCTTATTACAATGAAAAGATTAGTGAAAACTTAGAGGTTGAGCTTCAACTAAGAAAGCTTGAAGTTGAATCGGAAAGAATAAATAAATGGAATGGACAGTATGTTTCTACATATCAATACGGGCCAATTCCAGTAACAAATGGTTCACTTTTAGGACCTGAATCTAACTAAGAATATGCCTTCCTACGGGAGGGCATTTTTAATGCAATTTCTTGACAAAAAAAGAGATACCAATATACTGAAGCATGTGATTTAAAACAGGAAAAAGACATGCCTCCTAAACCGAAATTTACAAGAGAAGAAGTCATTGATAAAGCAATAGATTTTATTCGTCAGTATGGAATAGATGAATTAACAACAAGGGCTTTGGGTGAATATATGGGCTCTTCTGCTCGTCCAATTTTTACGCTTTTTAAGAATATGGATGAGCTGATGAGTGAAGTAAAAAATCAAGTATATAAAATATATGGATCATATAGAGAAAGAACAGATAGTAGTGAGCCTACATTTAAAAGAGCAGGTATGCAAATGGTTCTTTTTGGAAAATATGAGAAGAGATTGTATCAACTAATGTTTATGAAAGAGAATATTAATGCACATTCATTTGATGCAGTTTTTCAATACTTAGGTGCTATAGGCAAAGAATGCATTGAATACTTAAAAAATAACTTTTCTCTATCAGAAAAAGATGCTCGCTTTGTTTTTGATAACGTTTGGATCTATACATATGGAGTAGGAACGCTCCTTGCTACTGACATGTGTGATTTTACAGAAGATGAGCTTAGTTCTATGCTTGCATTCTCTTTTCTTTCGACAATTACTGAAGTGCAAAAAAGGAGTGAAAAAGAAAATGGCTGCAAAGAAAGGGGGAAAAAAGAATGAAGGTAGCAAAAAGAGTATCTCAATTAATACTAACTTTAACAATTTTATTAATTCTCACAAGTTGTATAGTCGTTGTTGATAGAGGCTACTATTACGAAAATGGTCAGTATTATAAAAGTGGTAATTTTGATTTTAATAGCTATCAAATAGATGAGATAGATATCTCATGGCCATATGGTAGTGTTGTTATTAATACCAATAGCGATAGTAATTATGGTTATATAAGAGAAAATTCAACCTCTTCTTTAGAAAGCGAGAAGCTTCACTACCTTCTTGATGGACGTAAGCTTTATATAAAGTATTGTGCTAGTGGCTATCCATTAGCTTCATATAGTGAGCGTAAAACACTATATCTAACTCTTCCATCAACACTTTTAAGTAATGTGAAGATAACAACAACATATGCTTCTGTCTTAGCTACAGCTTCGAATTTTGATAGCTTAAATATAAAAAGTAATAGTGGTTATATTTCTTTAAACAATATTATTCTTAAAAATAACCTTCTAGTTTCAACGCAAAGTGGGCAAATTGATTTAAAGAATAGTACTGTTATTAGCAAGACACTTCTTAATACAGCATCTGGTAAGATAACCATAGATGACTTAAAAGGTCAAAACCTTGAAATAGAGAGTAGTAGTGGAAGTATTGGATTATCTAATTTAGGGCTATATAGCAATCTTCAAATTAATAGCTCAAGTAGTTCTATTGAGATTAATAATTCTTTCTTTAATAGTGGAATTATTGATACAAAAAGTGGTAGCTCAAAGCTTATTTCTTCGTTGTTTAAGAGCTTTGATTATAAAGCTGATAGTGCTTCTCTTACTTTAGATGGTATTCCGTCATTTAAGCTTTATTTTAATACAATGTCAGGGAAATTGTACTCCCCGTCTAGTATTTATAGTGATGGAAGAGGAGAATATATATATCCTGCAGGTAGTTATCCAACCACAACGATAGGGGTAAAGACAAAATCAGGTAGCATTTACTTTAAGCCGTGACTTGTTAAGCTTTCATAAATTCAATAGCAATGTGATTGATAATTAATTATTTAAGATGTGTTTTTTACAATTCTAGGCGACAAAATAAACAAAATTTAATTGAGCGAAGCCAAAAGTTAAGACAAAATTTTCCTGTAATCAATTCAATTTACTGGGGAGTAATAAGAAATGATTCTAGGGGAATGCTATAGATTAAATAATGGGGGGGGGTACTATTCCCCTAATTCGTCATCACTAAATAATAGGAGAAGACCAAGCTTAAGAGTAAAAGCTATAGTGGTACTTCTCCTA
>ERZ808266.21-NODE-21-length-73189-cov-4.250745_pt1 | contig 73189 bp, 68 predicted proteins | sample MGYA00521278_ERZ808266 | MGnify/ENA primary metagenome ERZ808266 (study PRJEB31516, sample SAMN03275591) | gut metagenome | biome: mammalia-associated habitat; material: feces | host: Papio cynocephalus | place: Kenya | collected 2012-08-02 ... | reverse complement strand
TATTTAGCGGTTTTTCAAGGGCACTGGGGTGTACCCACGGGGATAGAGTGCAGTCCGAAAATCTTTGATTTTCGAGCGAGCGGCATTCCCATAGGGGAGCGTGTCGACTTTTTCGACACGCTCAAAAAGTGGGTTTACCCCACTTTTTTGTGTTATAAAAGAACATTGCAACGCCCGAGCCGCATATTAAAACATAGCCTAATATACTTAATATGTCGGGTATATCGCCGAAGAAGAAAAATCCGAGTATTGCGGCAAACACAACCTGAAAATAATCGTAAACCGAAATTTCCTTTGCGGGCGCCAATAAATACGCCCTTGTAATTCCAAGCTGACCGATACAGGCAAAAGTTCCCGCGAGTATCAGATACAAAAGCTGTAAAAGCGACATATGCTTATACCCCGCTATCATAAACGGCAGACACAAAAGACACGAAAAAGCCGAAAAATAAAAAACTATTCTTTTACTGTTCTCGTTTTTCGAACCGAGCTTACGGACAAAGGTATATGCCGCACCCGCGCCGAGCCCGCCTAACACCCCTGCAAGCGCCGGCACGACAGATGGGCTGTTAAACCCCGGCTTTATAATAAACACGCTTCCGATAAACGCAACCGCAACACCGAGCAGCTGTACTATGCCGGGCTTTTCCTTAAGCAGTATAACCGAAAAAAGAATTGCAAAAAACGGCGAGAGCTTATTAAGCATATTCGCGTCGGAAAGATTAAGCTGACCGATAGCATAAAAATTACAGAGCAGACCGAGCGTTCCGCAAATACTCCTGCCGAAAAGCGCAGGTATATTCCCTTTTTCGGGTACAAAGCTTATTTTTTCTTTTAACATCATAAAAAGGATAAAGATAAGAGCAATGAAATTCCTGAAAAATGCCTTTTGAAAAGCGGGCAGATCGCCCGAAAGCTTGACAAACAGGGACATAACCGAAAAACCGAATGCCGCAATTAAAATGCAAATTATTCCCTTTACCTTGTTATTTAATTTAACCATTAAACCACTTTTTTCTTAATTTAATCACATATAAATTATATATGTAAAAGGAAAAAAGTCAAGAGAAAGGACCTCCGCCGCAGCGGAGGCCCTTTTAAAATACGATTTAAGAATTACATAAGACTTTTGTATATCTCTGCAATTTCCTCAACGCTTGTATCTCTCGGGTTACCGGGACGGCAAGCGTCGGCATAAGCGGATTCCGCAAGTGCGGGAATGTCCTCTTCCTTTACTATACCCTTTAATGTGGTGGGGATACCTACATCCTCGGCAAGCTGTCTTACAGCCTCAACTGCCGCCTTGCGGTATTCTTCCTGAGTCATACCGTCAACGCCTTCAACGCCCATTGCCTTGGCAATGTCCTTATACTTTTCACCGGTGTACTCTGCGTTATAAGCCATAACAGCCGGAAGAAGTATAGCGCAAGCCTTGCCGTGCGGAGTATCGTAATAAGCCGAAAGAGTATGAGCCATAGAGTGGTCAACACCGAGACCTACGTTGGAGAAGCCCATACCGGCAACATACTGACCGAGAGCCATTCCCTCTCTGCCGTCCTTGCCGTTTTTAACGGCGTCACGGAGCGAACGGGCAATAATTTCGATGGCCTTTATATGGAACATATCGGAAAGCTCCCAAGCGCCCTTTGTTATGTAGCCCTCGATTGCGTGGGTAAGAGCGTCCATACCGGTAGCGGCGGTAAGAGAAGCCGGCATCGTAGACATCATATCGGGGTCAACAACGGCTACAACCGGAATGTCGTGCGCGTCAACGCAAACGAACTTACGCTTTTTCTCAACATCGGTAATAACATAGTTGATAGTTACCTCTGCGGCAGTACCTGCGGTGGTAGGAACCGCGATAATCGGAACACATTTGTTCTTTGTAGGCGCTACGCCCTCAAGAGAACGGACATCCGCAAATTCAGGATTTGCTATAATAATGCCGATAGCCTTAGCGGTATCCATAGAAGAACCGCCGCCGATAGCTACTATGCAGTCTGCGCCGCATGCCTTAAATTCGGAAACGCCGTGCTGTACATTTTCGATAGTCGGATTCGGCTTAATATCGGAATAGAGTTTATAATCTATACCGGCAGCCTCAAGAATATCGGTAACCTTTTTTGAAACGCCGAATTTAACAAGATCGGGGTCGGAGGCAACGAAAACCTTTTTAAAGCCTCTGCTTTTAATTTCGTCCGGTATTGCCTTAATAGCACCCGAACCGTGATAAGAAGTTTCATTGAGCATAAATTTGTTCATAAGGATTCACCTTTCCTTTTTTCTTTAATTATACACAGTAAAATCCGTATATTCAATTATAAAATTGTGAATATTATGTTACTTTTGAGAAGAAACACATAAAAAATGAATAATTATTAACTAAGGACACAGATTTGATTAATTAAGGTCGGAAAGCTTTTTGATAAGAGAACTTGCGGCTTTATAAATGCTGTTTATATCCTTTTTGTTTTCAAGAACCGTATCTGAGACACGGCGGCAGGAAATTTGAAGTCCGTCGGATAAATTACCAAAATTTTCCGTTGCGGTGGATTTGTAAAAATCCTCACCCAGAGCAAGCGGTTCGCCGTCAAATATGCTTGTGTTGTCCGAAATGCCCTCCAAATACTTATAGGAATCCTTGTCGGTTATATATATCAGCGCCTTTTCGTCCCCCGCAATCAGGGTCTGAAGCTTGGTAAGCATTGTATTTTTATACTGCACATTTCCCTTATCCGAAAAGCTGCAATTTATAACCTGAACCTTAACCTCGCCGTCATTATTGACATCTTCGGCGTATTTTTCTAAATACTCGGCAATTTTTTCGGTCTGCTCGTCAAGCACCGGCGTATATGTGAAATAAACCGCTTCAAAATCGTATTTCGGTCTTGAAACGCACTGTGCGATAAGCACCGCAAGCACAACGGTAACAGCCGTAACGGCTACAACATACCACTTGTACTGAAACCAGAAATTATCCCATTTCTCCTTCGGAGTTTTCGGAACTATCGCAACCTCGCTCGGCTTCGGCGGAGCTTCCATCTCACCGTGCTGCATTTTTTTAAGCTCTAAAAACTCTTCCCTTGCGCGGCGCTGTTCCTCTAATATTTCGTTTTTCTTATCTGCCATTCTTTACACCCTGTATTAATATAACACTTTTTCGGGCGCCGTGCAAGTAAGCATTGTTTCATATATGTAAACATTTTATAAACCAAAACGCCCCGTGCAAAGGCACGAGGCGTTTATCTTCCGTTTATACGGAATTAGATTTCAGCAAAGTACTTAATTGTACGAACCATCTGGCTTGTGTAGCTGTTCTCGTTATCATACCAAGAAACAACCTGTACCTGATAGGTGTCGTCATCAATCTTAGTAACCATTGTCTGTGTAGCGTCGAAGAGCGAACCATAAGTGATGCCGATAATATCAGAAGATACGAGCGGCTCCTCGGTGTAGCCGAAGGAAGCTGAAGAAGCAGCCTTCATAGCGGCGTTGATGCCTTCAACGGTAACATCCTTGCCCTTAACAACAGCAACAAGAATGGTGGTAGAACCGGTCGGAACCGGAACACGCTGAGCAGAACCGATAAGCTTGCCGTTAAGCTCCGGAATAACAAGACCGATAGCCTTAGCAGCGCCGGTTGAGTTCGGAACAATGTTTACAGCGGCAGCACGGGCACGGCGAAGGTCGCCCTTTCTGTGCGGACCGTCAAGAACCATCTGGTCGCCTGTGAAAGCGTGAACGGTGGTCATAATGCCGCTCTGAATGGGAGCATACTTGTTAAGAGTATCAGCCATAGGAGCCAAGCAGTTTGTGGTGCAGGAAGCGGCAGAGATAATCTTATCGCCAGCGTCAAGAGTCTTTTCGTTAACGCTGTAAACGATAGTCTTAAGATCCTTGCCCGCAGGAGCAGAGATAACAACCTTTTTAGCGCCTGCGTCGATATGAGCCTGAGCCTTGTCCTTAGAAGTGTAGAAGCCTGTGCACTCAAGAACAACATCTACACCGATTTCTCCCCACGGAAGATCGGCAGCGTTCTTTTCAGCATAGATCTTAATGGTCTTGCCGTCTACTGTGATGCTGTCTTCTCCGGCAGAAACCTTGTCCGCAAGAGCATATCTGCCCTGAGCAGAGTCATACTTGAGAAGATGAGCGAGCATAGCGGGGCTTGTAAGATCGTTAATAGCAACAACCTCATAACCCTCTGCGCCGAACATCTGACGGAAAGCGAGACGGCCTATACGGCCGAAACCATTGATAGCAACTTTTACCATTGGAAAAACCTCCTTAATATTTTGCATTTTCTATTTTACTCTATTTGTCCGACATTTTCAAGCTATTTGTTTAATCTTTAACAATTTTTTTATTTTTTATGAAAAATGGCATAATAATGTTACCTGAGGAGGCGCACAATATGATATTTTTTCCAAACCGTGTGCAGCGTTACACCTCTGCGCTTCGGTTATATATACAACATTCCGTTTTGCAAAAGGGTCTTAGCCGTTCTCACACGGCACAGCTTAAAAAAATTACGCTTGCCGAGGCGCTTGCCTCTAAAAACGAAATTTCGCCCGTTAATATAAACGAGCTGTCGGATTCACTGCTCGGTACGGCGCAGATACTGATGCTCAAAAATGCCGAACCGCTTAAAGTTGATTTAGAAGGAGGCGGCGTGTTTTTAATAAACAAACAGCTATATACCGCCCTTGTTTTGGAGCTTGTATCCTGCGGCTGTGAAAAAATAACGGTTATAAGCCGCAGCCCGAATACGGTGATTAAGGCAAGACGCCTTTGTAAATACGGCAATTTGCCGAAAATAATCAAGGCTATGTCGGGCGACCTTATGGTTGAAACAAAAAGCGGTGCCGCGATAATCAGATTTCCGAGTCCGTCAACAACGCTTAAGGCAAAAAAAGCGGAGAACGAATGGTATTATCTTTTGGACAGCTTCTCGCCTGTTAATATATGGCTTAAATAACTGTTGTGCCAAACGGCAAACTGTGTTATAATAATTCGGTTAAAGAGGTGTTCCTATGAAAAAAATTGCCAGCTTTACCGTTGACCACGATAAGCTTGAAAAGGGAATGTATATTTCCCGTATAGACGGCGACGCCGTAACCTACGACATCCGTATGAAAAAGCCGAACGGCGGCGATTACCTGTCAAACGGCGCGCTGCATACATTTGAGCATTTGTTTGCCACTTTTGTACGAAACAGCAGGTATTCGGACAGTGTGATTTATGTGGGCCCTATGGGCTGCCGCACAGGCTTTTATATGATATTGCGCGATTCGGTATCAGGCATGGAAGCAATAGAGCTTGTTAAAAGCTGTTTTGGGTTTATTGCCGATTTCACGGGCGAAATACCCGGAAGCAAACGGAAAGAATGCGGAAATTATCTTGAGCACGACCTTGACGGAGCAAAAGCCGTCGCACGGGACATGCTTTCCGTTTTAGAAAATTGGCAAACAGACAACCTAAAATACAAGGAATGAAAAAATGGAAATTACAGTAGAAGAACTGCAAAAGCTTAATAAGGACAGCTATGTGCTTTACGATATAAGAGACAGCCTTGAGCGGGGCTACGGCTATATTCCCGATTCCGTAAGCATAGCTCCCGAAGAAATTGAAGACCGCCACGCAGAGTCAAATTCCAAATCGGCGGTTATATATTGCGCAAGGGGCGTTGTAAGCCTTGACATAGCGAAAAGCCTTTGCGAAAAGGGTATAAAAGCATACAGCCTTAAGGACGGCTACATATCGTGGTTAAGATATGAAATGAATCGGCAAAACGCCGATACGGTTTGCCAAAATGCCGAAAGAAGTCTGCACAAAAAATTCAAAAAAAATATTTTCGGCAAATTTATAAAGGCGCTTAAAACCTACCGACTTGTAAACGAGGGAGACAAAATCGCGGTTTGCATATCGGGCGGCAAGGATTCCTTTCTTATGGCAAAGCTTTTTCAAGAGCTGAAGCTTCACAGCCCCGTGAATTTTGATGTTGAATATATCGTTATGGACCCCGGCTACAATGCCGAAAACCGTAATATAATAGAGCAAAACGCAAAGATGCTTAAAATACCGATAAAGATTTTCGAATCTAACATATTCGAGTCGGTTTATACGGTAGAAAAATCTCCCTGTTACCTCTGCGCCCGTATGAGAAGGGGTTATCTTTACAGCTTTGCGAAAAGTCTCGGCTGTAACAAAATAGCGCTCGGCCATCATTATGACGATGTGATAGAAACAATACTTATGGGTATGCTTCACGGCGCGCAGATACAAACTATGATGCCCAAGCTTCACAGCACAAATTTTGAGGGTATGGAGCTTATAAGACCGCTTTATTTTATCCGTGAGGACGATATAAAGGCGTGGCGCGACTTTAACGGTCTGCACTTTATTCAGTGCGCCTGCAAATTTACTGACACCTGCACCACCTGCAACAACGGCGAAAACCACTCGAAACGTCAGGAAACAAAGGAGCTTATAAGAGCGCTTAAAAAGAGTAACCCCGATGTTGAAAAATGCATCTTCAAAAGCGTTGAAAATGTTAATATTGATACGGTTATCGCCTACAAGCAGAACGGCGTAAGGCATAATTTCCTTGACGATTATGACATTGACAAAAATAAAAATTGACCTTATAATGGTTAGACAAGATAACTTAAGAAAAGGAGTTTTAGCTTGGAAAAGGACGCTGTTTCCGCCGGAGTTTCCGAAGTCGGCGGTTTATTTAACACGGCTGAAATAAAAATACTTGTTTGTTATATTTTTTCGTCTATCAATTTTCCGATTCCCGGCAGAATGCTTGCGGATACCCTCCATTACGAGGGTATAGCCAACTGCTTTGAGGTAAACGACGCAATTGACGCGCTTTGTAAAAGCGGCCATCTGAAATCCGCGGACAGCAGTGATGACACTTACACCGTAACCGACGCAGGCCGCCAGATTGCCGATACGCTTAAAACCTCTCTTCCCATTGCGGTAAAGGAAAGAGCGTACAGGGCGGCGCTTAAAATGGTGTCCCGTTTCAGAAACGCAAAGGAAAGCATTACCGAAATATCACACGAGGACGGCAAGACCTATATAACCTGCTCCGCCACTGACCACGGAAAACCATTTATAAGCGTAAAGCTTTTGGTTGCCGACGAAGAACAGGCGCTTTACATTAAAGACCGTTTTCTTAATAACAGTAATATTTATTCGGAAATAATAGAACTGCTTACAAAACCCGAAAAATAAAAAAGCTTAAGCCAATTTTTGTTGGCTTAAGCTTTTTTTATTGCTTCCATAAGCTTTTCGGCGGTTTTTATACCGTCGGTTGCGGCGGACATAATACCGCCGGCGTAGCCTGCTCCCTCTCCGCAGGGATAAATTCCGCAAAAGCCTTGGCACCGACCGTCTTCCCCTCTTACTATCCGTACCGGAGAGGAACTTCTGGTCTCCGGCGCCGTAAGCACGGCGGAATAGTCCGCAAAGCCTTTTATTTTGCGGTCGAACAGTTTAATACCCGATTTAAGACCTTCTGTTATAAACGCAGGGAAAATACTTTCAAGGTCCGCATATGAATAATCGGGTTTTACTGTCGGCTTAACCCTTGCAATTTCAGTCGGCTTTCCGAATACAAAGCCACCCACTGTGCTTACGGGAACCTTACCGTTTGCGGCGGCAAACGCCGCCTGCTCCGTTTTTCTTTGCAGTATACAGCCCGCAAGCACATCGTCGCCCGGCAAATCGCTCGGTTCAATGCTTACAAGCACCGCGCTGTTGGCGTTTGTTCCGTCACGTCTGCTGTTACTCATACCGTTCACCGCAATCCCACAGGGCTCGCTTGAAGCGTTAATTACCTCGCCGCCCGGACACATACAGAATGTATACACACCCCTGCCGTTCGGAAGATGAACGGCAAGCTTATAATCAGCGGCTCCGAGCGCTTTATCATCTGCGAATTCGCCGTATAACGCACGGTTTATATCGCTTTGCAGATGTTCTATTCTGACGCCCATTGAAAAAGGCTTTTTTATAAGGACTATATTGCTGTCCCTAAGCATTGAAAAGGTATCCCTCGCCGAATGTCCGGTTGCGATTATAAGACTTCCGCAGGGCATCTCCTCGCCCGAAACCGTAATGCTTTTAAGAGCTCCGTTTTTCTGTGTCAGCCCCTCAAGCCTTTTGTTAAAACGCACCTCGCCGCCTAAATCAGTTATCTCTTTTCTTATGCTTTTAACAACATTAACAAGTATATCCGTACCGATATGCGGCTTTGCGTCGGTCAGAATATCCTGCGGTGCTCCGTGCTTTACAAAGGCTTCAAGCACCGCCCGACAACGGTAGTCCTTAATGCCCGTGTTAAGTTTTCCGTCCGAAAAGGTTCCGGCTCCGCCCTCGCCGAACTGTACATTTGATTCGGTGTCGAGCCTGCCGCCCTCAAAAAATTCCTTTACCTGCTCTGTGCGCCTGTCGGCGTCGCTGCCCCGTTCTATAACAATTGGTTTAAGCCCCGCACGGGCAAGGGTGAGCGCCGCAAACATACCTGCCGGACCGAAACCCGCGACAATAGGTCTTTCACCGTTATATTTATAGATTTTTTCCCAGATATAAGGTTTATTTACGAATACCGAGGCATTTTTTGCCTTTTTGAGTACGGCATTTTCGTTTTTAACCTCTGTTAAAAGCGAGCAACAGAAATGCACATTGTTTTTATGTCTCGCGTCCACGGATTTCCTGTAAAGCGACGCCGACATTATGTTTTTTATATCTGTTTTAAGCTCCTTTGCCGCGGCGCTTTTAAGCGATGAAAAATCGGTATCAAGCGGCAGGGCAACATTATTTATCAGCAGCATTTTTGTTCCTTTTTGCAATATTTTCCGCGGCGCACATAGCGCTTGACCACGCCCACCTTAAATTAAAGCCGCCGCAATCGCCGTCAATATCAAGTATCTCGCCTATCGCGTATAGACCCTTATTTTCACGGCTCATCATTGTTTTTTCATCAAAGCCGTCGGTATCAAGTCCTCCGGCTGTTACCTGTGAGTTTATAAAGCCTGTGTTTCCCGTTACGGTAAAGGTCATCGCCTTAATAAGCCCTGCAAGTTTTTTTACATCGGAAGCGCTTAAATCGGCGGTTTTTTCGTTAAGTTTCCGCCCCGCAAGCTTTACAATAACCTGCCCCAAGCGCTTATTGAGCATACCCGTAAAAAATTCGTCAAGCGTTCTGTTTTTTAGTGCCATCGCACGGTTTTCAAGCTCTCCCGCAAGTATATCGGCGCTTTTTTCGGGCATTAAATCAAGCACGACCGACATATTGCACTGCCCGTCTGCCGCTCCCGAAAGTTGAAGTATGGGGGGTCCCGAAAGACCGTAGTCGCAGAAAAGCACTTCGCCGTATTCTTCCCGCACCGTCTCCTTACCCTTTAAAAGCCGTACCCTTGCGTCAACCTTTATTCCCTTAAGCTGTTTGACCACATCTGTCTCGGTTTTAAGCTGTACTATGGCAGGGCGCATTGCCACCGTTTTAAATCCGGCGTTTTTAAGTATTTTAAGCACACTGCCGTCATTTCCGAGCTTATCTCCGCCCGAAAGTAAGCCTGCGGCCGCAATAACATTTTCCGCCTGAAAGCTCATATTGCCTGCTATAACCTTGTATCCGCCGCCCATAACCTGAATGTTCGTAACCTTGGTTTCGGTGCATACCGTAACGCCGAGATCCTCTGCCGCAAAACGCAGACAATCCACAACAGACGCCGCCTGAAGAGAAGCGGGATAGCCCTTATCCCCCTCGTAAACAAATGGCACGCCTATCTCGGAAAAGAATTTTTCGCAAACCGCATTGTCATACCTGCCGAGCGCATAAACGCAAAATTCGGGATGTCTGCCGTGATAACGTTCAGGCAGTATTTTTTTGTTTATTATATTACAGCGGCCGTTCCCCGTTGCGGCAAGCTTTTTACCTACTCTCGGCAAGGCTTCAAGCACCCTTACCGAAAGTGACGAATCAAGCTTTTTTAAGCTAATCGCCGCGCAAAGCCCCGAAGCGCCGCCGCCTATTATTATAACATTATCACGCATTTCAGTGCCGCTCGTCAAAATTGGAATAGGTTTCGCAGAAACGGGCTTGGAACGAGGGCGGCTCGTTGCCTGCGTACAGGTGCGATATATCGCTGAAGCCGCAGCACCTGAAATATGCTGTTCCCTGCTCTCTCTCTTCGGTTATAAGCGTAGTTACCGAGGAAGTGAGTGCGGTAAATCCCTGCCACAGCGCCATAGGAGAAATTTTCAAGAGGTGCGAAAGCAAAACGCACTCAACGCCGAAATGGCAAAACAGCGCTACCGTATCGGTGTTTTCCTTTTCAACCTTAAAAATCTTGCCTTCGTGGGCATAACCGTGATTTTTAAGAATTTCGTCAAGTCCGTCGCACACAGCCTTAAACTTTTCTTTAATATTTCCGCTTTGAATAAACGGTGTGTCAATCCATTTGTCCTTATCGTAATAATCCTCGTTTTCACACATAAAACGGGGAAGTCTGTCCCACGGGCGTGTGCGTTCCCCATTCTCGGGATCAAACGCATAGCCGTCAAATTCCATTAACCAGTCGCATATTACCGCTTCGGTATTATATGCGTCAAGCGTAGGTCTTGCGGTAGCCTTGGCTCTGCCCAAGGGTGAGCAGTAAAATGCGTTTATATTGAGCTTTACAAGGCGGTCTTTTAACAGTCGGGCCTCCCTAAAGCCCTTTTCGGTAAGTGAATCTATGCTGTAATCGGGGTCGCCGTGGCGAATAATTAAAAGCTTCATAATTAATTTTCCTCCTTAAATTCCGAGCTCCTCATCCGATACCATTTCGTCCGCCGAAACGCCGGCTTCGATATTAACATCCTCCCACTTGCAAATACGGCGCAGTATAACAACGGGGAAGGAATGAATTTTAGCGTTATATTTCGCAACTGCCTCGGTGTAAGCCATTTTGGCGTTAAGCCTTGCGTTTTCGGTTGTTTCTATTTGGTTTAAAAGCTTTTGGGTATGCACATTTGACTGTAATTCGGGGTATGCCTCAATTACCGCCTTAAAATCCTTACTTGTACGGATTTTTGCGCCGCCCTCTCTTGCCTTTGCGAATTTGCCGTATAAATCCGTTTCGGCGTTTCTGTATTTATCGGCAACACGCTCGGCTTTATCAATAAGCGCCGCCGAGGTTTCATTTACCGAGTCAATATCTGCTTTGGATTTTGAAATTGCGCTTTTAAGCCTTGCAATCGCATTAAAATCAATAATTATATTAACCGCAAAGGAAAGAAATATCGCGATAACCACCATCGGCAAGCTGTATTTTTCGGGTATTTCATCACCGGTTGTCGCGGCGGCAAAGATACACACCATTAAAAACCACGATACAATAAAGGCTCCGAGCAGCTTTAAAAGCTGTACCAACAGACTGTTTTTATAATTACCGTTCATAAAAATGCTCCCCTAAAGTAAACTGTACCTCAATTATACTTTAGGAGAGTATTAAAATCAATATTAATTTTACTGAACGGCGTTATTTGAGCCGACGGTAATATCGGTCGTATAGTACCTGCCGCTGCGGTAAATCTTAACGCTTACCTTTTTGCCCGGCTGACACTCGTTGATATATTCCTCAAGCTTTGTATATTCATCGATTTCCTTGCCGTTAAACTCGGTTATAATATCGCCCTTGGCAATGCCCGAATTATCCGCGGGACTGCCCTCCGCCACGCTTAACACCACGGCGCCTGCAGGATAACCGTAATACTTAAGCACGCTTGCGGTGTATTTTTCGCTGACGGTAATACCGATATACGGTTCGGGGTCGTTCTGCTTGTCAATTATATTTTTGCAGATAGTAGAAACCGTATTTGCGGGTATTGCAAAGCCCATACCCTCAAATTCCTCGGAAACTATCTTGGAGCTTGTAATTCCGACAAGCTCGCCCTTTGTATTGACAAGCGCGCCGCCCGAGTTACCGGGGTTAATAGCGGCGTTTGTCTGAATAAGCTTAACATCCGAGTCGGTTGATACCACACGGTTAAGTCCGCTTATAACACCGTATGCCACGCTGTCCATAAATTCAAGTCCGCCGGGGTTGCCGACTGTTATAACATACTGTCCTACCTTTAAATTATCCGAATCCGCAATGGAGATAGGAGTAAGTCCCGTAGCGTCAATCTTAATAACGGCAAGGTCGGTTGAAATGTTGTAGCCCACGACCGTAGCCTCATAGGATTTTGAATTAACGCTGTCAAGGAATACCTCGATTTTAGAGTCCGACTTATTGGTAACGGCGCTCGAAATTACATGGTAGTTGGTGATTATATATCCGTCCGAAGAATATACAACGCCGCTTCCCTCGCCCGTGGATGAGCTGTTTCCGCCGAAAAAGCTTCTTACAGAGGTTGTGGTTCTTATACCTATAACGCTGGGCGTTACCTTTTGTGCCACCGCCTCAACAACCGATTCGGCTGTCTCGTCAACATTTATATTTACATTACTGCCCGAAATGCCCGAGCTGCTTGTAAGAGGGGTGCTGTCGGTATTTTTACTTGTAAGCTTTACAGCGGTAACGCCGCTTACCGCACCGATAACCGCCGCAAGCAGGCAGGCAACCGCAACCGTTGCCGCGCCGTGACCGCCTTTTTTCTGCTTTTTGGGCTTAGGCGGCTTGTAGCCGTAATTCACCTGACTGTACTGACCGTTTGGGTAAAAGCCGTGCTGCGGCTCTGCCGACTTTTGTTCGTAGGAGCCGCCGTTGTAACCGTTCCCCGTTTCGTCCTGAATAATATCGTCCTTGCGTTTTGTGTAATAACCGCCCTCAGGCGTTACGGTATATCCGTTATTCTCGGTTTCTTTGCCGTTGACGGAATCGAAGCCGTTAAGCTCGCCGCCGTTCATATTATTAAAATCGTCCATAAACGCTTCCTCCTTTTGTTTGAGTATATTGTAAAGCGTTTTTGTTGCGTCCGTTATTCAAATATATGAACTTTCGGTTAATATTTTTAACACAATTTATTTCATAGGATACCGCACAAACAGCTCCGCAAAGCCCTTTTTGCTGAAAGGAACAAGCGGATATAGATAATTTCTGCCCGAAAGAGTTTTGACAAAAAGCATTCCCGTAATTAAAAATATCAAGCCGCCCAAAAATCCCCACAAACCGAAAATTTGCGTTGTAACAAGCAAGAGCAGTCTTTCAAACTTCATAGCGTAGCCCATTTCGTAGTTCGGAAGCGAGAATCCCGCTATTGTAACAAACGCCATTAAAAGTATCGCCTCGGTTATAAACCAGCCTGCCGTTACCGCAAATTCCGAAAGCAGTAAGCCTCCTATTATTCCGAGCGAATTTGAAAGCGAATCGGGCGTGTTAAGCGAGGCAAGCCTTAGTCCGTCAACCACAAATTCAAGTATTAAAAATTGCAAAAACAAGGGTATTTCACCCGATTTCTCGGGAACTAACACCTGAAGCCAATCCGGAGCCGAAGCGGCGTGTGTTGCAAGCAGTAAATAAAGCGGAGTTATAATTACATTTGCGACCGAAACCAACATCCTGATAATTCTTGTGTAGGTCGCTACAACGGGCAAAAAATAATAGTCGTCCGTTTCCCTGAAAAAATCGGAAAGCGATATGGGTATTATCATTACCGCGGGTGAATTATCCATTACAAGCACAATTCTTCCGTCGAAAATACAAGCCGAGGCATAGTCGGGTCTTTCCGTAAACTTGAATTTAGGGAACGGATTGAAAAAGGCGTTTTTTTGCAGCTTTTCGGACAACGCCTGTTGGGTCATTGAAATGCCCTCAATATCTATTTCCTTAAGTCTTTTCCTTAGTATATCAAGCACACGGCTGTCCGCAGCTCCGTCAAGATAGCTTATGGCCACATCAAGCTTTGTGCCCCGTCCTATCTGAATATACTCCATACGAAGTCTTTTGTCCCTTATTCTGCGCCGTATCAAAGCTGTGTTCATAACAAGTGTTTCTACAAAGCCGTCCCTTGAGCCTCTTAATGATTTATCCTTTTGCGGCTCCTCCGTATTGCGCATAGGATAGGTTCTGGTATCGACTATCAGCGCGCCCTCTATTCCCTCGATAATAAGCACCGAGGGTCCCGAAAGGATTGCCGTGACAATTTTTTCTGTGTCGGTTTCACAGTCCGTTTCAACATACGGCATTTTGTTTTTTGCAAACTCCGCCATATTTTTAATTCCGTTAATATCCTCGGGTGTTTGCTTATAAAGGAACTCAAGTATTTTTTCGTACACCTCGTCCTTTATAAATCCGTCGATAAAGTAAAGCACCGCCTGTCTTTCGCCTATTATAAGCTCTCTTTTTATAATATCAAAACTTTTGTCGGGCTTGATTTCGCTGTCAATCTTTCCTATCCATTCTTTGTAATTCATAAAAAACCGCCTTTCATTCGGTTATTTTTCCCGAATTAAGGCGGTTTAAACGCTATTTTGAAAGATAAATAAGCAATACCGAGACATCTGCCGGACTGACACCCGAAATACGGGACGCTTGTCCGATATTGGCAGGTCTTACACGGTTCAGCTTTTCTACCGCTTCAAGCCTGAGCCCGTAAACGGCGGAGTAATCAATATCGCCCGGTATACCGCGCCCCTCAAGCCGCAGCATTTCATTTACCTGTGCCTGCTGACGGGCAATGTAACCCTCGTATTTGATTTCAATTTCCGCTTTTTCGCACACGCTGTAAGGAAGCTTAGGTCTGTCACGGTCGAACGGCGCTAAATCGGCGTAGCCTATCTGCGGCCGCTTTATTAAATCAGACAGCCGCATACCCGTAGTCATCGGTGCCGTGCCTGCTTCTGTGAGCAGTCGGTTAAGCCCGTCGCTCGGCGGTAAAAATGTGTTTTTTACCCTTTCTATTTCCTGCTCCTTGAGCGCCTTACGGGTGAGGAATTCATTGTATTCCTCCTTGCTTATAAGCCCCAGCCTTCTGCCTGTCGGCATAAGGCGCTCATCTGCATTGTCCTGTCTTAAAAGCAGGCGGTATTCGCTTCGTGAGGTCATCATTCTGTATGGGTCTGAACAGCCCTTTGTCACAAGGTCGTCTATAAGCGTGCCTATATAAGAGGAAGCTCTGGAAAGCACAAGCGGCTCTTTTCCGAGCACCTTAAGCGCCGCATTTATTCCCGCAATAAGACCCTGCGCCGCCGCCTCCTCATACCCCGACGAGCCGTTGAACTGACCCGCGCCGTAAAGTCCCGGGTAATTCTTCATTTCAAGCGTGGCGTTCATACTTAAAGGGTCTACGCAGTCGTACTCTATCGCATACGCATTGCGTATAAGCTTTACATTTTTAAGGCACGGTATTGTTTTATAAAGCTCCTCCTGTACCTCCTCTGGCAGGGACGAAGAAAGACCCTGCAAATACATTTCCTCCGTATTTATTCCGCACGGCTCTATAAAAAACTGATGCCGCTTTTTATCGGCAAACCTGACTATTTTATCCTCGATACTCGGGCAATACCTCGGACCTACCCCCTCGATTTCACCGGCATAAAGGGGTGAGCGGTTGATGTTTTCAAGTATCACCCGTTTTGTATCGTCGTTTGTGTATGAAATATGGCATACAACGGTGTTTTCGGGCGGAACCTTTGTTGAGTAGCTGAAAGGCACTACACGCTCGTCGCCCTCTTGAACATCGAGCGAGGAAAAATCTATGCTTTTCCTTGAAACCCTCGCCGGAGTTCCCGTTTTAAAGCGCCTTAACGGCAGTCCGAGCCTTTTAAGCGATTTTGCAAGCTCGGTTGCGGGGAAATTGCCGTCGGGTCCCGACGGATAATTAACCTCGCCTACATACACCCTGCCACCTAAAAATGTTCCCGTGGCTATAACCACCGCTTTGCAGGTGAAATCAGCGCCGAGCTTTGTTACGCAGTGCCAACCGTCCTCGTTTTTTACGACATCAATGATTTCACACTGCTTTACATCAAGATTTTCCTGCCGTTCGACGGTATGCTTCATATAACCGCTGTAAGCCCTGCGGTCTATCTGCGCCCTCAAGGAATGTACGGCAGGACCCTTGCCTAAGTTTAACATTCGGCTTTGCAAGGTGTTTTTATCCGCCGCCTTGCCCATTTCTCCGCCCAAAGCGTCAAGCTCCCTTACAAGATGACCCTTTGCGGTGCCGCCGATTGACGGATTACAGGGCATATTGCCTATCCAGTCGGCGCTTATTGTAAACATTATCGTCTTACAGCCGAGCCTTGCGGAAGCAAGGGATGCCTCAATTCCGGCGTGACCTCCGCCGATTACCGCAACATCATAGCGTCCGGCGCTGTATTTCTTAATTTCCAAGCTTAATTCCCCTTATTTCCCTATCTTTTCAACAGCCCTTTGCTGTCTGACATCGGGACCGATAAATTTATATGCGTCGTAATTTCCTATAAGCCTTGAGGAAATACGGGCGGTGTAACGGCTTTCTATTTCTTTCATTGTAAGATTGGTGTTGATTATTGTAGGTCTGCCCGAAAGCAGTCTTGAATTAACAAGATTATAAAGCGCCGATTTTGTAAATGAGGTAGCCATTTCGGCACCCAAATCGTCAATAACAAGCAAATCGCTTTTTATCATAGCGTCGTATGCGCCCTTATTTTCGCCCGAAAACTTTTCCCTTTCTATTTGCGAGAATAAATTTTCAGCCGCGCCGTATACGGGTATGTATCCCTTTTCAATAACCGCCGAGACTATCGCAAGTGTAAGGTGGGTCTTACCGAGTCCCGAATTTCCCATAAACAGGAAATTTCCGTAATCCTTAGGTTTAAATTTCAAAGCGTATTCACGGCACACCTTAAGAATTGCGGTCATTCTGCGGCGAGGGTTTCCCTCTGCCGTGTCCTTATCGGGGTAATATTTTAAGTTAAAATTATCAAAACGGGAGTCCTCAAGCGGCATTTCCTCAGCCAGTTCCTCCGCAACAAAGGACGACGCCAAATGCTTTACACATTCGCATATTTTTCCGTTTACATACCCCGTATCCGAGCAAACGGGGCAATCGTATTTTATATCCTCTACGCCGTATTTTGAAAGCAAAACCTTTTTTTCGTTTGTAAGCGCCGCAGACTGCTTTTTAAGCTCGAAAACATCGTCGCCCGCTATTGCTTTGATTGCGACGGACGCACCGATACCCGCAAGCCTGCGGTCAATCTCCGAAAGCTTGGGGCAATTATCATAAGCCGCCGCAAGCATCATTTCACGGCGGGTTTTCTTATCCTTAAGCGCGTTTTTCTTCGCTTCAAACGCTTTTTTGTAAATATCTTCCTTTGTTAACATTCCTTCACCTGCTCAGTCCTTGGAATTAAGCATTTTTTCAAACAAATCCATATCATAGGCGGCAAAGCCGTCCTCTTTTTTAGGCTTTTTATCAGCCGAAATATCCTCGGGGGTCTTATAGCCCTTTTCGTGCCAGTTTTCTATTATTTTAGTAACATACGGCATATAAAACCTTGACTTTTCATCAACGCAGGCATTGTATGCCGCCGTAAGCATTTTTTCGGACATTCCCCATTCGTTTACCCACTTTAGAGACAGCTCCGATTCCTTTGGGCTCGGCTTTCTGTTTTCAAAACCGAACGCCTTTTTTACAATGCGCCACGCCTCGTCCCTAAGCGCCATATTTCTAAGCTCCTCGTCAGCCGCCGCTACCGAATCTATGCCCTTATTTATCCACGAAACGGCGGTGGATTCGATAAACCTTATATTCGCCTTGTTATTCGCAACCGCATATTGAATTATCATAAGTATGACCGAGACATCAAGCCCCTGATCGTCATACAGCCAGACAAGCGTGCTTGACTCATTGGTCTTAAGATTGCGGCCGAGTCTCATCTGTGTTTCCTGCAACAAATAGCGTATCTTACCGTCCTCGGCGCCCCTGCGCGCGACATCGTTCCTTGTGGGCTTTTGCGCCAAAACCGAGGCGGTCGGCTTTTTAACCTGCTCCGTTACAGCGACACCGCCGTCCTTTTTAAGCAGTATTCCTGCCTGCGACCAATAAATCAGCGCCTCTTTGACATCATAAGGCGACACTCCCGAAGCTGCGGAGATTTCCTCCTCGGAAAGCTCGCCGGACATATTCCGCAGAACATACAGCAGCACCTTGATATGCTCGCCCCTCGCAAGCTTAAGGTGCTTGTCCGCAACATCTGTCGGCACTGTAAAAACGGCGGTCAAAACCGCCGGATTTATGTAATAATTCATACTGTTACCCCTTATTAGCCCTAACCCAACAGCTTTTCAAGGCACACAAGCCTGACGCCCTCAATTCCGTTAAAGGTACAGGGAATTATGTCCGCCTCACGGTAACCGAGCTTTTTGTAAAGTCTTCTCGCGTTGGTATTTCTCTCGTTTGTATCCATTCTGAGGTACTTACAGCCGTTTTCTGCGGCATAGTCCTCATAAAACTTCACAAATTTACTGCCTATTCCTCTGCCGCCGCAATCGGGATCCACTGCCAGTGTATGCAAAACCATTACGCCGTTTTCATCATCCGTAATATATTTCCAGTTTGCGTCGGCATATGCGGGGGCAGGTATACGGTTTATTCTTGCGGCGGCGGTAATTTTTCCGTCTTCCTCGGCTACAAACATATCGCCGCTCGAAACGCCCTCTTTTACGGTTTCCCGTGTTGGGTAAACGCCCCGTATCCAGCCTGTTGTTGCTCTGCCGTTTTCCTCCTCGGTCAGGACCTTGCCGTAAACCTCTGTTATATTCTCAATATCCGAAATATCGGCTTTTCTGATAACCATTATATATCACCGTATTAATATTATCATCAGCAAAGGAAATTGTCAATAAGGCAATGCGGCCGTTACCCCAAATAACAGAGTAACAGCCGCATAAATTTTTACCAATTAACCTGCCAGCGTCCGAGATAACCGCCCTTGCTTTTAGGCTCTGCCGCCTTAGTTTCCTTAAAGTGCGAAAGCTCCGCCTTTTTTGCAAGCAGTCTGTCAAACTCATCGCAGTCAAACGGAAGCGTTATCCGTTTATTGCCTTTCCACTGGGAAAGATACGCCGCATTGGATATTGTAAGCTCGTAAATTCCGTCAAAGCCGGGGGCTAACAGCTTTTCGCCGTGGAGCACGGCGTTTGCGAAATTCTGTAAAATCCCCGCATGTCCGCTTTCCTTTTCCGCGGTAAATTCACGGTAATCCGTTTCGGGATTGACAAAGCTGTTCTCGGAAGTTCTGCAAATTTCCCGTTCATCCTCACGCAAACGCCAAAATTTAAGCACGCCCTGTTCAAGCACTATTTTACCTCTTGTGCCCGTTATTTCAAGCCTGTTGGTACCGGGACAGTCGCCGGTCGAGGCAATAAACACGCCCGTAGCGCCGTTAGCATACTCGGTATATACGGTAGCCTCGTCCTCAACCTCGATATTATGATATTTTCCGACATTGCAAAATGCGGTTACAGCGGACGGCATACCGCATATCCACTGCCAAATATCAAGATTGTGCGGAGCCTGATTTAAAAGCAAGCCGCCGCCCTCGCCCCTCCATGTTGCGCGCCAAGTGCCGGAATCGTAATAGCTCTGCGTTCTGTACCAGTTTGTTATTATCCAAACAGAGCGCTTAAGCTCGCCCAGTTCGCCGCTTTTCACTATTTCACGAGCCTTACCGAAAAGTCCGTTAGTGCGCTGGTTAAACATTATTCCGAAAACCTTACCGCTCTTTTCGGCGGTATCGCAAAGTCTTTTTGCCGCCGAAACGGAAATATCTATCGGCTTTTCCACAAGCGTATGCTTGCCGCAATTCAACGCCTGTTCGGCAATGATACCGTGCAAAGGGTGCGGAACGGCTATAATAACGGCGTCCACATCATTATCCTTTAGGAGAAGCTTATAATCGGTATAGACCTTAATTTCAGGGCAATCCCTGTTTACCGCAATAAGCTTATCTTCGCAAATATCGCAGACCGCCGTTACTGTCATACCGATTATTTTTCCGCTTTTTATACATTTAAAATGGGCTGAACCCATATTCCCGATACCGATAATTCCTACCCTGACACCGTTCATTATGAATTCAACCCCTCAGTTGTTAAATATTATTTACTTCCCGCATAGGAATTGCTTGTATCCGCAACAACCTCTTTAACGGTCGTTTTAGCTTTTGAAGAAGCAACACGCTTCATAAGCTCATTATAATACAAATCCTCGTCAAATGGAAGAGTTATTTCTTTTCCTAACCACGAAGACAGATGCATTGCGTTTGAAAGGGTAAGACCGTTTATACCCTCTTCGCCGCCTGCGATAAGCGGTTCGCCCCTTAAAATTGCGCCGCCCCATGCGTTTATAACGCCCACATGCTGCGGATTTTCACCGTCAAGCTCGGGTTCTACCGCATGACAGGGTAACGAGCCGAACGGATTTGTGCAGGTTTTGGAAAATTCCTGTTCGGTCATATCAAATTCCAAAATGCTTAATTTATCGCCCTCGGCAACGATTTTCGCCTTATCCAACTGAATTTCAAAACGGTTTGTACCTCTTGCGTCGCCTGTTGTGGTTACAAATACGCCGGTAGCGCCGTTTGCGTACTCAACATATGTGGTAACATCATCCTCAACCTCAATATCGTGCCATAAGCCGTACTGAAGATGCGACTGTACCTTTACGGGCATACCGCATATCCACTGCCACAAATCAAGCTGATGCGGACACTGGTTCAAAAGCACACCGCCGCCTTCGCCCGACCAAGTAGCTCTCCAGTCTCCCGAATCGTAATAGCACTGCGGTCTGTACCAATCCGTAATTATCCAGTTTGTACGGCGGATATTGCCGTATTTGCCGCTCTGTACCAATTCACGCATTTTACGATAAATACAGTTTGTTCTCTGGTTGAACATCATACCGTATACTACCTCGGGGTGCTTTTTGGCTTCCTCGTTCATTTCCTTTACCTGCTTTGTGTAAACGCCGGCAGGCTTTTCCACCATTACATGAATACCCCGTTTCATACAGGCTATCGCATATTTAGGATGAAAATAGTGCGGAACGCATACCATACAAGCGTTTATAAGACCGCTGTCAAGCATTTCCTCGGCAGTGTCAAAGCATTTAATTTCAGGGTTAAGCTCTTTTTTAGCCCATTCAAGTCTCTGCGGCTTTATATCGGCAACCGCAACAAGGTCGAAGTCGGGGCATTTGCCGGCGACTATATTTTTTGCGTGGGCAGAACCCATATTACCTATACCGATTATACCAAGCTTAATTTTTTCACTCATAATCAATTACTCCTTTAAGCCAAAAGCTCTTTCAAAGCGTCTGCCGCCGCGGCAAACGCCGCTTTATTTGACGGATAACGGTAAACCTCGCCTACAACGCTCTTGTCTCCCTCTTTTTCAAGGTCGGCAAGTCCGGCAAAAACAGTAAGATGCGGTTCTATTGTAAGGCTGTCGCCGCCGTTTTTCTTAAAATCGTCAAGTATATATTTAAGATTTCCTACGCCCTTTCCCGCAGGAACAACATTGCCGTCCGCAAGCGCGTCCTTAATGTGCAGGTACTTAACATACGGCTTTATCATTTCCCACGCCTTAAGCGTATCAACTCCGCACTGAACATAGTTTGCGGGGTCGAATATAGCCTTGATTTCGGGCAGCGCCTTGTGTATTTCAAGGCAACGCTCCGGAATATCGCCGTAAATACCCTTTTCGTTCTCGTGACAAAGCGTTATACCGGTACCCTTTGCGATTTCGGCAAACACGCCCAAACGCTCGATTACCTTGTCCTTATAGTCCGCGCGGTTATCGCCGGGGGTAAAGAACGAGAAAAGCCTTACATTATCGGCGCCCAGTATTTCGGCAATTTCAAGCGACCTTTTAAATCTTTCGGTGTGCTGTTCAAAGCTGCCCTTTTCAATATCGATTTTGCCTATCGGTGAACCGATTGTCCAAACTCTGAGCTCTGCTTCGTCAAGCTTTTTCCTTACTTCCTTTGCTTTTGCGTCAGAAATATCAACAACATTTACATTATCAACATTTCTGATTTCAAGACCGTCAAGACCGTTTTCCTTCATTGCGGTTATCTGACCGTCTATCATTGAGCTTGCTTCATCCGCGAATGCATACAGTTTCATATTAATCACACTCCTGAATAAGCGGAAAATCCGCCGTCTATCGGTATTGTAACGCCTGTAACAAATCCTGCCTTTTTATCGTCAAGCAGCCATTCCACCGCACCGAGCAGCTCTTCTGCCTCGCCGAATCTGCCCATAGGAGTTGAACGCAGAATTTTTTCGGTTCTCGGCGTTGCGGTGCCGTCCTCGTTAAAGAGCAAAGCGCGGTTCTGATTTGTTACGAAAAATCCCGGTGCTATTGCGTTTACCCTGATACCCTCTTTCGCAAAATGTACCGCAAGCCACTGTGTAAAGTTGCTTACAGCCGCCTTTGCCGCCGAATACGCGGGTATTTTTGTAAGCGGACGGTACGCGTTCATAGAAGAAATGTTAAGTACCGAGCAGCCCTCTCTGCCTATCATATCGGGCATAAATACCTGACTCGGTAAAAGCACGCCCTTAATATTAAGACCGAATACAAAATCAAAGCCCTTTTCGTCAATGTTAAAGAAGGTGAGGAAATCCTCGGCGGCTTCGTCGCCCTTTTGATACTCCTCGTGGGCGGTAGTGCATTTCGGATTGTTGCCGCCCGCGCCGTTTATAAGTATGTCGCACTTTCCGAAATCGGCAAGTACATTTTTATGTACCTCTTCGATATTTGCTTTGTCAAGCACATTGCACTTATACGCCTTAGCGGAACCGCCTGCCGCGGTAATTTTGTCGGCAACCTTTTGCGCCGCCTCCTCGTTTAAATCGAGAAGCGCCACATTATTGCCCTTGCCTGCCAAAAACTCGGCAAAGCCGGAGCAAAGCACACCGCCTGCGCCTGTAATAACAACATTCTTTCCCATTATTCTTTCTCCTTTTCCACGGCTTCGAAAAGTCCGTTTATATATGCCGCTCCCAGCGCTCTGTCAAAAAGCCCGTAGCCGGGTTTTCCGGTTTCGCCCCATATCATTCTTCCGTGGTCGGGACGGACATAACCGTCAAAGCCCGTATCTACCAGCGCCTTTACTATCCTATACATATCAAGACTGCCGCTCTTCGACAAATGACCGCGTTCCTCAAAGCTTCCGTCCTCTAACAGCTTGACCTGACGGATATGCATAAACGCTATTCTGCCCATTTCGCTGTATTTGCGAACCATTTTCGGAATATCGTTAAACGCCGCGCAGCCGAGACTTCCCGTGCAGAAGCAAAGGCTGTTGGCAGGGCTGTCTACGATTTTTAACATTCTGTCGATATTCTGCTCGTTTGTTATAATTCTCGGAATACCGAATATTGGATACGGCGGATCGTCGGGGTGTATCGCCATAGTAACTCCGCAGCTTTCGGCTACCGGAATTATCTTTTTAAGGAATTTTTCAAGATTGCGCCACAGTCCTTCCTCGCCCAAAGCGGAGTAGGCCTTTATTAAATCCCTTACCTCCGATTGGGTATAGCTTGCGTCCCAACCGGGCAGGTGAATATCGTCTTTTAACGGATCGAGGTTTTTAAGCTGATCCATATACATAACAAGGCTTGTTGAGCCGTCATCCGCTTTTTTATCAAGCTGAGTTCTCGTCCAGTCGAACACCGGCATAAAGTTGTATGTAATGCACTTTACACCGTATTTTGCACAACGGCGGATATTTTCACAGTAAACCTCGGTGTATTCGTCGGCTTTTTCCGTTCCGAGCTTTATTTCCTCGGGAACGGGAACAGACTCTACAATATCGAATATAAGTCCGTTTTCCTCTGCCTGCTCCTTTAAGCTTTTAAGGCTTTCCTCGGGCCATATCTCACCCGGCTTTACATCGTAAACCGCGGTCACGACCGAGCGCATATTCGGTATCTGCCTTATGTATTCAAGGGATATCGGGTCGCTTTCGCCGTACCATCTGAATGACATTTTCATTCAGAAATCAACTCCTTTACATTGTAGTAACTGATTTTTTCCGCAAGCCTTACGGCGCTTTCCTTATCGTATTCTCCGCCGTCTGTCCACTCGCCTAAAACATCGGCTAAAATTCTGCGGAAATAATCGTGACGGGCATACGATAAAAAGCTTCTCGAATCGGTAAGCATACCGAGGAACGAACCGAGGGAGGAATTTTCGGCAATAATTTCAATTTCCTCTCTTATGCCTCTTTTATGGTCGCAGAACCACCATGCCGCTCCGCACTGAACATTCGGGAAAGCTCCAGCAACAGAAGCAATCTGCGCCGCGTTTGTCGGGTTAAGCGTATAAATAACCGTTCTCGGCATACCGCTGTTTTCATTGACGGCGTCAAGCAGCTTTATAAGAGAAGTGCCGCTTATCTCATCTCCCACGCAGTCTACACCGCAATCGGCCCCCGCACTCTTAAACAAAGCGCTGTTTGCGTTGCGGTAAACCGCAAGATGCATCTGCATTACAAGATTTCTCTTAACATATTCGCCTGCTAAAAACAGATACATATTTCCGATAAATCCGCTGTAAGCTTCATCGTCGATTTCCTTACCCGCAAGAGCGTTTGCAAAAACCGATTCTGCCTCGGCATCGTCGGCTATCCTGTCAGGGAAATAGGGTATGCCTACATCGGTAAATTTACAGCCGCGCGAGCAGAAAAAGTCAAGCCTGCTTTTAACTGCCGCTTTAAGACTTTCAAGAGAGCTTACGGCAACTCCCGAAGCGTCCGAAAGCTTATCTATATAATCCTTATAGCCGTCTCTTTTTATAAGCAAAAGATTGTCGGTTCTGAACGACGGCAAAACCTTTGTTGCAAAGCTTTTGTCCTCGCTTATCAGCTTATGGTACGAAAGGTCATCCGTAATATCGTCCGTAGTGCAGAGAGCCTCAACGCCCGATTGCTTTATAAGCTTCCTCGGAGATAGGGATTTTTCCCTTATGCAGTCGTTGGCTTTTTTGTATATTTCCGCGGCGGTACTGCTCTTAAGCGGCGTATCAATTCCGAAAAACATACTAAGCTCCATATGCGACCAATGATAAAGCGGATTGCCTGCGGCAAATTCCAAAGCCTCAGCATATTTAAGGAATTTTTCCTCCCAAGAGGCATTTCCCGTTATATACCTTTCGTCAATACCGGCAGTACGCATAAGACGCCATTTATAATGGTCGCCGCCTAACCACATTTCGCCTATATTGTCAAAGGGCTTATCCTCGTATATTTCCTTAGGTGACAAATGGCAATGGTAATCTACAATGGGAAGCGAGCGTATTTTATCGTAAATTTTTTCCGCCTGCTTACTTTTGAGCAAATATGTATTTTCCAAGCTTATTCCCCCTTTTACGGATATTATACACTCGCTATATGTGAAATAAAAGTGTTTTAATTATCAAAATATATTGCAAATATTATCATAATGTGCTATTATTTTACCGAGGTGAGGGTATTGGAAAATTATTATAATTACAATGATTCGGATATTTATGCCCATTTCACCTGCACAGAGCATCCGAAGCCCGAAAGCTTTTTTATGCACACACACGAAAAGTACGAACTGTACTGCTTTTTTGAGGGCAAGGGAACATATAAAATTGAGGGTAACGATTATCCGCTCAAACCCGGCGATATTCTTATAATGCGCCCTGCCGAGGCTCATTATATTCAGCTCACCCCCGGCACTCCCTACACACGCTTTGCAATAAATTTTGACCCGTCCGTTTTCGGCGGTATTGATAAAAGCAACGAGCTTACCGTACCGTTTACCGACCGCAGCGCGGGCAAAAAGAATTTATACCGCCGTTCGGATTTTAAGGATAATTCATACCGCACATATGTAAAAGCTTTTACAGAGACGACGGACAACAGAAGATTGCAAATATTATCAAATCTTCTTCCGCTTTTGAACGAAATAGCCTGTGCGTTTAAAACCAAAAGTGATGATGAAACCGATACAAGCCTTGATTTTAAGATTGTAAGCTATATAAACGAGCATCTGACCGAGGAGCTTTCCCTGCAAAGTATCAGCGATGAATTTTACATAAGCAAGCCTCAGCTGTGCCGTATATTCAAGGGTGCAACCGGCTCTACCGTTTGGGATTATATCACCGTAAAAAGGCTTGTTCTTGCGCGTGAGCTTCTAAAAACCGGCGTTTCGGCAACAAGCGCCTGTACCGACTGCGGATTTAACGATTATTCGGTATTTTACAGAGCATACAAACGGAAATACGGCGTTTCACCGTCCGATAAAAATAAATAACCAACAGCCGCCTGTCAAGAAATGACAGGCGGCTGTTGTTATTCTTTATACTCCGCAATATCCTCTATTCGGCATTTAAGTATAGAGCAAAGCATATCAATCGTATGTGTATTGACATTTTTATTTTTACGCAAACGGTCAAGCTGACCCGTGCTGATTTTATAATCCTTGATAAGCTTGTATTGAGATATACCCCTTTTCTTCATAGTAAACCACAGTTTATCATAAACAATCAAAACCGACACCTCCCACTTTTTACGCAGATTTGCGCTCGCTTCGGCTGAGCTTAAGCACGGGAGAAATTCTTTTATACACCGCAAAGCACACCGCCGCGTCTATAATTCCCTTTAAAAAGGTAAACGGCAGATTAAATATAAGCAAATCCTTTATAAGCGTGTCGGCGGAGGGCAGTATAGCCTTATACATTGAAACAATAGCGTCAAGCGGCATATTGTAAAGCACCACATATGCCGGATACACAACAAAATAGTTTGTGGCAACGCTTATTACCGCCATTGCAAGCGAGCCTGTAACAGCGCCGATAAGCGCGTTTTTGCGCGATTTATGTAAGGAATAAACAAGACCGGCAGTACCCGTAAACACAGCCCCCAACAGGAAGTTTGAAAGCTCCCCCACCCCTGCCGACGAGGTGAGCGGCAGATGCAGTAAATTTTTTATCAGGCAAACCAGTACGCCGTACTGCGGACCGAACGCAAAGGCTGTGATAATTGCCGGGATTTCGGAAAAATCAAGCTTGATAAACGCCGGAATAATAAACGGCAGCGGAAACTCAAGCAGCATCAGCACAAATCCGAGCGCACCCATAACCGCGCTTACCGCAAGTCCTCTTATTAAATTCTTTTTTTGCATACAAATCTTTCCTTTCTTTTTCAGGGAAAAAGAAAACCCCCGCAAAAAGCGAGGGCGTAAAATGCAGCTTAATTTACATTCTTCTTTCATCCGGACTGTACCGTCGGCTTCGGAATTACACCGAATCTGCCAAAAAGGCTTGCGGGCTTTACCGCCGGTGGGGAATTTCACCCCGCCCTGAAGACGGTTATATTATAGTACCGAATTTTTACATTGTCAAGTATTATCTTTTAAGAGAATCCCTTATCTCACGCAGTAAAAGCACTTCTTCCGTCGGTTCTGCCGGAATTACCTCTTTTACGGGTTCTTCCTTTTTTCTCATAAAACGGTTCATTGTTTTGATAACGGCAAAAATCACAAGCGACACAAGGAGGAAATTGACCACGCACTGAATAAAGTTGCCGTAACGGATAGCCGCCTCCTCAACGCCGTCCGCCGCGGGACGGATAACAAGCTTAAGCGAGGTGAAATCTATTCCGCCGAACAGAGTTCCGATTATCGGCATAATCATATCGTTTACAAGCGATGTCACTATTGCGGTGAACGCACTGCCGATTATAACGCCGACCGCAAGGTCAACCACATTTCCTCTTGAAATAAACTCCTTGAATTCGCCTATAAGTCCCTTTTTCTGTTTTATTTCCTCAACAATACTTTTCTTGGACATTTTTATTTCTCCCTATTCCTAAAATACATAAACAGCTGACATTTTATCATTCCGTTATAAAGCTTTCTGCGCTTATCCGCAGGTCTGCCGAAGAATTTTTCAAATTCATCGTGCGGACTTATTATATAATATTTCCTGCCCATACCCTCTTTAAAGCGCTTACCCATAACCGTGTACAGCTCCTCCGCCGCCTTAACATCAAGCAGCCGTTCGCCGTACGGCGGATTTGTAATGCATACGCACCTCTCATCAGGCGGTGTAAAGTCCCTTACATCCGCAACCGATGCGGTAACATACTTTGAAACCCCTGCCTTTTTAGCGTTTTCAAGGGTAAGTCTTACGGCGTTTTCATCACAGTCAAAGCCTACCGCCCTAAAATCAATGTTGTGAATAATAAGGTCCTGCGCGCGGGTTCTTTCCTCACGCCATACCCTTTCAGGTACAAAACCGAAACGCTCCGCGGCAAAATAGCGCCTCAGTCCCGGCGCCGTTTTTGTTGCCATAAGCGCCGACTCAATCAAAAGCGTACCGCTTCCGCAAAACGGGTCGAAAAGTTTGGTATCGGGATATATCCTTGCCAAATCGCACATAGCGGCGGCAAGCGTCTCTTTAAGCGGGGCGTCATTCGAGTTCCTGCGGTAGCCCCTTTTGTGCAGTCCCTCGCCCGAGGTATCTATCATCATACTGACGCGGTTTTTATGAATTGAAAACCGCACCTTATACTGCGGTCCTGTCTCCGAAAAAACGGAAATGCGGTATTTCAGCTTAAGCCGTTCCACTATTGCTTTTTTTATAATCGACTGACAGTCCGGTATACTGAAAAGCTGTGAATCAATGCTCCAGCCGTTTACGGGAAACGCGTCGTCCCGACCGATATAATCCTCCCACGGAAGAGCCTTTACCCCATCGAAAAGCTCGGTAAAGGTTACGGCAGTAAATTCCCCGACATTTATCATAATACGCTCGGCAAAGCGTGAGCAGATGTTTGCCCTCGCAAGCATATTAAAATCGCCCGAAAGCTTTACCCTGCCGTTTTCCGTTACTACATCCTCAAATCCCATACGGCGGAACTCATCCGCCGCAATGCTCTCCACACCGAACAGGCAGGGAGCTATCATATTAAGCTTGTCCATTTTCTTCTCCGAAATCAAAGGGCGAAACCGCACTGTATGTTAAGGTTTCGCCCGTTTTTTATATTTTTATCTGCCTGCTCCTCGCTTTTGACGGCGTGCGTCCGGATTTTTCCGTTTTAAATCGGAAAACTTTTCGTCGCTTGTCTGCTTAAAGCGGTTCATCATTTCTTCAAAACTCTGCGGCTCCGCCTTTTTCGGCATCCAAGTATAGGAGCCGTCGATTTTGGGCTGACCGACAGGTCTTCTCTCTCTTCTTTCGGAGGTTTTTTCAGGCTCTAAGGCTCGCTTGATACTGAGGCTTATCTTACCGTCCTCCCCGATGTTAAGCACCTTCATCTTAACCGTATCGCCGATTTTAACATGCTCGTTGATATCATTTACATAGGTGCGCGCAACCTCGGAAATATGTACCATTCCGGATTTTCCCTCTCCTATATCCGCAAATACTCCGAAATTGGTTATACCGGTAATTTTTCCCTCAACAATTTGTCCGACTGTAAGCTGCATAAAAGCTTTAGATCCCCCTCAAAAGAATTAAATATTATTCAGTTGCCCGAAATATCAATAAAAATCTGCTCGTCCGGATAGACATAACCGAGTCTTTCCCTTGCCGCCTTCTCGATTATCTTTTTTTCCGAGCCGTCCGCCAATATCGCGGTAAGCTCGTCGATATCGTTTTGTGTGGAAGCCTGCTCAGCCTTCAGCTCGTCAAGCTTTTTGCGGCTTTCGTTAAGCGTATTCAAAAGACTCGAAAGCGTTACTATCATATAAATGCCGACCCCGAGAACCAAAAGGCGCAGCAATATGCTTTTGTTCCTTCTTTTCTTTTTTTTCATATCAAGGCGCTCCCGAAAACGCAGATTAATTTATCTTAGTATACAACAAACACTATGCTGTTTTCAAGCCTTTTTTTTACTTTTCGGCTTCAAATCGGCAATTTTTTTCCCGATAACGGTAAAAAGCATATCTGTTTTTAAACATATCAGATTAAACAGTGCTTTTACCTTGGATATAATAAACATCGAAAAAGCAAAGACTTTTTCAAAAACAAACAGAAAAAACCGTGATAGCGTCAGCCTGAAAAGCACAAATCCGCATAAAAGTCCGAAAAAGACAAATATCCGCAGTTCACCGCCCGTGACCGCCAATAAAAGACAGAAGGCAACCGGCGCACATATCAGAGCATAAATTATATCCTCGGCAAATACTGCCCATACGCCCGGCTTTACTGCCGTGCGTGACGCCCTTAAAATATCGTAAGCCAAACAAAATATACAGCCGAAAAGGGCGGAATACGCAAATCCCGTAAGCTGTGAAAGATTACTTATCTCCCACATAGTCTCACCTTAAAATTCGGGATAAAAATCCGCCTTTTCTTTCTTCCCCCGTATAAGCCAGAGCAAAAAGCCTGCCCTCAGCCGTAAGCTCACCCGATGAATTATCAAAATTAATTATGTGAAGCCCCGTACCCTTTACGGTCATCCGTCCGAGAACCGTATCAAAAATAACCGTTTCCTCGTCAAACGATAAAACATCCTTGACGCCCGTAAAGGTCATCTTTTTGCGGTCCTCTATTATAACATTCTGACTGCGGCGTACATTTTCTTCCAAAGCCAACACCCCTCAATAAATAATACTTGAGGGGTGCCGGAGTGTTTCACACTCTCGGACGGGGATGCCGCTCGCAAAAATCAAGGATTTTTGACTGCGCTCTGTCCCCGCCGATTCCACCCCTGTGTTCTTGAAAACAGCCCAAACGGCTGTTTTCGCCGCCAAGGTGTTTTTTCGGCGCACCTGTCACCGAAAAAACAAAATTAACCTATATTGCAAATTTGCTTTACAAATGAAGACCCCTCAATAAATAATACTTGAGGGGTGCGTGATTTATTACATAAGTATTTTATACAGACTGCCGGCGTCGTCCTTTCGGACAACCTCTTCAACCGAGGTGACCTCCGCCTTGAAAATTCTGGTTCCGAAGGCTATCTCGATTACATCGCCGACCTTAACATCGTACGACGCGCGTGCCGCCTTGCCGTTTACCGTAACCCTGCCTGCGTCGCATGCTTCGTTGGCAACGGTGCGCCGTTTTATTATTCTTGAAACCTTTAAATATTTATCTAATCGCATATTTCACCGTATATATTTTAAGCTGCCCTGTCGGACAGCTTAAAATAAGTAAATTATTTAGAAATTGAATCCTTAAGTGCCTTACCTGCTTTGAATACAGGGCTCTTTGAAGCGGCAATTTCAATAGTCTGCTTGGTCTGCGGATTGATTCCGGTTCTTGCGGCACGCTCGCGTACTTCAAATGTACCGAAGCCTACAAGCTGAATCTTCTCGCCCTTCTTTAATTCTTCGGCAACCGTGTCGAGGAAAGCGGAAAGAGCTTTCTCAGCGTCCTTCTTGGAAATGCCTGCTTTATCCACAATGGATGCTACTAATTCTGTTTTGTTCATTTAAAGAACCTCCAAAAATTATTTTTCAACGAATTTCTCGTTTGAAAGGCTTACCGTACAATAGCTTGTACTATTTATTTTTACCATACTTTTTGCGAAAAATCAATCTGTTTTCGTTAAAATTTAAAATTTTCTATAAAAACCGATAAAATTAAAATTTTTAAGGGGTATTTTCAGCCGATAATTCTATGTTTTCTACAAAATTTCACGACTTTTTCGCTCCTTGTCAATAAATAAAAATCCTCCTCGTTCAGCACTTTTAAAGAAAAAAGCATAATTAAATACACCAAAGCGGCAATTAGAATTGCAAAAAACGCCGCCGTTTTTCCTCGGCCTACAAGCGAAACGGCATATGCCGCCGCACCGCAGACAGCCGCCGCCGTAAACGGTTTTATAATGCTTCCCGTAATATCGGGTTTTATTTTTATTCCGACTAATGAAAGCATATTCAAAAGGCATACCGCAGCATAAAAAGCGAGCGTACCGAGTGCCGCGCCGTTTATATTGACAGACGCAATTCCGGCAGTAAGATTAACGCAGAGCTTTACGACGGTGCCTATCGCTATGTTGACAAGCGCCCTGTTATGCTTTCCGACAGCCTGAAGCACCGCGGTAAGAAGGACGGCAGGACCTGCAAAAAGCGCCGCCGCACCGAATAAAGCCGCCATAGCCGCCGCGCCGGACGGGTATGCGCCGCCGTATAAGAGCGCCGTAATACGGCCGTTGAGTACAATAATACCTATTCCTGCCGGAAAGGATATAACGGCGGAAAGCTTCAAAGCGGAATTTATATTGGCATTAAGCCGCTCCGGATCCTTTGAGGCAAAGCAGGCGGAAATCACGGGAACCGACCCCACCGCAAGCACAGAGACAAATGACGGAACAAGATTATAAAGGGTGTAAGCCTTGCTCTTTACACCGTACAAAAATGTGGGGAGCTGTGAAACGGAAATGTTTGCGGCGGAATAATCCGCGGCATATATGCGTTTTATGCTTAAAAGCGCCTCGTAGTCAAGTCCCGAAAGCGACCGCTTTACGGTAACGGCGTCTACTATAAGCGGTATATTGCTTGAAAGCGATGCCGCCGCAACCGAAACGGAAATAAGCATAAGCCCCTTTACCGCAACCGCTCCCTCTTCTCTCTCGGGGCTTTCCGCTATTTGCCGTGCGGTTATTCCGTCGCCCTTTATCCTGTTGTAAAGCCACAAATACAGCGCCGCCGCCGCAGTTCCCACGGTAATTCCGAAAATCGCCGCCGCCGCGCCAAGCGCAACATCACCTGTAAGCCTTACTGTAAAATATGCCGCAAAATACCCCAAAAACAGCTTGCACAACGCTTCGGCAAGCTCTGATACCGCGGCAGGCCGCATATTAAGCAGTCCCTCATAATAGCCCTTATAGGCTGAAATAACACAGCAGAAAAAGAATGAGGGAGCCAGCGCAAAAAACGCATACATATTGTTGTTCGCCGCATCCGTAAGCCTGACAAACGGTATCACGGCGAGCGCCAACACCGCCGTACCCACTGCTCCCACCGCGGTATACAGCCTTAAGCTGTGAGAGAGCGCCGACCTTACATCATTATACCGTGATTTTGCGGCATATTCGGACACGGTTTTTGATACCGCTACCGGAAGACCCGTAACCGCAAGCGAATAAATAGGCGAAAACAAATCGTAAGCCGAGGAAAAATAGCCGAAGCCTACATCTCCGAGGCACGCAGAGGAAGCGAGCGGTATTTTAAAAAACGCCCCGATAATTTTTGTAACAACGGCGGTTACAAGCAATATTGCCGCGCCGTTTTGAAAATTTGCCTGCTTCTTCACAGTTTTCACAGCTTTTCCGCCGCAAGCACGGCAGCTTCAATTATAAGCCTTTGAAGGTAATCCTCACCCGAGGTATTAACCTCTCTGTAGCTTTCCTCCGCCGACTCGTCCGCCCCGTCCGATATTTTACGCACACAGGCAAACGGTACTCCCGCATACTCGCATACATACGCTATCGCCGCGGTTTCCATATCGCACGATACCGCATTAAAGGCTTCGCTTAAAAAGCGGCTGCGCGCGGAATCGCAAATAAAGCAGTCCCCCGTAACAGCGGTTCCAGATTTAATATCGGGCAGCAATTCCCTTATTATTCGGTCAAGCCGCTTGTCCGATTTATAAATATAAGAATCCTGCCCCGGCTTTTCACAGGGCTTGTAGCCTATCATAGTTAAATCAAAATCGTGCTCGGTAAATCTGTCGCAAAGATACAGCTCATTCTTTTTCGCCGCGCCGAGTCCGCCCGAAAGGCCGTAATTAAGCACCGCTCCGCACCCTATATCAACAAGGTGCGCGGCGGCAGCGGCAGCGTTTACCTTGCCTATTCCGCAGTGAATCGCAATTATTTCTGCATTTCCGCTTGTGAATTTAAGAATTTTTCTTTTGAGAAATGCGCTCTCGCTGTAATCACCCTGTTTGATTATTTTTGCAAGGGGTGAAAATTCATCCGCATCGGCAACGATTATTCCGATTTTTTTATATTCGCTCATAGCTTCTCCGTCCAAAAAACGAGGGCGGCGAACCGCCCTCGTTATGTAGTTATTTTTATTCCTCCGAGCTGTTCTCGGTATCCTCTTCGGAATCCTCGGTGAATGTAAGCTTTGCTCCGCATACATTGCAGTAATTTGAATTACTGTCGATAACCGCCGCGCACTTAGGACAAACTCTTTTGTTCTTTGAGTTGTTTATTAAAGTACGAAGCTCGTCGATTTTTTCGTTCTTCTCATTAATGGAAGCCACTATATCGGCAATACTGCCGTCCTCTGGTGTTTCGCCTTTAATTTTATTGTAATAAATCTCGCCCAAAAGCTGGAAATCCTTTGCTCGCTTATTTTCAAGCGATACTACATCAAATTTCTGCTTTTGAACCGTAACAACCTCATTGGTCTTTTTGCAGGCTACATTGATAGCCTCTTTTGCCTTTACTACGGCGTCGTCAAAAAATTCCATAACAAAATCCTCCGCTCGAACAATTTTTTATAATTTTATCATATAATTGTTAATTTTTCAAGTCAATTATATTTGCCGTTTCCGATAAATTCTCTTATAAGCGAATCAGGCGGTATAAGGGAGCTGTCTATACTGTTGAAGGCTCTTAACGCGTCCGCTGTTCTTTTAAAGTATTCGTACCATTCGCTGTCCCTGTCCGCCTCGTCACAGAGCGACAAAAATTCGTTTTTATAAAGGCAGGGCTCGTATATGTGCAGGGTCTTTATCTGCACATCGGCGGTCGGCTTAAAGCAGTACAAATACTTTTTCTCGCCCTCAACAACGCCGCCCCAAAGGGAAAGCGTATCGTTAAGCGACGAGCTGCGGAATATCCTGTCCCTTAAGGTACGGCGGATAAGTCTTATCTGTCGGCTTGTAAGCAGAGTGTTTCCGTCCGAATCCTCAATACGGCGATTTACGCTTACATAGGCTTTAAAAATGTGCTTTGACGGCACTTTCGAGGTTATTATCGGGTTTAACGCGTGCAAACCCTCGGCTATTATAATTCCTCTGTTTGAAATATCTATTTCACGGGCTTCCGTCACCCGTTCCTTTTTAAGAAAATTGTAGGACGGCAGTACGGTTTTTCCGCTTCTTATTATTTCGCCGAAGCACTTGTTTATAAGCGCCGTATCAAGCGCGTTTACCGACTCAATGTCACGGGTTCCGTCCTCTAAAACGGGGAGCTTATCCGTGGGCAGGTAAAAATCGTCAAGCGACACAACCTCGGTCTTTTCACCAAGCTCCTTTAAACGGTCGCTTAAAATATGCGCCGTTGTGGTTTTGCCCGAGGCGGACGGTCCCGACAGCGCCACTATTTTAATATCGTCATTTGCGGCAATACGCTCGGCTATGGTGCGGATCTCATCGTTATAATGCTTTTCCGCTCTCGCCACAAGCTCCGCCGGATTATTTGCGGCATAGCTGTTAATTTCAGTAAGGGTAGTTTTCATAAAAAGATATAACGCCTTTCTTTCGCTCGAGTAATTCATTAAAGCGGCTTATATATTCATATGGATATTTAAAGTTAAATATTCTTTCTATATAACTGCCGTGCGGCTGTCTTAATTTGCTTACAGCCGATGCGCCGCACGCCAATATGGTATGCGTCTCGTCCATAGTATATACATTATACAAGCATTCCGTACCGGGCTTAGCGTATCCCACATTTTCGAGATTTCCGACGGTTTTGCTTTGTCTGTACATATAATACGGCAAAAATCCGTGCTTTTCGAGCGTATTACGGGCAAACGAGACCATTTTGCCTGCGTCCTCCCCTGCCTTTACTTCAGGGAAGCTGCCCGTTACAGTAAGCCTTGAGGAACGCTTCATTGAAAGCGAGTGAACGGTTATGCTTTCGGGATCAAGCGAAAGTATACTCCTTACCGTGTCAAAAAAGCTTTCGGGTGTATCCCCCGGCAAGCCTGCGATAAGGTCAGTATTAATGTTACAAAATCCGCATTTTCTTGCCGTTTCAAAGGCTTTAACGGTATCCGCCGCAGTGTGGCGCCTGCCGATTTTTTCAAGCACCGCATCGTTCATTGTCTGCGGATTTATGCTTATTCTCTCGGCTCCGAGGCGCTTTATTGTTTCAAGCTTTTCCGCCGTTATTGTATCGGGTCTGCCTGCCTCAACCGTATATTCCCTTAAATTTGAAGTGTCAAAGCTGTCGGTCACGCACTTCATAATACTGCCGAGCTGTTCCGCAGTAACGGAGGTGGGCGTACCGCCGCCTATGTATACCGTTTCAAGTCTTAAACCGATTTTTTTTGCTATATCGGCGGTATAGGCGATTTCCTTTTTAAGAAGAGTAATATAATCGGGTATCAGCTTTCCCGCATTTTCCACCGAATGTGAAACAAACGAGCAGTATGAGCACCTTGTCGGGCAAAACGGTATTGAAATATAAAGACTGAACGAATCGGGCCGTGAAAGAGAGGTTATTTTTTCCTCGGACACAACGGTGCTTCGGCAAAGCGAGATTTTTTCATCACTTACCTTAAGCGCGTTTTTAAACCAATTCTCGGCAGCGGCTTCGCCGTTTTCCGCGGCAAGTCTTGAAAAAAGCTTTGCAGGTCTTACGCCCGTAAGTATTCCCCATTCCGGCACATAACCGGACGCACTTACAAAGCAATCATACAGCGCTACCGCCAAAAGGCGTTCGCACTCGTTATCATAATCATCGGCACTGTTTGAAAGCTCGTATGATTTATTGTAGCTTTTGCCGTTTATTGAAAGCAAAGCGGACAAAACGGTTTTATCCGCGGTTTTATCAAGGCGTGTGACGGCGGTGCCGTCCCCGTCAGCGGCTTCTTCCGCAAATTCTATTTTTTCAAAGGGTAAAAAAATTCTTATAAGCTTTTCAAGCTCATATCTAAAGGAGTGACCTATAAGGCAAAGTTTCATCTGACTACCACGCAAACATATTGTTATTTTTTTCTTCGGCTATTGTTGTGAAATCGCCGTGACCGGGGTAAACCTCAGTGCCGCCGGGCAAGGCAACAAGCTTTTTCACGGAGCGCAGAAGCGCTCTTGTATCTCCGCCCGGGAAATCGGTTCTTCCTACCGAGCCTTTAAACAGCGTATCGCCTGAAAAAAGGCTGTTGCCCGAAAGATAGCAGACCTCGCCTGCGGTATGTCCGGGAGTCAGTATGACCTTAAACGGAATATCCCCGACGGTAATTTCATCGCCATCCGAAAATAAAATATCGGCTTTAAACGGCTCCACTCCCGCATGGAATTTATCCGAAAGATTGATTTTAGGGTCAGAAAGATCCTTTTCGTCTTTCGCGCCTATGCCTATTTTAACGCCTGTAAGCCGTCTTAACTCATCCGCTCCGCCTATATGGTCAAAATGGGCGTGAGTTATAAGAATAAGGCGTTCCTTATCCGCATTTTCATTTAAAAACTCTGCTGTCAGCTCGCTTTTAAAGCCGGGGTCTATCACTACCGCCGCTTTTTCGCTTGACAACAGATAGCAGTTGGTTTTAATAAGCCCCAGATGAATTACCCTGATTTCCATTTTTCCTCCAAATCTCGGTATCAAACAGTATTGTTACAGGTCCGTCGTTTACAAGCGAAACCTTCATATCGGCGCCGAAAATTCCCTTTTGAACGCTTTTAACTCCGCATTTTTTAAGATATTCGCAATAGGCGCCGTAAAGCTTTTCGGCATTTCTGGGCTCCATAGCATCCGTAAACGAAGGGCGGTTGCCCTTTTTAACATCCGCGCAAAGTGTAAACTGCGATACTGCGAGTATCTCTCCGTCTATATCAAGAACGGATCTGTTCATTTTACCGTTTTCGTCGCAGAAAACACGAAGCATAGCGGTTTTTCTTGCCAAAAGCTTCGCATCCTCATCCTCGTCGCCGTTCTCGACGCCCAAAAGCACAAGATAACCCTTACCGCATTTTCCGACGGTCTTACCGTTTACCTCAACAGACGCCGAAAGAACTCTCTGTATTACAGCTCTCATTACTGATTTATCCTTTCAACGCTGAAAACGCCCTTAAGCTTTTCAAGGCGTAATATTATGCTTTTAAGGTGTTCAACGCTCTCCGCGTTTACCGACATAACCACAATGCAGTTGCCGCTCTTTACCTGACGGGCGTTAATGCTGTGAACCGAGACACGCATATTGTAAAGCGTATTCATAACATCCATAAGCAGACCGTCGCGGTCGATAGCCGAGACCTGAAGCGTTGAAATAAAGTTTTCCGGCTTTACGCTGTTCCAGTGGGCAGGTATCCAGCGCTCGGGTTCGGCACATTTGCTTATATCCGCCGGAACATTATTGCAGTCCCTTTTATGAATTGAAACGCCGTGTCCCCTTGTAATAAAGCCTATTATATCGTCACCCGGGAGCGGAGCGCAGCATTTTGAAAGCTTGATAAGGCAGTTATCTATTCCGTCAACCACAACGCCCTCGGTTGATTTTGTCGTGTGAGGCTTGACGGGAATAATCTCGGGCGGTTTTGCCGCCGCGGCCCTCTTATTATAATCCTCTTTTACACGGGGCATAATTTTGGAAAGCAGAAGTCCGCCGTAGCCTATGGCGGCATAAAACTCATCCGCATTCGCAAACTTGAATTTCTTTGCGATGTCCGAAATAAATTCGTTGTATTCCTCTTCGTCGAGGTTTATATTGTTGCGCCTGAATTCCTTTTCGGTTTCAAGCTTACCTGCCGCAATGTTCTCGGCTCTCTTTTCCTTCTTGAACCACGAGCGTATTTTTGATTTTGCCTGCGAAGTAACCGCAATATTAAGCCAATCCCTGCTCGGTCCGTGACCTGCCTGATTGGTGGTGAGAATATCTATTACCTCGCCGGTCTTGATTTCGTGATTGATAGGAACTATTTTACCGTCTACCTTTGCGCCGACCATTTTTATGCCGACCTGAGAATGTATGGCAAAGGCAAAATCGACAATGGTTGAACCCACGGGAAGATTTATAACATCACCCTTTGGGGTGACGGCAAAAACATCCTCCTGCGACAGGTCCACCTTAATACTTCTTACCAAATCGGAATCATCCGTAGTAGCCGCCTGCGAATCGAGTATCTGCCTTATCCATGCAAGGCGGTCCTCCATTTTTTTGTTGTTTTCGGTAACGCCCTCTTTATATTTCCAGTGCGCCGCTATACCGAACTCCGCGGTGTGGTGCATTTCAAAGGTGCGTATTTGAATTTCAAACGGTATTCCGGCACGGCTCAGCACCGTGGTGTGAAGCGACTGGTACATATTCGGCTTAGGCGTAGAAATATAGTCCTTAAAACGGTTCGGAATCGGTCTGAACATATCGTGCATTACGCCTAAAATATTGTAGCAGTCCGCAACCGTATCGGTTATGATTCTGATAGCGTATATATCATATATTTCATCAAAATCCTTGCCCTGCATATACATTTTGCGGTAAATTCCGTATATCGACTTTACCCTGCCCTGAAATGCCATTTGAGTGTTGGGCATAACCTCATGCAAACGGGTCTCTATCCGTTGCTTTATCTCTTCGAGAATCTGCTCACGGTGCTGTTTTCTGAGCGCAAGTAAATTATTAATTTCCTTATACGCAATGGGGTCCAGATGCTTTAAGGCTAAATCCTCAAGCTCCTCTTTAACCGAACGGATACCTAAACGGTGGGCTATCGGGGCATAAATTTCCAGAGTTTCTACCGATTTGTCCCTCTGCTTCTGGGGCGGCATAGCGTCGATAGTGCGCATATTGTGCAGTCTGTCGGCAAGCTTTATTATAATTACCCTTATATCCTGCCCCATGGCGATAAGCATTTTACGAAGGCTCTCCGCCTGCTGCTGTTCCTTTGTGGAAAAATTGAGGCGTCCGATTTTGGTAACACCGTCTACAAGCAGGGCTACCTCGTCCCCGAATTCACGCTTTATGTCGTCAAGTGTGGCGTCGGTATCCTCCACAACATCATGAAGAAGCGCCGCCGCAATTGATTTGCTGTCCATACCGAGCGAAACTATTATAAGTGCCACATTAAACGGGTGCGTATAGTAAGGCTCGCTTGAACAGCGCTTTTGACCCTCGTGCTTTAAAACGCAATATTCGAAGGCTTTTTTTACAAGGTCATAATCATATGTTCCGCCGAAGTCCTGCATTTGCTTATGCAGTCTTTCGTAATTTGCGGTTTGTTCCGCTGTCATCTGCCGTCCCTCCTTTCAATCAGGCTTTTATATATCGTCGAATTTGTAAGCTCGGTTTTCTGTCCCGTATTTCCAAGCGATAATACTCTTTTTTCATCAAGCTTTACAAGCTGCAGCTCGGTAAGCGTCATAAGCGCTACCGTGGTTTTGGCATATCCCAAGGAGCTTTGGTTGACGCTTATTATGCGCTCTCTTAAAACAGGCTTTACGGCTATCGCTTTATAAATTTTACCTACCTCTTCTCTTGTAGGCAGCAGTGCGTCGGGTTCTACGCCGTGTCCCGTGATAAATCGGTCGGTTATATCCATTTCCGAAAAAAGCCGTGCATCGTCCGTTCCGCTGATTCTAAGCGCCCTTATTCTGACGGATATATTCCTCTCTCCGCCGTATTCATTAACCTCGGCGTTAACGGCAACATCAAGAATATCGCCGATTTCATAGCAAAGCTCTTCCCTCGTCACGCCGAAAAGCAAGCCCTGAAACGAATTGCTTTCCTTAGAGAACAGCAGTCTTAAATGCTTTCCGCCGCCAATCGGAGTAACAGCTTTAAGGGTAACGCCGTATATCCCGAAAAGAGGCTCGGGGTTGCCGTGTCCGAACGGTTCAAGACTTTTTAAAGCCTCAGCAAGGTCAAGGGTGAGTGCCGAAGCCTTAAGTCTGCAATCAAGCTTTAATACCGGCGCAACATATTTTTCTTTATATGCGTATTCATTGATTTTTTCACGGAATTTCGCTATATCGGCGGTTTTAAGGCTTACGCCGCCGGCAAGCTCATGTCCGCCGAATTTTGTAAGCAATTCTGAGGAACAGCAGAGCGCTTCAAAGAGCGAAAAGCCCTCAATACTTCTGCCTGAGCCGACAGCCTCCTCCCCGTCGGACGAAATGACTATCGACGGCTTACCGTATCTTTCGGTAATGCGTGAGGCAACTATGCCCACAACACCGTGATGCCAGCCCTCGCCGCTTACAACAATAACACGGTCGTAATTATATCCGTTTTCCTCAATTTGCTTTACGGCGTCCTTATATATCTGCTTTTCGGTACTTTGTCTTTCGGTGTTAAGTGCGTCTATTTCGTTAGCTATCTCAAGCGCTGAAAGCATATTATCGGAAAGCAAAAGTTCAACCGCTCTGTCCGCGTTATTCATTCTTCCCGCGGCATTAATTCTCGGCGCTATACCGAAAGCCAATCTTCCCGAATTCACGCTTTCCCTTTTAATACCCGCAACATTCATAATTGCGGACAGACCGACAGACGGTGAGTTTTTAAGCTTTTGGACGCCGTATTTTACAATACTTCTGTTTTCGTAAACAAGCGGCATAACATCTGCTGTCACCGCAACGCTCAGCATATCCGCAAAATACGGGAGTAATTCTTCCTGCTCCTTATTTTCCATAACGCAAACGAGCTTGAACGCAACCTGCGCGCCGCATATATCCTTGAATGAAGAAGAGCAATCCTCCCTGTGCGGATCTACGACCGCAAGCGCCGGAGGAAGCTCCCCCTGTGGCAGGTGATGGTCTGTTACCACAGTGGCAATACCAAGTGTTTCGGCATAGGCGATTTCCTTTGCGGAAGCAATTCCGTTATCAACGGTTATAATAAGCTCCGTTCCGAGCGCTTTCAGCTTATCGACGGCGCTCATATTCATTCCGTAGCCCTCGTTCAGTCTGTCCGGAATATAGTATATACAATCGGCGCCCTTGCTTTTTAAATAACCGTAAAGCAAAGCGGTTGCGGTAACGCCGTCGCAGTCATAATCGCCGTAAACGGCAATTTTAACGCCGCTTTCCACGGCTTCATTAATAATTCCCGCCGCTTTTTCTATATCGGCAAGCTCATACGGATTATCAAAGCAGGGTTCATCCGAAACAAATTCTTCCAGAGAAGCCGGGTCGCAGTACCCTCTCTCACAGGCGATAAGCGCAATTATGGGGTCAACATCACATTCCTCGGCAAGACTTTTCGCAAGCTCCTTATCGGGAACCGCAACCGACCATTTTTTGAAACCCATAGCTTTCACCGCCCATAATCAGTATTAAGATTATTTTACCACTTTCGGCAGCTTTTTTCAACTTTTTTCCGCATAAATCGTTACAAAAAAGCGGAGACCGTGTAACACGGTCTCCGCAAAATAATTTAAAAATATCAGTTGCAGATTGTAAGCTCTGTTTCCTTGTCGAAAAGGTGAATTTTAGCTGTCTCAAACGCAATCTTGATTTTATCTCCCGGACGGGCAGTATTTGTCGGGCTAACTCTCGCGTTGATTGACTGACCTTCACAGTTCATATACAGATAGGTTTCTGCACCCATAAGCTCGGTAACTTCAACATCAGCCTCAACGATACCGTCCTTGTGTATTTCAATAAGGTCTTCCTCATTGTGTACATTTTCGGGACGGATACCCATAATAACTTCCTTGCCGGCATAAGCTTCAAGGCAGTTGTCCTTATTCTTAGAAGCCGGAAGCTGAATTTTATACTTAACGCCTGCTCTGGTCTTAGTATCCTCAGAACCGAATTCTACAAGATAGTTCTCGCCTTCCTTAAGAAGCTTTGCCTCGATGAAGTTCATCTGCGGAGAACCGATAAAGCCCGCAACGAAGAGGTTGCAAGGATAGAGATAAAGATTGTTAGGTGTATCAACCTGCTGGATAAGACCGCTCTTCATAACAACGATACGGGTACCCATTGTCATAGCCTCGGTCTGGTCGTGGGTAACGTAAATAAAGGTTGTACCCAGTCTCTGATGAAGCTTTGAAATTTCGGTACGCATCTGCGCACGAAGCTTAGCGTCCAAGTTGGAAAGCGGTTCGTCAAGAAGGAATACCTTAGGCTCACGAACTATGGCACGACCGAGCGCAACACGCTGACGCTGACCGCCGGACAAAGCCTTCGGCTTACGCTCAAGAAGATGCGATATATCAAGAATACGGGCTGCCTCTTCAACACGGCGTTTGATTTCGTCCTTCGGAGTTTTGCGAAGCTTAAGACCGAAAGCCATATTGTCGAAAACAGTCATATGCGGATAAAGCGCATAGTTCTGGAAAACCATCGCTATATCACGGTCTTTAGGAGCAACATCATTAACAAGCTTGTCACCGATGTAGATCTCACCGTCGGAAATTTCTTCAAGTCCCGCAACCATACGGAGAGTGGTGGATTTACCGCAGCCCGAAGGTCCTACGAGAATGATAAATTCCTTGTCTTTAATTTCAAGGTTAAAATCCGATACGGCAGTTACTCCGCCCGGATATCTTTTGTAAACATGACGCAATGACAAACTCGCCATAAAAAAGCCTCCTAAGATAATTGCTTGAATTTACAGTTATTATATCAAAAAAGTCAAATAATTACTATTCGAAATATATCCAATCTTAAAAAGAATGTTTTGTCTAATATGCATATGCAGGCTCTATTTTTCGCAAAATAAAGGAATTAATTGGTTTTTTTGGATTTCTTTGCATTCTCCGCGCAGTAAATCTTCGGGCAGCTTAAAATCTCCCATCGCCGTCCGTTCAAGCGAATTTACGCCGAGCCCCACCGTGCCGAACATACGCTTTATCTGGTGGAATTTCCCCTCGCATATCTTAATTTCCGCTCTTTTTTCACCGAGCGGTTTTAAAAACGCCTTACGGCAGACAGTGCCGTCCGCAAGGGTTACACCGTCGGAAAAACGCCGTACAATATCCTCGGTTATCTCACCGTCAAGCTCTGCTATGTAGGTTTTGTATATTTCCTTTTTCGGAGACAGCACGCTGTGGGCAAAATCTCCGTCGTCGGTTATTATTAAAAGTCCCGTGGTGTCCTTATCAAGTCTGCCGACAGGAAACAGACCCTTTCTTTTTATTTTTCTCGGTATAAGGTCTATAACCGTTTGCCGTCTTTTATCCTCCGAAGCCGAAAGCACACCGGCAGGCTTATTCATCACGATATAAACATACTGCTTGTAAACGACTGCTTGTCCGCCGTAGACAACGCTGTCCTTTTCGGTATCTACGGAATAATCGGGAGAGGTTATCACCTTACCCGACACCTGCGCCCTGCCTTTCCTGATACCTTCCTTAACTTCCTTCCTCGGTACGGAAAGCTGATTTGAAATAAATCTGTCAAGCCTTTGAATAGACATATATTTTTTCACCTTTCCCGTTTTATAAGCGGAAGCATTTCGCCGTCAAGCTCCGCTATGTAGGTTTTGTATATTTCCTTTTTCGGAGACAGCACGCTGTGGGCAAAATCTCCGTCGTCGGTTATTATTAAAAGTCCCGTGGTGTCCTTATCAAGTCTGCCGACAGGAAACAGACCCTTTCTTTTTATTTTTCTCGGTATAAGGTCTATAACCGTTTGCCGTCTTTTATCCTCCGAAGCCGAAAGCACACCGGCAGGCTTATTCATCACGATATAAACATACTGCTTGTAAACGACTGCTTGTCCGCCGTAGACAACGCTGTCCTTTTCGGTATCTACGGAATAATCGGGAGAGGTTATCACCTTACCCGACACCTGCGCCCTGCCTTTCCTGATACCTTCCTTAACTTCCTTCCTCGGTACGGAAAGCTGATTTGAAATAAATCTGTCAAGCCTTTGAATAGACATATATTTTTTCACCTTTCCCGTTTTATAAGCGGAAGCATTTCGCCGTCAAGCTCCGCCGTACTTACATCGCCGCCTATAACCCTGCCGTCCGATACGATAAGCGTCACGGTCTTACAGCCGTCCGCAGTCTTGTATCCGTAAACAACCGCCTTTTTGCCGCAGTGAGCCGATAGGTCAAAACCTGCTTCCGCCTGAATACGGTTATATCGTTCGTAAACAGGCGAAAAATCCTGCGGTACGGTTATTTCCTTAACTGTCGGCGTATCGTCCACACTGTAACCGAGACTGTTTATATAATCAACCCGTTTTGCGTTTGTGGAGCCGTCCTGTTCCTCCGCCCCGGCAGAGCAGACCCTGCTTAAAACAACGATAACGATTACCGACGCAAAAAGTATTACGGCAAGGCTCTTTTTTGTAAATGTAACAAAAAGCTTCAAACATATCACCGTTTTAATATATGCGGCAAAACGGCAAATCAGAACTCAATAAGGCAGACTGCGTGCGCGCTTATCCCCTCAAGTGAGCCTGTAAAGCCCAAGCCCTCCTCGGTAGTAGCTTTGACATTAACGGATGCTACGGGTATACCGCAGTCCGAGGAAACATTCTCCGTCATTTTTTCAATATACGGCGCAAGCTTAGGCTTTTGGGCGATAATCGTAGCGTCTATATTAACTATACGGGCGCCCTTTTCCTTAAGCAATGAAACCGTTTTTCTAAGCAATATACGGCTGTTAATTCCCTTGTATCTGTCGTCACTGTCAGGAAAATGCCTGCCAATATCTCCCAATGCGGCGGCGCCGAGCAAAGCGTCGCAAACAGCGTGCAAAAGCACATCCGCATCCGAATGTCCGTCAAGCCCCTTTTCGTACGGAATTTCCGCTCCGCCGATTATAAGCGGTCTTCCGTTTACAAGCCTGTGAACATCATAACCGTGGCCTATTCTCATTCTTCCGTTTCACTTCCAAGTATATACTGCGCCAGTATAATATCCTCCGGCGTTGTAATTTTAATATTTTTATATGACCCGTCGGTTATATGCACCGGAAAGCCTGCCGCTTCCATTACGGACATATCGTCCGTAAAGCCGGAAAGCGCTTCTCCTGCCTTTTCAGCGGCGAAGAGGTACTCCTTGATATGTACCCCCTGCGGAGTCTGAACCGCATAGAGCGACGAGCGGTCGGGTGTTTCTATAACGGTCTTATTCTCTCCCACACGCTTTATTGTGTCCTTGACGGGAACGGCGCAAGTAACCGCAGGGTGTGTTTTGAGCGCGGTAACCACACCAGATATTACGGCACTGCCGACAAGCGGTCTTGCCCCGTCGTGTATAAGCACCGAACCGCAGTCCTTCCCAACACGCCTTAATCCGCACAAAACCGATTCTTCACGGGAATTTCCCCCGACAGTTATATCGGTAAGCTTTCTTACAGCAAATCTTTCGGCTATAAGCTGCATTTTCGGGATGTTTTCTTCCCTTGTAACCAGTATAATATCCGATATAAGCGGATTATTTTCAAACGCCATAAGGGTTCTGGCTATAACGGGTATGCCGTCAAGCATTAAAAACTGCTTATCGGTGCCTTTCATCCTGCTTGAGCTTCCGGCGGCTACAATAATAACAGGCACAGCCGCATCGGATTTTTCGCAAAGGCTGAATTCAAGCTTACATTCGGTAAGTTCCATAAACGCACTCCGTCAATAAAAATAAGCCGTGCCGACCGTTTACAGGTACAGCACGGCTGAGTATAAAAATCAGACCGAATTAATCTTCGTCTTCTTCTGCGTCGCCGTGGTCATGACCGCAGCAATCGTCGCAATCGCAGCCGTCAAAATCGAACTCAAGCTCTGTTCCGCAGTTGGGGCACTTCATACCTTCCTCTTCGAGCATATCCTCGTCGAGATATATGGTATCGTGGCAAGCCGGACACTCGATTTCGTAAAGCTCGTCGTCGTCACAGCAATCGTCACAGTCGCAGCAATCGTCGTCGTCATCGTCATCGCCGTAAACAAAGTCCTCGACAGAAGCCAAATCCTCGTCAACAGCGTCGATCTGCTCGAGAAGCTCGTCGCAGCCGTCCTCAATATCGCAAATTTCGGAGGTCATATCTCCTAAAAGGTCGATTACAGCGGCAAGAATTTTGCCCTCGCTTGTGCTTTCGTCAAGCTTAAGACCTTCTGCCAAGCCCTTAATATAAGCTATCTTCTCACAAATATCCATTATTATTGCCTCCCTTAATTAAGCTCTTTCCATATATTCGCCGGTACGGGTGTCTATTCTTATCATTTCGCCCTCGTTGATAAAGAGCGGAACGCGGATTTCGGCGCCTGTTTCAAGAGTAGCCGGTTTTGTTGCGTTTGTAGCGGTATCGCCCTTGAAGCCGGGGTCGGTAGCCGTAACCTGAAGCTCAACGAATGTGGGCGGCTCAACGCCGAATACCTTGCCCTTATAGGAAAGTATTTTGCATACCATATTTTCTTTTACAAACTTGAAATTGTCGCCGAGCTCACTTCCGTTGATCGGTACAAGCTCATATGTTTCCTGATCCATAAAGTAATAAAGATCGCCGTCGGAGTAAGAATATTCCATATCCTTTCTCTCAACAAAGGCGGTGGGAAACTTTGCGGTGGGGTTATAGCTTTTTTCAACAACCGAACCGGTAATAACATTTTTAACCTTGGTTCTTACAAATGCCGCGCCTTTACCGGGCTTTACATGCTGAAATTCGATTACCTGAAGTACATTTCCGTCCTCTTCAAAGGTTACTCCGTTTCTGAAATCACCGGCACTAATCATATTTTACAATTCCTCCAAAAATAAATCTATCCAAATTATAAGGCTTTTCGGAGCGTTTGTCAAGTTTTTACTGCTTTTTATTCTTATTTCCGTCGGTATTTTCATCGCAGTCGGTTTCGATTATTCCCTTATTAAACCCTTGGGCTACCGCGGGATACATATTTTCGGTCTCCGCCGTGGACTGTATATTGTAGGTGCCGTAGCGGTTCACCATTTCAAACGCGGTTTCGGGCAATCCCATAACAGGCACGGAGGATACATCAACCACGGGTTTAATATTCTCATGCTTTTCTTTTTTGTTCATAAACGGTCTTTCCTTTCGGTTTTTTATATTATATGTAGATATTCGCAATATAACCGTTTGACAGAAATGGCGGCTTGTGTTATACTTTAAAAAGATTTTGGCTTTATCGGAGGAATAATAATGCTGGATATTAGATTTATTTGTGAAAATCCGGAGCTTGTAAAAGAAAATATAAAGAAAAAATTTGAAGACAAAAAGCTCCCGCTTGTTGATGAAATAATTTCGCTTTACGGTGAAAAATGCAACGCAAACAACCGCGCGAACGAATTGCGTGCAAACCGCAACAAAATAAGCAAGCAGATAGGCGTGCTTATGGCAAAGGGCGAGCGTGACGAAGCCGAAAAAATGAAAAAGCTCGTAAACGAGCAGGCAGAGGAATTAAAGGCGCTTGAGGAAAAAGAGGACGAGCTTCAGAAAAAAGTAACCGAAATACAGATGAAGATACCGAACATAGTAGACCCGAGCGTGCCTGTCGGCAAGGACGACAGCGAAAATGTTGAGGTTGAAAAATTCGGCGAGCAAACGCACCCCGATTTTGAAATACCCTACCACACCGATATTATGCAGCTGTTTGACGGCATAGACAAGGACGCCGCCGGCAAGGTTGCCGGCGAAGGCTTTTATTATCTTATGGGCGATATTGCGAGACTTCATTCCGCAGTGCTCGCTTATGCCAGAGATTTTATGATAAACAAGGGCTTTACCTACTGCATACCTCCGTATATGATAAGAAGCAAGGTTGTAACGGGCGTTATGAGCTTTGAGGAAATGGACGCCATGATGTATAAAATCGAGGGCGAGGATCTGTACCTCATAGGTACATCCGAGCATTCTATGATAGGTAAATTTATAGACAGCCTGACCCCCGAGGAAAAACTGCCGCTTACCCTTACGAGCTATTCTCCCTGCTTCCGCAAGGAAAAGGGCGCTCACGGAATAGAGGAACGCGGAATTTACCGTATACATCAGTTTGAAAAGCAGGAAATGATAGTTATTTGCCGACCCGAAGAAAGTATGGATTGGTTTAATAAAATGTGGAGCTATTCGGTTGAGCTGTTCCGCAGTATGGATATACCGGTAAGAACTCTTGAGTGCTGCACGGGCGACCTTGCGGACTTAAAGGTTAAATCCTACGATGTTGAGGCATGGTCTCCGAAACAGCAGAAGTATTTTGAGGTCTGCTCCTGCTCCAACCTCGGCGACGCGCAGGCAAGGCGCCTCGGAATAAAGGTAAAGGGCACGGACGGTAAAAAATACCTTGCCCACACCCTTAACAATACCGTTGTCGCTCCTCCCCGTATGCTCATTGCTTTTCTTGAAAACAATCTCCGTTTTGACGGCGAGCATTACAGCGTTCTTATTCCTAAGGCATTACAGCCCTATATGGGCGGTAAGACCGTACTTACAAGCAAAAAATAAGCAGTTTACCGCAAAGCGGCTGTCTAAAGACAGCCGCTTTAATTTATTGTTTTTATATCCTCCGTATCGGTAATCGGATATGAAATAAGACGGCTGCCGTCAAGCTCCTCTCTGTGCATATCCACCGCGTTTATTCTGCTGTTATTGTAGGTTTTATAGCAGTAAATACCGCGGCTTGCGTTTATGCAGGAGGAATAGATAGTTATCTCATACTTCCCGTTTTCAAGCTCGGTACAGCCTCTTTGCTGTTCTACCGAGCCTAATATGTGAAAAAACTGGCTTATACTTTCCTTATCATCAGCACCCGAACGGGAATTAAGCTTTACAAACGCCGCTCTTACAAATCTTGACTGCGACGAGGCGTCGCCCGGCAGACCCAAAGCGCCCATACCGCGGCTGTAAGCCTTAAGCGGAACGGTGTCCGAAAATGTATTTACCGGATTTTTGGGCGACAAAGCCATATAATTGTCAAGCGCCGCCATTTGAAACATAAACGGCGGATTATTGGTAAGAACCCCAACGGGATTACCGTACAGCTTAAGTCCTTCCTTTACGCTTTCAACCGTTACGCACTCATCCTTATCAGCTATAAGCCAGTGGAGCTGTGCCGGCGGCATATCTAAAAATCGGTCGTTGGTTATATTTGCATTTTTAAGAAGCTGTACCGCTTCTTTTACGGTAGCGCACCTTGAAAGCACCCACGGTATAAATTCATACTGAGCGACATTTTCCCTGCCGCCGAGCGTTTCTCCGAAATACGCATTGCCGACAAAATTAAGACCTGCGGCGCAAAGCCCCTTTTCGTTTGCGGCGTCGTAATAAAGCGGATAATCCTCGCTTATATGCGCCATACCTATGATTGCGTAGTGGGTCTTCGGCATATCGCCGCAATGTATTTTGAATTCATAATTTCGGGGCGTTACTGTCACGCTTTCACCGTAGGAAAATTCGTAATCAAGGTTTCTTCCGAAATAAAAATCGTTTGTTTTGTAGGTCGCCGCCGTACACATATGCTTTCTTCCTTTCACATAACAATTAAATCTGCGTTTTTATTCAGTTTGAATTTATTTTTTCTGTATGTCAGAATACCGTCCTTTTGCATCTTTGAAAGCTCGGCTGATAAGGCGCTCCTGTCAACACCTATATAATCCGCAAGCTCCTGTCTTGAAAACGGTATCGTAAATTCACGGCTGCCCGTTTCCGCCGCCATTTGGGAAAAGTAAGAAATAAGTCTGCCTCTTATTGTTTTGGGCGCTGTGTGCAGCATTCTTGCGGAGAGGTTAAGATTTTTCATTGCGGATATTCTTAAAAGATTATGAATTATCTTCTGATGAAATCCGCAGGTGCTCTTACAAACATTAAGCAATTTGCCGACATTAATAAAGAGCACCCTGCAATCCTCAGCCGCAACCGCGTCGCAAAGCATCTCCTTGCCCGAAACGGCGGCATAGGTCTCCGCAAAAATTTTTCCCTTTTCGATATTACCTAATATAATACTGCTCCCCCAATAAAGGTTCACCGTTATATTAACGCTCCCCTCTTCAACAAGCCCCATATCCGTTACGGTCTGCCCCGTTCTGTAAATTATTTCGCCCTTTTTAAAGCTTTTTTCATAAGCCGAAAGGCAATCGAGCGCTTCCTTTATTTCTTCTGCCTTTATACCGCCGAAAAGCTTTGTTTCACTTAAAAATCCGTAATTCATAATTTTCTCTTTTCCGTTGTAATAACAACATACTTTCCGAAGAAATTATACTATAATGCATTTGCAAACACAAGAGAAATTGCTTTGTGTTAAAAAAATTTTTCGGAGGATAAATATGGAAAATCAAATGTTTTGTTTTCAGTGCGAGCAAACGGCAGGCTGTGCCGGATGCACAGGCAGAACGGGCGTGTGCGGCAAAACTGCCGATATAGCAAAATTACAGGACGAGCTTACGGGCGCTCTTATAGGACTTTCCCGTGCGATAAGCGGAAAAAGGCGGATAGACGGCAAGGTCTATTCGCTGATAATCGAGGGTCTTTTTGCGACCGTGACAAATGTAAATTTTAACGCAAATTCGCTTAAAGAAATCACGGAGCGTGTTCGCAGGCAGAAAAACAAGCTTTCTCCCAAATGCTCGGCTTGCGGCACACCCTGCGGAAAAACCGACGACTACGATATTTCCGAAATCTGGAACGGCGACGAGGACATTCGCTCACTCAAATCAATGATACTGTTCGGAATAAGGGGTATGGCGGCTTATGCTTACCATGCCGAGGTTTTGGGTCTTTCGGACGGCGAAGTAAACGAATTTTTCGCAAAAGCGCTTTTTTCGCTCGGCGAAGAGCTGACGGTTGAAGAGCTGCTTAATATAGCCCTCCAAGTAGGCGAAAAGAATTATAAATGTATGGAGCTGCTTGATAAAGCAAATACAGGAACCTACGGTACCCCAACGCCAGTAACGGTACCGCTAAAGGTTGAAAAAGGACCGTTTATTGTAATTTCGGGCCACGACCTGTACGATTTAAAGGAGCTTTTAAAGCAGACCGAGGGCAAGGGAATTAATATATACACCCACGGTGAGATGCTTCCGGCTCACGGTTATCCCGAGCTTAAAAAATATCCGCATTTAAAGGGGAATTTCGGCACGGCGTGGCATAATCAGCAAAAGGAATTTGCCGATATACCCGCTCCCGTGATTTTTACCACAAACTGCCTTATGCCGCCCAAGGACAGCTATAAGGACCGCATTTTCACAACCGAAGCGGTATCCTACCCCGGCGTTACCCATATAGACAGCGACCGTGATTTTACGCCTGTTATAAACAAAGCGTTAGAGCTCGGCGGTTACGACGAAGACAGACAGTTCACAGGCATAAACGGCGGAGAAACGGTTATGACAGGCTTCGGTCACGGCACGGTGCTTGAAAATGCCGACAAAATTATTTCAGCCGTAAAAAGCGGAGCGATAGAACACTTTTTCCTTGTAGGCGGCTGCGACGGCGCGCGTTCGGGGCGTAATTACTACACCGAGCTTGTAAAAAAAGCTCCCGAAAAAAGCATTATCCTGACCCTTGCCTGCGGCAAATTCCGCTTTAACGACCTTAATTTGGGCGAAATAGACGGTCTGCCGAGAATTATGGATATGGGACAGTGCAACGACGCCTTCGGCGCAATTAAGGTTGCGACGGCGCTTGCCGAAGCATTCGGCTGCGGTGTAAACGAGCTCCCGCTTTCGATAATACTTTCCTGGTACGAGCAAAAAGCGGTTTGCATATTACTGACGCTTTTATATTTCGGAATTAAGAATATCCGTTTAGGACCCACACTTCCCGCGTTTATATCGCCGAATATTCTTGAATTTCTTGTAAAGAATTACGGAATATCCGCCGTGACAACACCCGAAGAGGATTTGAAAAATATTTTTGGCTGACAAAAAGGACTTCCGTAAGGAAGTCCTTTTTATTATTTCCATTAAAGAGTTTTAAATTCAAAGCCTTTGTCCGCCGTGAGAACTACGGCAGTACCGTCAACAAAGATTTGCGCATCCTTACCCTCTTTAAGAGTAAACACAGTCTTTTCACCCGATACCTCAATACCTATAACAGCGTCCTTATAGGTTATATCGGTGCTGTATTTGCTCCAAGCTTTAGGTATCCTCGGCGCAAAATGCAGACCGTCCTTATAATGCCTCATTCCGAGGAAACCGTTTATTACCGACATCCAAACGCCGCCGTTGCAGGCTATATGTATACCGTTTGAGGTGTTGTTTTTAAAATCGTAAAGATCCATATATGCGGTGTAACGGAAGAATTCGTATGCCTCGGGTCGGTCAAGCTCCGCCGCGGATATTGAGTATATTGCGGGAGAAAGCGACGAACCGTGGTTACAGCGGCTCTCGTAATAATCGTAGCAGCGCTCCTTTTGCTCTGTATCGAAGAAATCGCCGTGCAGGAAGGTCGCAAGGCACACATCCGCCTGTTTTGAAACCTGTAAACGCCACAGGTCAAGCGGATGGTAAAGTCCCCTGAGATCCACATTCATCGGTATTTCTGTCATATCGACGGGGTCTTCATAAAGGAATGAATCGTCCTGCATATATATCTTATATTCCTCATTGTAGGGAAGATACATATTCTCCGCCGCTTTTGCGATTCTTTCTTCGTCCTCTTTTGTAAAGCCTATCTTATTTAAAAGCTTTGCCAAGCGGTCGGGAGCGTTTTTACGCATATCGTCAAGCACGCTTACCGCATACTCGAAATGTCTTTTTACGGTTAAGTTGGTGTAAAAATTGTTGTTTACTCCGCAGGCGTATTCATCCGGTCCGCAAACCGCGTTAATGCAGAATTTGCCGCCCCTTGCCTCGACAAATTTGCCCCTTAACGACATAAATACCGCGGTTTCAAGCACTACCTCCGCACCGTAGTTATAAAGGAAATCCTTATCGCCCGTAGTGTCAACATATCTCCAAACGGCATAGGCAATATCGCTGTTAAGGTGATATTCGGCGGTTGAAGCCTCGTATATAACGCTTGTCTCCTCGCCGTCAATACTGCACCAAGCGTACATAGCGCCGCGCAGGTCAAACTCCTTTGCCCTCGCTCTTGCTTTATCCAGTATTCTGTAACGGTACATTAAAAGCTCTTTTTGCGAATACGGGTCGGTAAAGTTGTAATAAGGCATTAGATACATTTCGGTATCCCAGAACACCTGACCGCTGTAACCCGGTCCCGTAAGACCCGTTGCGCCTATTGAGCAGTTATTGACCGTTGCAAGCTGTTGTTTGAGCTGAAACAGGCTGTACCTTACCGCCTGACAGTCGGCAGGGTTGCCCTCTATTTTAATATCCGCCTTTTCCCAGTGCTTTTTCCAGAACTCCGCCTGTTCGGCAAGGAAAAATTCAAAGCCCTTTTCACGGTTTTCCTTTGCAAGACCCTCGGTAAAGTCGGTCATATTTTCAATACCGTCTATACTGCCCGCAAACGCGGCGTATTTGCATACCTCTGCCGTCTCGCCCTTATTAAGCGCAAATTTAACGCCGTAGGTGTATCTTTCAGCTGTATTGTAATCCGTAACGGCATAGTTTTTTCCCGTTACCGCATGAGCCACAGAAACGGCGGCGTGCTGACCCGTTGTGGGAATAAGCTGCTTTATCGTATATACATTATCCGTAAAGGCTTCGTTTTCGGTCTCGGTATTCATTCGGTTGCGTATAGTGGTGTTTTTCACGATAACCGAGTTTATCTGTACCTCGCCCGAGAAGTTAAGCGGCGTTGCTTTATAGCTTATCTCCGCTCCGTGTACCTCGTTACGGTTTAAAAGGCGTATGCTTTCCACGCTGATCTGTTTTCCCGTCTTTGTTGTAAAAACAAAGCTTCTTGTCAGCCTGCCCGTATTAAATTCAAGCCGTCTTTCGTGTTCGGTTATATTTCCGTTCAAAAGCGAAGCTCTTTCACCGTCCACGGTGAGTGTGAATATACGCCAGTCGGGCAGATTAACGGTAAATTCATCCTTTTTCGCAAACCCCTTAAATCTTGCAAGATGCCTGTACTCGCTTGAGGCGAATACTCCGTTAATATACATTCCGCTTACTTCGCCGGCAATAGGCTCGTCATAGGTTCCTCTCATTCCGAGATAGCCGTTACCGAGCGCAAAAAGGCTTTCAAGATGATTTATTTCCTTTTTATCAAAGCCTTTTTCTATTATAGCGTTCTCGCACAGCGGCATTTTCTTTATTTTGCCGGTTTCTATAAAGGTATCGACATCTATTTCGGTATAATCGTTTATAAACTGGTGCGAAAGCTCGTAGGTCTCCTCTTTGTTTTTAACCCCGACAGACTTCATTCCGGCTTTTCTTGCCGCCTCAATTCCTACCTTTGCGTCCTCAAACACGGCGCAGTTAAATCTTGAAACGCCAAGCCTTTCCGCTCCCTTTAAAAACACCTCGGGGTCGGGCTTTGCGTTTACTATATCCTTTCCGCTTACAACGGCGTCGAAAAGCGGAGTAAGTCCCAGCTTATTAAGCACAAATTCCGCGTTTTTGCTTGACGAGCAAAGCGAGATTTTTATGCCCCTGTCACGCAGTGCCTTTATAAATTCGGGCGCACCGGTAAATATGTCGCCGTCATTCAAATTTTCGAGCATTTTTACATAATACTCGTTTTTTATATTTGCAAGTCTCTCCTTTTCTTCAAGGGGCAAATCGGTATTGTTGTGTTTAAGTATCTCCTCAAGAGACGCTATACGCGGTATTCCTCTGAGTCTCTGATTTACTTCCTCGTCAAATTCCCAGCCGTTTTCATCCGCTAATTTTTTCCACGCCAAATAGTGGTATTTATCCGTAAATACCACTACTCCGTCCAAGTCAAACAATGCCGCTTTTATTACCTGATTTTTCATAGATAAATATAACCTGCCTTTAATTTATTTTGCATATACCGTAGGTATTTTAAGCTCTTCAAGCCTTTTGCAGTAGGATTTTACCCTTTCGGGCAAATACTCGTTTACACGGTGTCCGTCAAAGCCGACGCTTAAATCAACTCCGCTTTTCAAAACGGTCTCCTGCTGTTCCTTATCCGCAAAAAAGCGTTCAACATAAGCGTGTTCTCTGAATTTATGAATGGAGTCGTAATTAACATTAAGCTCCCAAAACATTCCCTTTTGTGCCATTTTCTTAAAAAAATCATCTTTATTGATATTTCTGTTTTCAAGATAAGAAAAAAGGTCGGTGTGCGCTATTCCCACTCTCTTACAGCCGCACCTTTCGGCAAAGGCAAACGGGTCGGAAACGGTAGTGTCGTCATAATCTATATGCTCTATAAGGCAATACTCAAAGCGTGATACATCTATTTCATCAGGCAGCAGAATATGCGGAATATTCTGAGTAGGTATTTCTATTCCGCATTTAATATCAATTTGTCCCCTGTACTTTTCCTTTAAAAGCAAAAGCGTATCAAGGTACGCGTCAACAGCACGCTGATAATCAATGAGCCACGAGCTTCTTTCTCTGTGCGGCGAATAATCTCTTTGAATTGCGACTCCGTAGGAGTGGTCGCATATACCGAGCATTTTTATTCCGCCGCTTATCGCCGCTTCTATTACATCCTTCGGATTGTCTTTTCCGCAAAATGAATAATAGGTGTGAGAATGAAGATCGTGGATCATTTTATTTCTCCTGTTTTATTTAATATTTACCCAACGCTTTTCTTCGGATGAAAGCAATAACGAGTCAAGTATATTCTGCGCGCGCATACCGTCCTCAACAGTGGGGAGATATTTACAGGGCTTGCCGTTTACCATATTGATAAACATTTGCTCCTGCGTGATTTTAAACTGACCGGGTACCGTTACCGTATGAAGTCCGTTGCCCTTTTTGTCAACCTCGCCTATGCAAACCGAAAGAACATTCGGATTGTTAAGGTTAAAGGATATAACGCCGTCGGTACCGAAAACATCAAATTTAATTGTGTTTGCGTTGCCTATTGCGCAACGGGTTATAACAAAGGTTCCCGAAACTCCGCCCTCGATATCCGCAATAAAATTGCAGAAGTCGTCGGTTTCAACCTTGCCTATTTCCTCACTGCCGATTTTCTTTCTTTCCTTAACCACTATACCTGTGGAGGCGCTTACGGCGTTGATTTTTCCCACAAGGAATTCAGCCATATCAATAAGATGTACGCCGAGGTCGCCGAGCACGCCCGTTCCGGCGTATTCCTTTACAAATCGCCAGTCAAGGCGTCTGCCCTCGTCAAAGGCGCTTGATTTCAAATACTGAACATCGATACTTACAATATCGCCTATCATATTCTTTTCAAGAATCCACTTTGCAAATCTTACGGCAGGGAAAAATCTGTAAGAAAAGCACATCATATTAGGAACGGGATTTTTTTCGAGCGCTTCCTTTAATTCCTTTGTGTGTAAAAGGTCGGTCGAAAGCGGCTTTTCCACATTTATCGGTTTGCCCGCACTGACCGCCTCGGCGGCCATCGGGATATGCAGATAGTTAGGTGTGCAGACCTCAACCGCGTCTACATCGGCGCATTTAATAAGGTCCTTATAATCTGTAAATCTGTGCTCCTCGTCAAGTCCGAGCTTATCGCCGACAGCCTTGAGAGCATTTTTGTTAATATCGCATATTGCGGTTATTTTGCAGTCCTTAACCTGCAAAAGCTCAGGGATGTGGCGTCCGTTCGCTATTCCGCCGACGCCTATTATACCTACTCTTACAGTACTCATTTATTTATCCTCCTTTGCGGCCGCTTCGTAAAGCGCCGTATGATTTCTTACGGATTCGTCCGCGCCCTCAAACTTGTCTGCTACCTTTTCGATAGCCTCGTAATGTCCGAAGGTAGGATTAAATGATTCAACGGGCTTTGCCCATTCGACTGCGTTTTTGATTATTCTGATTATATCGTCACGGTAGAAGGTGGGATATTCCTCATGACCGGGTCTGAAATAGAATATCTTACCCTTGCCGCGCCTGTAACAGCATCCGCTTCTGAAAACCTCTCCGCCCGAGAACCAGCTTATGAATACAAGCTCGTCGGGAGCAGGAATATCAAAGCGCTCGCCGTAGGTCTCTTCCTGTTCAAGTTCTATGTACTCGGGCAGACCCTCAGCTATCGGGTGACCGGGTTCTATTATCCAAATGCGCTCTTTTTCATCGTTTTCACGCCATTTTGAACGGCAGCAGGTTCCCATAAGGCGTACAAACGGCTTTGACAAATGGCCCGAATGAAGCACTATAAAGCCCATTCCCGCAAGAACTCTTTTTTGTACCTTTTCGGCAACGGAATCAAGCACCTTGCCGTGAGCCAAATGTCCCCACCAAATAAGCACATCCGTATTGTCAAGCACCTCGTCCGTAAGACCGTTTTCAGGCATATCGAGCGTTGCGGTTCTTATTTCATACAGATTATACTTACCGAGCATTTCGGCTATTGCGCCGTGAATACCCTGCGGGTATATCTTTGCGATTTTTTCGTCCTTTTCGTGAATAAATTCATTCCATACGGTTACTCTTATTTTTTTCATAACCATACCTCCTTTTGACTAAAGGATACCATCAGAGCCTCTTTAAAACAATGTATATATTAAGCGATTTACAGGACTTTTTCGTCATTTGCTTGACAAATCCGTCACGCTTAATTACAATGATTTTATAAAGTAAAATGAGGTATTTGATATGGATTTTTCTTCGCTTTATGAAGCAAGCTTTGAAATTACCGATTTTATAGCTATGCATCAGGGATGGTGGGCTTCAAAAAGGGTTTTCAATATGCTTTATCCCCGTAAGGACGACGCTTTGCTCTTGTTTTTAACAGGCGGTTTTACCTGCCTTACCGATGATAAAAAAAGCTTTTCCGTACCGCAGGGCTCGCTTGTACATATTGCAAGGGGTTCAAGATACCGTTGGATAATTTCCGAAGATGAGCCGAACCCCGTTACCCTGCTGTTTGAGTTTACGCTTAAGGATAAGCAAAGCAATATAATAAGCCCGGGTCAGGGCGTTAGTATAATAGATACCGACGCCGACGGTTCATACGAGATGCTTTTCGGAAAGCTGATAAAGGAATTTTCAAGACCCAATCAGTCCCCCGTATTTCAAAAGGCGTGTGCCTATTCCCTGTTTTCAGAGGTAATAAAGCGTACACGCAAACAGCAAATCATCTCCGCCACATCCGATTTTGACATATACCCGGGTATCAAATACCTTGAAAGCGATATAGAGCAAAGCAAAAGCATTGAGGAAATAGCGCAAATGTGCAATATGAGCATCAGCAGCTTTGAAAGACGCTTTAAGGCGTATTCCGGTATGTCGCCCGTGGAATACAGGCTTTCAAAAAAGCTTGACCGTGCGGAAATAATGCTTAAAACCGGCGGTATGACCTTAGAACGGATTGCGGAGGAGCTTAATTTTTACGACGGCGCATACCTTTGCAGAGTATTTAAAAAGAAGAAAGGCTACTCGCCGTCCTCATTCAGAAAAACACAATAACCGACAACAGCCGCAAATGAAATTATCATTTGCGGCTGTCTTTTTTACCGCCTCAGTTTGCCTTAAGCTCGGAAAGTATTCTTCCCTCGCACAGGGTATATTCACCCGGTGCAAGCTCGATATTTTTCCCGTCAATAAGCGCCTTTGCCGGCGACGGAGTAATAATCTTATAATATACTTTGCCGTCCTTATGATACCAGCCGCTGTAAACTTTACCGCAAACGGTATCTATTTGTGCCTCAAGCTTATCTATCTTATCTGTCGGCACGGGTGCAAAGTATATTTCCTTAAAGCCGGGCGCACTTTCCACGGTATTGATACCGAGAGCAACGCCGTAAACCCAATCCGCCACCGAGCCGTATGCATAGTGATTGTATGAATTCATACTTATCGGCCACAGATTTCCGTTAGGCATAATTCCGTCCCAATGCTCCCACATTGTAGTGGCGCCCTTTGTGATTGGGTACAGCCATGACGGAAATTCCTTTCTTAAAAGCAGCGAATACGCCAGATCGTTGTATCCGTACTTGCTTAAAACATGGAGTATATACGGTGTTCCGAGGAAGCCGGTCTGCATTTTGTCGCCGTCGCTGTGTATCCTTTCGGCAAGCTTAGCGGCAGTTTCCTCTTCCTTGTCGGTAAGACCGAAACGCAGAGCCAAAACCATTTCGGACTGAGTTTTAAAATCGTCCTTGAATACGGACTTGAACTTTGAAAGTATCTTTTTGCAAAGCTCCTCGTATTCGGATACATCCTCGCCCAAAATCTTACCTGTTTTGCAAACTATCTGCGTAGAATACAGATAATATGCGGCGGCAACTATATCGTCGCGGGTCTCTCCCTTGCACTTGCCGTATTCGGCGGTAAGCTCAAGCCAATCGCCGAAGTGTACGCCGCCTGTCCAAAGTCCCTCGGTCTTTGTTGTAGCGGTAATATAATTTACCCACTTCTTCATTGACGGGAACATAAGCCTAAGAAATTCCTTGTCGCCGTATGTAAGATAGCACTGCCACGGGCAGACCGTAACAGCGTCGCTCCAGCCGGCGCCGCCGCATCTTCTTGACATATCGGGAACCACGCTCGGTATAGCGCCGTCCTCCTTTTGGGCAATCTTCATATCGTTAAGCCACTTTAAGAAGAAGCGTCTTACATCGTAATTGTAGCTTGCCGTAAGCATAAACACCTGCGCGTCGCCCGTCCAGCCGAGTCTCTCGTCCCTCTGCGGACAGTCGGTAGGTATATCGAGGTAATTTCCCTTTTGACCCCATATGATATTGCTGAAAAGCTGATTCAGCATATCGTCGGAGCTGTTAAGGTATCCCGTTCGTTTTATATCGCTGTGAACCACGATTGCGGTAAAGTCGTCGATATTTATTTCCTTTGTCGGGAACTCGTTGATACGCACATATCTGAAACCGTAGAATGTATTTGTGGGCTTATATGTCTGTACGCCGTCGCGGCATATGTATTTATACATAGCCTTGGCGGAACGGTAATTCGCGTTATAAAAATTACCGTCCTTATCAAGAATTTCACCGAAGGAAAAATCAGCCGTTTCGCCGCTCTTTGCGTTTACGGTAAATTCAAGATAACCGGTCATATTCTGACCGAAATCGAGCACGGTTTCGCCTTTGGGAGTTTTAATAAGCGCAATCGGCTTAAGTCTCTCCTGCTCCACAATCTTTTCGCCCTGCTGCGGTATAAGCACGGTTTTATCGTTATTAGCGGCAACTGTTACGGTTTTATCAAAAACCGGCTTATAGGAAGCGTCATATATAAGACCGTCGTAAATATCGCAGAATTTAAGTCCGCTTTCCGCCGCCTGCCAATCGGCGTCGGTGGCAACGGTTTCCGCGGAACCGTCCTCATATGTAATTTCAAGCTCGGCTATTACAGCCTGTTCTCTCTTGTTGAAAACCTTGAAATGCTCTTCAAGATAATTCCAGTTGTTTATACCGATAACTCTTCCGAGATACCAACCGGTAGACAAAAGAACCGTAAGGGTATTATCCGCTTTGATTTTGTCGGTAATATCGTATTCCTGAAACTGTATTCTCGTTTCATATTCGGTCCATCCGGGAGCGAGTACATAGTCCCCTACGCTCTCTCCGTTGATCTCTGCGTGGTAAATACCTCTTGCAGAAGCTTTGAGCACCGCCTGTTTAACAGGCTTCGTTACTCTGAAGCTTTTTGAGAACACAGGGCACACGCCCTGCAAATCCTCACTTACTTTAATCCAATCCGCCTTAAGCATTAATTATCCCCCTTGATAATTTTTAGCATTTTTATTATCCCGTAATACCAACACGGTCGATACTTTCAATAAACCAGCGCTGTAAAATAATATATACTATAAGCATCGGCGTAACAAACAGCACACAACCTGCCATAAGATAAGCCATTGCTTCGGGATTCGTGTAATTGACAAGCATATTGTATTTAATGCCTATCGTTGTTTCTATGTCCTTAAGAGTCATAGCAAGCGGAAAATCGTTTGTGAGATATATACCGCAAAGCAAAGAATCGTTCCAGTGCCAAATAAGCGAGAACACCGTTACCGTAAGTATCGCAACACCCGACGACGGCACGGCAATCGCCAAAAATGTTTTTATCGGTCCTGCGCCGTCCACCCAAGCGGCTTCTTCAAGCTCGCGCGGCAGTCCTCTGAAAAACTGCATATAAATGTATATCAGTATTCCCGAGCGGAGACCCACTCCGAACAGAGCCGGCAGCCAGAAGGTCCACGAGGTATTAAGCACATTAAGACGCAGATCAATTCCGGTAAGCTTAGCTATAAGTCCGAAAATACCCAAAAAATCAAGATGTGAGAAATTCACCATTCTCGGTATTATAAGTATCATATCCGGAACGAGTATAGTTAAAAACAGAACAAATATCATCGGTCTTTTGCCCCTGAATTCGAACCTTGCAAAGCCGTAAGCCGCAACGGCGCAGGAAACCATCTGCAGTAAAGCGCTGCTTATTTCGTTTTTAAGTGTTGAAAGCAGAGCCTTGCCGTAATCAAGACACTCTATCGCAACCTTATAGTTATTAACTATCGACGTATCGCTCGGAATCCACACACGGGTGGAATTGAGAAACGCGTATTTGCTTTGAAATGAAGTGACAATCATATAAAAGAGCGGATACATAATTATAAAGCCTATCGAAAGCAATATAATAAGTCTGAAAAGCGAATAAACAAGACCTAATGCGGTTTTGCTGCCGCGCTTTAATTTCGATTTGTCAACAACGGAAGATTTAATTATTGATTCTTTCATTTTGCCGCCTCCGTTATTCCCAACGCTTCATTAAAAAGCGGTTATACAGGAAAAGTACCAATGCCATAAGACCGCCGCCTACAAGGAAATAGAACCATATCATAGCCGAAGTCTCATCATAAACACCCGAGCTCATCATTTTATAAATATTGCTTATTATGGTGCTTCTGGTATTGGTCATAATTTCGACCATTGTGAACACCGCAACAAGCAGTGTTACCTGAGACAGCATCGGGAATGTGATAAACCAAAACTCTTCCCATTTTGTGGCGCCCTCAACCTTTGAAGCCTCATAAAGAGTAGAGGGTATGGACTGAAGACCCGCAAGGAAAAGCACGGTCTGTATTCCGCTCTGCCACACAAGGTCGAATATCTTGTTGATTACCAGAATTACATATTCGGCAACCTTTCCGTTCACCTGCAGCCAGCCGATAATATCGTTTACGGAAAACATATTTGAAGTATAAGTATCCGAAACGCCCATACTGCCCATATCGCTGCTGGTCGTCTGGAATACAAGCGACATAACAACGCCGCTTGCGATAATTACGGGCAGGAAATACAACGCCCTGAAAAACAGTCTGCCGACAAATTTTTGGTTCAGAAGCATTGCCAGAACCATACTTACAAGTATAATAAGCGGCAGGGTGTAAAAGAACGATGTTATTCCCGAAGACAGCCACTTGGTATAGTTCGGGTCGGCCTGTAATATCTGTTTATAGTTATCAAGACCGATAAATTTTGTTTCTATTCCGTTTTCAACTACCGATATTTTAGAAAAAGAATACCAAACAGACTGAACAAGCGGAATTATGAAGAATATAACTATTCCTATAAGCCACGGCAATGTAAACATATGACCGTAACGGTTTTTAAGCTGTTCTATTCCCCTTAGCTTTTTAACGCCCTTCATTGCCGAACCTCCGATACAAGGAAATCATGCGGAGGAACCTCTCCCGCAGGCGATGTGCAGGCGGTGTCTCCGTAATTCACGAAAACCGTAACTCCGTTATCAAATACCGTTTCCCGAAGACCCGTTTCGAGCAACCTGTGCGACGATATGTGCGCTCCGGAAATTTTCTTATAGTAATCGGAAAGTCTTTCGGTATTTTCAAACATACTTTCCTTAATACTGTCATACTTACTGTTATAGAACAGCGGGAAATCCGAGTCTATAAGCTTGTTGTCCCAGCTTCCGCTTACGGTGTAGGAAATACCCGTTCCGCTCTCGACCGCCCTTAAAACAGCCTTTTGGCTGTCAGGCTCAAGGTTTATGCTCTCCGCGGTCATCGGCACGCTGCCCTTGAACACAATCTCATAAAACGGAACATCGGAGCTGAACAAATAGTCTCCCGAGGAATATGTGGGCACTCCCGTGATAACATCCGAAAGCTCCGCGGCATAACCGTTTGCGTCAAACGACGCTATTGCCGTGCCGTTCTTTTTAAGGCTCTTCATTGCGTCAGATACAAGCTTGCCCATTCCCGATTTTGCGTAATAATCGGATACGGTTCTGTCCTTGTAATCCGAATACGAGGACGAGGTAAGCGTATTTAGCGCAACACCCGAAAGTCCCCATTTTTCGGTCTTCGACGAAAGCTTAGTAAGAGCGTCGTTAATAAGCGACGGTCTTAAAATGTAGTAGGTGTTGTCTGTTTTCTGATCTCTTAACGCCTTATTGTAATAATGCTGTACAGAACGCTGATTTCCCGAATTGAAAACCGCGTCGAAAAGAGTTGAAAAACCGTTAGCCGAATCGCTGAAGCCCACAACATCAAAATCCATATAAAGCTCGGCGTCCTTATCCTCACAAAGCTTTATAAGCTCCTTTAAGTCGTTTACAGAGCCGAAAGCACCGCCGATTTTATATCCGCCGGCTATTTTCCCGACGTCAACGCCGCTCTCTCCGAAGCCCTTAAGTATAACCGAAAGCTTCATATCGGTTTTTTCGCTTATCTCCTTAACGGTTTTTGTAACATCCGAAAGGGTTGTTACCGCATAAAGCGATTTGTACGGGATTCCGAGGAAGGATTTTGTCGTCATAGTTCCGCCGACAAATGTAAGACTTAAACGGGAATCGTCTTCGTTTTGCTTAAGTCTGCCGGAGTCCTCAAGGTATTCCCTGTATTTATTCGCCATACCGCTGTAATCGGCATTCTCGCCCGCGAGCGGGAAAAATCTTACGGAAAGCTTATCCTTTATCATTCGTTTGCTGTAAATCATATTTTCGACTTCCTGCCAAACGAACATTTTAACGGTGTGATTTGTATAGCCTCTCATCTGGAAGGTGGAATACACCGACGAATATCCGAATGCGGTCGAACCCGACACCGCTTCTATAAGCGCGGAATCCGCACCCGATTCTATTACGGCAAGCGTAGCTTTGTCTTCTGCGCTCTTAGCGCCGTACACGGGAAGTCTTACCGACTTTTCCGTAGCGGTATCCGCAATCTCGTTTAAGGCAAGATCCCTGCCGTAAACAGCCGAGGAATAGCTTAAACCCTGCTGAGAGTAAGATGCGGTTCCCGCAAGCGCGCCCGAGCCTGACGGAATAAACAGATATGTATCTGCCGAATCGTTTTCCGCAGAACACCAGAACGGCGCCAATGAAATTTGAAGTATCTGATTTTTGCCCTCTTCTATTTTTGAGGAATCTATGCTCACTCTTACCGAGTCATCAAGAAGCTCGTATGAAACCGGAATCATAAATTCCTGACTGTCGAAATAGAATTCAGCCACAAGTGCGTCCCCTGCTTTTCCGCAGCGCACTCTTCCGCTCTTGACCGCGCCGTTATAAGAAAGCACGGTGCTTTCGGTATTGCTTTCGTAATCCATGTACTTTACGGTAAGCACGGAATTTACCTGCGGATGCTTTTTTATCGGCATTCCGAGCTCATCGACCTGCTCGGTATCTCCGCTTTCGGGCGAAGTGCCGTATTTAAGACCCGTAGCAAGATCTGTAAGAATAACACCGCAGGTTTCTTCGTCCCATTCAAGACGGTAATTGCTGTTTTCCGCTATCAGTGAGTCGGACGGCATACCCGTCTGAGCCTTTTTGTCAAAGGTCTTGGCAATCGGAGCCGAACCGTCGCCGCATGCGGTAAGCGTAAACAGAAAAGCTATACAGCATATAATGGCTATTATCTTTTTTTGCATTTGCTTTTCATCCTCCTACAGCGTAAACAGCTCAGTAACAACGGTTACAATAAATCCGTTAAATTGCTGAATTAACATAAATACCATAATGAAAAGGAATACTATCGCTGCCATTCCCACAACGGTAAGTACGCTTGTTCCGATAAATCTTCCCATACTGAAATCGTGTATTTTCAACATTCCTATAACAAGCATTATAAAGAAATAAATAAGGGCTATTGAATCGAAAATATTTAAGAAGCCTGCCTCTGCCGGAAGCAAAACATTTGTAAGAACAAGTCTTATCAGCTTTTCTATAATAATCGGCCACAGACTGTAACAGGTGATTACCGTGATTTCCTTGAGCTTGCCCTTGCCGCCCAAAAGCGTGCATACAAGCCAGTTTGCGACAATCCACAAAACAACCAAGCCTATGCTTCTTACCAAAACAAGGATTGAGTTAAAGGACGCAGGATCGTAGTTCGAGAACAGGAAGCCGCCCTTGAGCGTCTGTAAAACGGTCGTTATGTAATAAATAACAAGCGTTACAAGACAAAGCGGTACGGAGCCGAGTCCCTTTTCCTTAATATCCGTGAATATATTGGCGGGATGGAGCATAGAGCCAAACATAAGGCTAAGCTCCTTATTTTTAATAAGCACAAGCTTTTTCTTCATACTTATTACAATAAAGGTAACAGCTCCGGCTATTAAAACAACAATACCGGCAAAAATAAGGGTGAAGTTATCGTTTATAAAATCCTTACGCTGATATTCGTAAGCCAGCGCATAGGTTTCGCGGTCATACCCTATTTTTGAGTATTCCATTGCGGTTTTGTAGTCGCCCTCGTTAAGATAAGCACGGGCAAGAGCGCTGTAAGCCGGTTGGAAGTTTTCATCCTGCTTTAAAAGCTCGGTAAATCCTTCCTTCGCTTCATCATAATTGCCGTTATTCGCAAGATAAAGCAGGTCCTTGGCTTTTGCGCCGTAATCGGTTATACCGAAAACAGTTATGTAATTGGTTGTGCTGTCGCATACAAGCACGCTTTTTCCGTCGTCGATAAGGGCAATACCCGAAACCGTTACAAATGTTCCGGTTTGTGTTCCCACGCCCATACCGCCGCCGAAAGCGGTAAGTGTGCGGCACTCGCCGTCGTACATATAAATTCTTCCGTAAGCGGATTCAAGGCCGTAAATAAAGCCGCGGCTGTCAACAGCTATTTCTATAATATCCTGCTTTGATACCGCTCCGCCCGAATAAGAGCTGTTTATACCGTCCTCAACAAAATTTACCGAGGCGGATTTAAGAATATTGCTTCCGCTTCCGGGGCTCAATTTTCTTATCTGTCCGTTTCTCTGCCATTTTGAGGTAAAGCCGTTACAGGTATATATAAAGCCGTCGCTGTCAATGTTTATATCTACAAAGCAATACGGCAGCTGTTGTGCGGTATTGCCCTTTTTAACATTGTTGGGCATAATTCTGTTTTTAATGTTTGTGAAAACACTGCCGATGCTTGCCGAAACGGTATTTGCGCCGTAAAAGCCCAAAAAGCTTTTATCCGGAGCATACAAAAGCGCGCCGTAATACGAACCGTCGCTTAAAATGTACATATAGCCGTAGGAATCGACCACCATACTTGTAGGTCTGAAATCAAATCCGTCCGGTATAAGCGGCGAATCGGGCAGAGTTATAATTTCAATAAGCGCACCCTCCGAGGTAATGTGAAGAACTCTGTGCTGTTCGGTATCGCAGATATAAAGCGTACCGTCACTGTGAACATAGAGACTGCTCGCCTCGTCATAGGTCTCCTTTTCGTTTATTACGCCTATCTCTCTTATAAGCTTAAAGCTTTTATCGGTAATAACTATTCTTGATGTGCTGTCGAGTATATAAATATTACCGTCCTTATCGGTACAGATATTATTAAGCTTAGTGAATTTTGCCACACCAAGCGCGGCGGCGTCCACTGTTTTCTGCGGCTCGTACATCGGTCTGTTATAAACTTCCTTGCGTTCGCTTCCGACATCCGTCCACTTAGTATAGCTTTCGAACGGAATTTCCGCCGACGCCGTTACCGCCGTTCCTGCCACGAGGCAGAGTATAAGCGCTGTTACAAAAACCTTAAGAAATGTTCTTTTCACCGTTTGTCATCTCCTTTGCGGCATAAAAGCCTATTCCTTAATGCCGGCGCTGCTCATAGCCTCCACGACATTGCTTTGTGAAATCAAATAAACTATAATCGGCGGTATCATCATAATAACCGTAACCGCCATTGCGCTTCCCGCTCTCGCGGTTCCTCCGGCAGTTATCTGAGATACTATCTGCGGAAGAGTTTTAAGCTGTTCGGTAAATATGGTTCCGTTGGGAACAGAGGACCAAACATCTCTGAACGAGAAAAGCATAAGGGTAAGCCAAGCCGGCTTGATAACCGGCATTACAACCGACCAGAAAATCCTGTAATGCGAAGCGCCGTCTATCTTTGCCGCCTCCAAGAGAGCGTTCGGTATATACCCCTCTATATACTGCTTTAAAAGGAAAACACCGAGTGTAGACGCCATATAAGGCAGAATGTATATCCAATATGTATCAATAAGATGCAGCTTTGAAAATATCAGATACTGCGGAACTGAAAGCGTGTAGGCGTTGAACATAAGCGCAAACTGCACTACCCAGAAAAGGAATTTTCTGCCCTTAAAGGTTGCCTTTGCAAGCACAAACGCCGCCATTGCCGCCACAAGTATGTAAATAAACACCGTAACCGCAGTAATCATAAGGCTGTTAAAAAGATACCTTGAAAGCGGCACCTTGAGCGAAGCCATTAGGTCGGGCAGAGCCAAGTAGTTTCCGAGCGTAGGTCTTTTAACAAAAAATCTCGGCGGGAAAATCAGCAGCTCGTCAAGCGGCTTAAAGGATGTACATACCGCGTATATAAGCGGAAGCATTGTGAAAAGTCCCGCAACGGTAAGCAAAAAGAAATTAAGAAAATTGCCGAATTTCGATCTTGTATACCGTCTGCTTGCTATTTTGTTTTTTGCGGCAGCACGGTTTTTTAATAAATTTTTGATTTTCAAGCCTTTTCCCTCACTTCTGCGCCATCTGTATAACCTTGCCTACCACAATTCTTGTGGTAAACATCATAATGAACAATACAACCGCTATTGCCGAAGCATATCCGAGCTCATAACGGACGGTCGCAACATCAGCCATTAACGAAACTACCGTATCAACCGCGTTCGATTTACTCGGATAACCCGCAAGCGCCGTGGCGACCGCGCTGACGGAAAAGCTGCTTTGAATTTGCATTACCGCACTGAACAAAAGCATATTCGACATTGCCGGCAGCGTGATATACCGTAATTCCTGCCAGCGGTTTCTTATACCGTCTATCGAGCCTGCCTCGTACATATCACGGCTTACATTCTGAAGACCCGAAACATTTGCGAGGAAGGAAACGCCCATGCTCTGCCAAAGCTGTACCACAATTATTATAGGCATAAGGTACTGCTCGCTCTTAAGCCATGCGACAGGCTCGGTTATAACACCTATCGACAAAAGCAAGCTGTTTACATATCCGTAGCTGTCCGCACTGAACGCTACCTGCCATATGAAATAAGCGTTTCCCACAAGGGACGGAGCGTAGAACATAAGCGACAGTATCGCTCTTACACGGGGCGAAAACTCGTTTACAAACCACGCAAGCAAAAACGAAAGTAAAAATCCGATAGGTCCGGCTACCGCCGCAAATACAAGAGTATTGCGCGCGGTCACGCCGAACACGCTGTCATCCACTATCATTCGGCGATAGTTATCTATGCCGACGAACTTCGGCGCAGATATCATATCGTATGATGTAAAGCTGAGCGTCATTGAAGAAATAATAGGCAAAATCGTAAACAGGAAAAAGCATATCATAAAGGGTGCCAACATTACAAACATCGGCAAATTGTCCTTAAAGACTTCCCTGTTGCGTGTATTAGACAACTTGTTAGTTTTCACTTTGCTTTCCCCCTTAGCTGTATTCCTTTATCTTTCTTGCAATTTCGTCATCCGCGACGCGGCTCCATTTGGCGATTGCGTCCTTAGGAGTGCTTTCGCCGTTTACAACCGCCCAGAACGCCTGATCCACCGCTCGGGTGAGATAATAGCTTCCGGGAACCTCGGGAAGCTCTTCTACTAAAGACCACTGCTCAAGTATCACCTTAAGGTCGTCGGAATCCCACGCAAGGCTTGAAAGAGCCTCGATATTGGCGGTTGCGGTTCTTCCTATCATACCGAGTATAGACTCAACATTTCTGCTGTATCTTGACTGGGTATCCGCCGAGGTCCACCATTTAAGGAATTCCCACGCCTCATCCTTGTGAGAGGACTTTTTCACTATTACACAGCCTGTTCCGGCGCCCGCAATAGCTCTGTTGCCGTCATTGTCGCCGGGCACCGTTGCAACCGACCAGCGGCCTTTGATTTCGGGTGCCGCCGAATAAAGAGTCATATAGGTTGAATACGGAGCGATACCGAGCGGCATAACACCTACACGGAAGCGGTTGTAAAAATCAGCCTGCTTCAAGAAGCCGTAATCGGTATAAAGGTCGGTCCAGTATTCGAATACATCGGTTGCGGCTTTGTTGTCAAGAGCCGTAGCGTTCTGTTCCTTATTGTAAATTGAAAGTCCGTTCTGTAACATAAATGTCGGGAAAAGGTTAAGACTTCCTATACCGACATTGGTTGCCGTTGAGGACGCTATCTGTGTATACGGTATATACACATTCATATTGTTGCGCTGAATTATGGTTGACGCGTGCAGGAACTCATCCCATGTTTTAGGTACGCTTAAGCCTAACCTTTCCAGTACATCCGTGCGGTAGTACATAAGGAAGAAGCTCTGCGTATCGGGAAGCGCATAAAGAGCGTTCCCGTAACGGTACGGCGTTTCCGCACCCTTTTGGAAACGGCCTAATACCTCGTTGTAATCGGAGAACTGCGTTAAGTCAACCAATGCTCCGCGTATGCCGAGGTTTACCGGCTCCGTTCTTGACATATGAAGCGAAACATCGGGGAAATTGCCCGCGAGAATACCGTTGATAAGCGAGGCGCTTACAATTTCAAGCTGAACCTTAATTCCCGTTTTCGCGGTAAATGAATCTTCTATAATTGAATTGAGCACTGCGGTCTGATCCTGACCCCAGTTTACCCAAAGTCTTATTTTTTTATCTGAATCTGAGGCTGCCGAACTTACGGTATAATCGCTTGTAAACGAGGTTATAAGACGCATAACGCCGTAAGACAGCTTTTTAAAGAAGTGCGCGTTTTTGTTTACAGCCTTGCCGCCTGCGGGTACAAGCTGAATTTCATCAACGGAAAGCGGCATATCGGTCATATCGTAAAGCCATGACGAAAGCGAGGTATAGTTTGAATAGTAATCCGAAACATACTGCTGTGCCACATAGGGGCTTCTTACCATCTGATTCAAAACACGCGCCATATTTTCCATAGAAGCTATCGCCTGCGTGCTTTGCTCGCCTGTTGACTTTTTCATATCCTCGGCAAGCTTTATAAGGCTGTCGTAACAGCTGCTCAGCGTTTCGCTGAAGTTCGGTATTTGCTTAAACAGCTCATAGTCACGGTTTACATCCGGCGATTCACCGGTTATCATAACTATTTTTATATACTCGTCGCCCAAGGTTTCGACAATTTTTTTAAGTCTTGCAAAATATTCGGAGAGGTCTCCTATCGTTACCTGCAGGGTAAGAGTATGCTCGCCTTCGTCAAGCTTTATTAAGTAGGGCGAATCGTTTTCATCCGCAAATTCATAGTATTTCCAGCTTGAGCCGTACGGGAATTTAAGGCTCTTCGCCTCCGTAAACGGTGTCTCGCCGTCAATTTTAAGCCAGCGCCAGCTTTCGCCGTTTACAAGGTCGGATTGCTTATATCTAATATTAAGAGAATAGTATCCGCTTTTCTTTACATTAAATTTCCATACTATGTATGCGCCCGGCGACTGCCATGAGGTGCCGCCTATATAATTGATTTTTGTTGTTTTTGAGTCAGAGGGGGTCATACCCGCATCGCTGTTGTTCGACTTAGGTATAATATTGTTTGCGGACTTAATATCCGCCGCCTCGCCCTGTATGATAATCGGCTCGGCATCTATTTCCTTTACATCATATGATTTTGAAAGCTCGGCATAAGAAACCGTCTGCTCGGGAGCCGTAAAATCTATGCTTTTAATTTCAACAGCCTGCTCCGGCTGTACAAATGTAAGAGTATGAGTGCCGGCGGTAAGGGCAAATTCGTAGGGCTCGTTAAGTATTCCCGTATAATCGCAGAGAACAGCGGTTAAAAATTCGCCTGTTTCCTCCTGCTCTTGAGCATATTCGTTGCCCTGCGCGTCCTTTCTCGGCGTTTCGCTTACATTCTTCCACTCACGGGTAAGCACTGCTTTTTCACTGCCGTCAAACGGATATTTACCGTCCAACATAACGCCCATATTGACATCAACGCCGGACGCCGACGGCTTCCATACGATTCGCAGATTATAAAGCGCGGTCTGCGGAGCGTTTACGGTAAAGCTTATTTTCCCTGTTCCGCCGCTCCATTTAAGCGTACCGTCCTGCAGAGAAATATCCGCTCCGTCCGACTGAACGCTGTCAAGCGCGACGGACGCCGAATCAGCGGCTTTATCGCTGATTCCGCTTTCCGTAATGTAATTACTGTAATCGGTCAAACCGCTTGACGCTGTAACGGCTTCGGTATCGGCGGCAGCTGCGGCATTATCCGCATAGGAAATCATCGGATATGCCGATACAATAACGGCTGCTGCCAAAAAAGCTGATATATATCGTATTGCCTTTGAACGCACAATATTTCAATCCCTTCACATTTATATCGTTCAGCAAACCGTCTTCACCCGAAGCCGAACCTGATTTAAAATGGTTTTACTAAGTCGAAACAGTGTAAAAAACACTGTTTCGACTTAGGTTATCTGTCAGTGCTTGCCGTCTGCCGTTTTTCTGAAGCGGTAAAATGTAACCGCGGCGGCACCTGCAAGCATAATTGCTGAGAGCCAAACGGCAATCGCCGTATTGCCCGTAGCCGGTAAAGTGATATTTCCGGCGTCATAGCCCACGGGTATTAAGAAGAAATTATCGAAATAAAGACTTGCGTTACCCGTAGTGCGTATTGAAACCCACTTGGTTTTTGCGGTAAATGTATAGGTGTATTCCTTCCATTCGCCCTTAACAAGACCCTTTATGTCCGCCATCTTCTGAACACCGACATTCGGTTCGTTTATATCGGGCCATGTGGCGTGTACCAACGAAACCGTAGCCTTGGTATCGTCCTCGTCGGTAAGCACCCAATATTTCATGACATAGGTGCGGCCCACCTCAAGCGAATCTCTGTAGAAGAGGAGGAAATCCGAATCATCCGCCGTAGCTCCTATACGGTGCATTGATTTTGCTCCGTCATAAACATAGCGTGAAGAATATCCGGCGGTCTGCGGACGGAAGTATTCATAATCCTCGCCCAAATCATATTCCGTATTTTCGAAGCTTTCGAAATCCTGCTTAATTCCCACAAGCG
>ERZ808266.20-NODE-20-length-82280-cov-13.528817_pt1 | contig 82280 bp, 100 predicted proteins | sample MGYA00521278_ERZ808266 | MGnify/ENA primary metagenome ERZ808266 (study PRJEB31516, sample SAMN03275591) | gut metagenome | biome: mammalia-associated habitat; material: feces | host: Papio cynocephalus | place: Kenya | collected 2012-08-02 ... | reverse complement strand
AAGCGGTGGTTGTAGAAGGGCTACTACTATAGGTGCTATCGCATAGACAGACATCGGTTCCATCACTTGTTTTAAATGTGCCAAATGTAATACCTTGTTCGCCATTATGATTAATACCTAAAATATAAACATTATAATCATTATTCACAGCCAAGGTACCAACAGTACCCTCAACATGAATAGTTTTAGTATCACCAGGTTTGAAGCCATATTCCTCAGCAAGATTGTTTTGACTAATATAATTAATTTCATCCCAAGTATATTCATTTAAAGTTTTACCTTTTGCAGGAGGAGGGTTTGGATACCGCAGCACTTTCCCGTTTAAAGTAAAAAATTTACCATCTTTAGATAAATAAGTATTTGCCATTACAATTCCTCCTTTATCCCACGTCAACAATAGTAAGAATCACGTTAGCCGTAGGTTTCTTACTTGCGGTAAACACAATCCCCGTGCCTGCGGTCGCCTCTGCGTCAGTAATATAGGCGTATTCAGCAGCATTTTCAATGCAAGACACAACTGGGCTAACCGACGCCCGCAACGCAGTATTAGAATAGGTGTATTTAAACACACTACCACTTGCTGTCCAATTTGCGGGAGCCAGTGTGACGGAGTAAGAGGCGGGTTTGTCTGTATATGCCGCAGAACCAAGGCCTGCGATTGCAACATCAGCACCATTAAAATTAACAGTACCGTTTGTTTTACCTGTGGTTAATGTATATTTAGTATCATTGTCAGGAATAGTGATTGTACTAATAGTAGTCCAAGAAGTTGCATTTGGGGTTTTAGCTTGTAACATAAACTTATGACCATTGGTAGTATCTTGAATTACTTGGTAAGTAGCAACACTTCCTGAAATGTAAGTGTCTAAGTTAGAAATTTCATTTGCTGTATAAGTTGGTTTAGTAGATGCTTTTGCCCAACTATATACGTCTGCTGCAGCCGCCTGGCCAACTGGGAGTGCAGAGAATTTACTTGTACCATCGCCGACCTTAAAGAGCACGGCGGCTTCTTGATTAGTGTTTTCATCTTTAGGAACGTAAATAAATCCAATTTCACCCTGTTTTAGAACAAGATTTTGTGCAGCAGACTTGCCCCAATTCTCCAATGTATCCCATTTACATTGAATACGGGCATTTAAATTTTTTTCAGTTGCCATTTTGTTCCTCCTATTTAGAAAGACGAGGCAGGATTAACCTACCTCGTCTATATTAAATTTAATCAAACTAAAGTGGTAGCATTGCCGCCTTTCAGCACCAGAGTATCAGTGCCCTGTGTCAGCAAGTCAGTACTAATCTCGGCGATGTTAACAGTCTTGTCAGTAATCTCCAGAGCAACGCCGCCAACCTTGATTGTTTCAATCTTATTGACCTGAGCACCAGTTTCAACAGCCTTCAGCTTGTCAATTAAAGTGGTCTCGATTAGATCTTTACCAGTTGCCTTGGCCACATAGCCAGCCTCAACATCGGCGGTCTTGGCATAATCAGCCAGGTCAGCCGCCTGAAGCGCAGTGTCAGCTTTGCCCAGAGAGGTCTGGACGGCAGCGGCCAGCTTCGCCTTGGTAATCTTACCATCGCCAATGGTAGCGGTCAGCACATGGTTATCATCAACGGCAGTGGTGATAATGCCATCAGCGGCCTCGGCACCAGTTACATACTCAATGAGGTCGCCCACATTGATGTAAATCTTGTCCTTGGTGGCGTTAGCAAGGGTCAGCTCAATATAAGTGCCAGCGGGCTGACCTGTGGGATTCTTAACGACCTTACCAGAACTGACCACCATATCGGCGGGAATGTCGATGATAGCAATCTGGTTGCCGCACTGAGACAGGGTGTAACGCTTGGCATAGCCCTCGGGAGTGGTAGTAGTGCACTCCACGGTGTAATCGGTCTGAGCAGGAATAGCGGTAATCTTCTCGTCCACATAGCCAATGGCAGTAGTGGCGGTAGCACCCTCGGGAATGACGCCAATCTTAGCCATGGCGTCAGTACCAGCCTTCTTGGCCTCGGCAATGGCGGCATCCTTGCCGTCAGCCATAGCCTGAGCCTCGGTCTTGGTGGCATAATCCTTAGCCTCAACCTCAGTCATAGTAGCCTTGGAAGCGGCCAGCTCATACGCGCTCTTGACGGTTTGAGCATATGCCTCCTCGCCCAGGATAGCGGTCTTGAGGGCGGTGTCCTTAGTGGCGGCATCTTCCTTAGCGGCGGCAATGGCCTCGCTCTTAGCATCGGAAATAGCGGTGCTGACCTTGGCCACATCGACCTTGCCCTCCAGCGCCTCAACACGGGCAGAAATGCCAGCATCGCCAGTCACCAGGCTATCGGCATATGCCTTAGCAGCAGTCTCAGCGGCAGACGCCTTATCATCGGCATACAGCTTGGCACCCTTAATGGTGTCGCTAGCTTTAGTATCCTCATCGGTGCCGACCAGTGTGCTCTTGGCATTGCCAATATCGGTCATGGTAGCGGCCTTATTGGTGGCAGCGTCATAGGCGGTGTTGAAGGTCAGGTTGTCCTGCTTGGCATCAATGGCGGCTTGCAGGCCGCTAATCTTGCTAATACCCAGCTCGGGGATGTCATCAGCAACCAGCTCGCGGCGAGTAACGGTAATCTTACCATCAGTCTCGCTGACTGCAGACACCAGCTGCTTAGCAACGGCGGCATCGGCAACATCCAGCTTGCCAATCTCCTCGCCAACATAGGTCTTAGCATCGGCCAGCGCAGAAGCGGCAGAGGACTCAGCCAACTTACGAGCGCCACGGATAGTCTCCTTGGTGCTGTCGTCGGCCTCGGCACCCAGCAATGCAGACTTAGCGGCATCAACCTTGCTCTGAGCAGTCTCGTTCAGAGAAGCGACAGTGGCATAAGCGGCATCGGCCAGACCAGTAACAGCCACCTCGGCGCCATCAACAGAGATAGTGCCATTGGTATTGCCGGCCTTGACTTCCTGAACAGCAGACACGGCCTTAGCCAGCTTGGCCTTAACATCGGCATGGAGCTTGGCCTCTGTCACAGTGCCGTCAGTCAGAGAAGCAGTGACCTTATGAGTCTGCGGGTCGATGTTGACATAAACCATGTCGCCCTCAACAGAGCCGGAGGTAACATACTCAATCAGATTGCCGACATTGATATACAGCTTGGTTTCATCGGCATCATTCAGCACCAGCACGATATAAGTACCAGGCTCGGTCACACTAGCAGGCAGAGAGCCAGCATCATAGGTCTGCACGGAGCCGGACTTGACCATCATGTCCTTAGGGATGTTGATGTCGGCACCGACAGCAGTACCATCCTTGGTCAGCTGATAGACAGCGGCATAGTCGCCAGCATCGGCCTTCTTGACAATGCTATACTCGGGCACCGCAACCTCGTCAACAATGACCTTCAGGCCGTCATCGCCCAGAGACAGAGCATTGCCCTCAGCAGCAGAGATGGCCACCTGAACAGTGGGCGCAGTAGCAGTACCGTCAACGGTAACAGACGCATCGCCAGCGGCGACGGAAGCGACCTTAGCATTGGCCAGCGCCTTGACCTCATCAATCAGGGCATACAGGCCAGTAGCGGCAGTCTCGCCCTCGGCGGCCTTACCAACCTTGCTAATCAGGTCGGCAACCTGACCTTGCAGAGTAGCGACATCAGAAGCGAGGTCGCCGGAAGCAGTGGTGGAAGCCAGCTTGACCAGGGTGCCAGCCTCATTGGAAATCATGTACGCCTCACACTTGTTATCAGCAACAAGCGTCAGCACCTGACCGACATAGGCAGTAGCACCAGAAGCGGCATAAGTCTCAAGGTCAGACTTACTGTACCAAACGGCGGTAGTATCAACAGGGGCGGGGTTGCCACGCTTGATACTCAGAGGAAAGCCCATGTAGGCAGCGTCATTCATAATCTTAGCCATATTATATTTACCTCCCCTTCAATTAACCAATGGTCACAGCGTAAGTCTCGCCAGCGTCAATGGAGGCGGGCTGATACACATAGATATTATAAGCGGCAGCGGCGTAATCATTAGCGCCCTTGACCTGCACAGTGGCAGACTGCTTGACAAACAGCGCAGTAACATCCGCATTAAGCGCCGAGGGCATGAGCACCTTGGTAATCTTGCGGTCGGAAGGAACGGCAACGACGACCTTGACAGCGCCAGCACCAGCGCCAAAGGTGGACAGCGTACCAGTACCAGTGGCCTTATTATTCTTCAGCGCACGAACAGCGGCAGAGTCGATAGCCCCATCGGTGGTCATTGGACCCCAGAACATATAGCGGACGCCCAGCAGATTGCCGCTATCCTTGCTCGCGCTACCAGCCTTAATCTGGCCATCAGGATAGGCATTGCCCAGGTTGGTCACAGGAATAGCGCCATCATTATAAGTAGCCTTAGCGGTAATCTTCTTGGCGGTAGATTCGGCAACCACATTCTCAAAGGTGCCGGTAGCGGTAGACTTAGAACCCGTTACGCCAGTGCAAGTGACTTCCCAAGTCTGCGCAGTGATGCCGGTAGCGGGGCCATAGGTATAGCCGCCAGCAGACAGAGCCGCAGTATAGGTCAGGTTCTTCTTGGTACCGATTTCAAAGGTACCCAGACCGCCAGTAGAACTGAAGGAAACGGCGGGGTTGGACTTGGCGGGATTAGCTTCCTGAGCCATTAAGCTGGAGAAAACTTGTTCAACATTCTTGCCTTTAGCATTAAACTTAGCAGAACCAGAAGGCTTAGCCAAAGTACCGATAGCTACAGTATATGTAATATCATCATCAAAATAAACATTATCAGCACGATAATTACCATCCATGGCCTTCCACTCGCCGTCGTACACATAGGCGGTGTAACTGGTCTTTTCACCAGAAATCACGCGCTTAACAATAGCGGTATCACCAGTATGCACCTCGGCACCGGCAACAACGCGGGTGATAGCGACAACGTCAGTCTCCTCATCAGTGGGCACAACGTCAAAATTCTTGGCAGAGTCGCCACCAAAATATTTTAGTTCGCCATAGCTGGTGGTGCCATCACCGATCTTCATCTTGCGGGTATCATTCTCATAGACAATTTCGCCCGCCTTGGGTACCTTGTCAGCTTTTGCTGCAAGATTCGCAGCGGTATCATTGAGAATTTGAATACGAGTATTTAAAACTTTCTCAGGCATATTCAATAAATCTCCTTTACAAAATAGATTTTATAATCAAATGAGACGATTAGCATCGCCACCATTTAATATCATATCATCAAAAAAAGAGGATAAATTTTCCTCAGTGGGAATTTCTACTAATTGAGCATCTTCAAAAACAGTATAACTAATCCAATTTCCATTGGTATCTTTAATAGAAATGTTTTCACCTTCATAATCATACTTGGCAATCCAGACTCTTGCTTCCATTTCACTATCAAACTTCGTGCGTTTGATAAGTTGTTTTAATGTGCCCTTTTCATCATAATAAAAAACTTCCGCATTGTCAGTTTGTTCATTAGTAATAATTAGGCTCTCAGGAAGAATAACACCCTGAGCAATTTTGTTTTTAATCTTGTCTTTTGCCGCATAAACAACGTTAAAACTCATTGTTATTCTCCTTTCTTGGTTACTACATACCAGCCATCAACAAATTTTTGCTCATAGCCTTCTGCGATATATTGTTCATCAAGAGCAAGAATGAATTTACCGCCTTTGATTTCAACATTTAGAGGTTTGTCGCCGCTGTTTTTAATGATAGTCTTGCAATTGCCATCAAAAATACCACCATTGATAATCGTGCGGCCGGGGGTAACTGCGGTGCCAAGGTCCTGGATACTCAATGGATAGTAGCCATCTAAAGTAGTAAAATGACCATCATTAATAATCATTTCAACACCATTATTTAAAATGGTTCCATAGAACTCACCATTATTAATAGTTAATTTACCGCCATCGTCATTCTTAATTGCATAGAAACCATTAAAGAATGAACCGCCATTAACGATGAGTTCAGGATATTGTTGATTGCGGCCAGCCACATATTCTGTAGCATAATTTTGATAGCCATTCTCAATCATGGATGAAACAACGCCAGGAGCATTAAATACGCCACTATTAATAGTCATTTTACCATGATTTACCGCAGTATAATAGGAGTTACCCTTTTCATCAACCGTGCGGCTGAGGTTGCAATTATCGAGAATTGCCTCTCCATTTACTAATAAAGCGGGTTTTTCATTTTTGTTGCACTCCAGGCCACCGTTCTTGAGGGTAGCTTTACCGCTCGCCGCAATAGTCATGGGAGTAGTATCATTGTTTACGGCTTCAACACCATTAAGATTAATAGTTAATTCCTTGTCAATAGAGATGGTATTATCGCCAAGGCTGTTTTGAATAACTACTTCATCACCAGCACTAGCCGCCGCAATAGCCTCACTTGGTGTATCGTAAGTTTTACCATTTACGGTAGTAGAGGTATCACTAGAATCACCATAGATTTTCAGCACCTCTAAGCCTGCGGCACTGCTACCATTAATATCGGGTAGGTCTTTCCATGCGGTGGTGCCATTGCCAATGCGAAGGATATTTTTATCAATCGCAAATCCAGGCTCACCATCTGACAAAATAGGATTCTTGGCGTCCCACTCCGCCAGGGTGCCTCGCCGCAATTTAAATGTGGTTTTGTAAACGGTAGCCATTACACGCCACCTCCGTCATAAATAATATCTCCGCCGGATTCTCCAGGATTTCCACCGTCGTAATCAGTATTACCACCAGAGCCTCCACCAGTTTGAATTTCAATCCATTGATATTTATTATTTAGCATATAGGTTTTACTCGTACTAATATCAAATGCAGTAGATCCAGGGGATAGCTGGCTAGTATCAATATCATAAATCTCATTAAATGTATCTATAACGAATTTCTTAACTGAATTGTACGTAGAGCCATTCGCATAGATAGCCGTATATGCCATGAGTATTCCTCCTTTGCTTAAAATTCATTCTCCTAGTATATATGAAAAAAACCTCATGTGAATTAAACACTTTTGTCCAAAAATTTGCTAAAAGCTAAATTTATTTCAGGTATATCCACCCACAGCGACCCAAGCAAAACTGCATAAAAAAAACCAGCCCCGAAGGACTGGTTTTACTTTGTTCACTTGATTATAGCTGCCATATACCCCTTCGGGTTGCTGGTCATTACCTTCTAACATATTCACTCAATAGGACGACATAAGTGAGCTTTCGGGAGCTACCCTAGACTTTATGCCGTAACAGTTTTCACTGTACAATGCCTATGCGGGATTGGTTACCACACAGCGTTCACCCATCATTCACCAATAGTAATTTTGCATTACTTTTTATTTTTCCTAAAAATCTTCTATGTCAATGTCTTGGGCTACTTGTACCTTGACCTCGTCTTATAGTTACATTACTGCAACATCACGACAAACTGCCTTAGTGGTATTTCTTGAGTTTGCGGCGGGTACCAAACCGACGCCTTATCAAGATTCGGGCTACGCTTTTAACGCTTGCCTTCTATTGCGACAGCGACGAGACAGTAGTTTTGATAGCGATAACTCCAGTACATCCTCCCGGCCGGCGAGAGCTTTATCTCTCGTTGTTTCCAAACTCACGAGTGGAAAGCACCACCGCAATAGCGTATCCGTTATTGCTAGTAGGGGGCGTCTTGGTTAGGTGAGGACTCTCAGCCACATGATATTGTGTCTGCACTGAGTTATTATAGCAACCATAATCAAACGAACAATATTCAGTTTTCAACTTTCTATATTTATTATACCAAAAATTTTTTCAAAAATCAACTTATTGATTTAAGAGAGAAGATGGTAGTTTAGCGAGTTTGAGGCCAGGAGGAACACTACCAAACTAGGCCTATGGCAGGGGTGCTGAGTTCCGCCCTCAGTCCTAGACTTTTAGAGAGTCAAGTGCTACTATTACACCACACCCCATATAGATAGTTTATCGACGTATCTAGGTCAATGGCGCCGCAGGTGTGGGTCGAACACACGCATCAGGGAGTCTGGTCAAGGTAATTGGTACTGCCCCAATTAAATTCACTTGAATACCTTGAAAGTCCCTTGCCTTACCTCTTGGCTACTGCGGTATATAGGTGCGGCCTGGTATCTCAACGTTAACCCAGCTTAGCCACTCGGCGTGGAACCGCATATTAAAAATTGAGGTAAAGGTCTTGCACCTTTACGATTTACTTTGAATAATGTTTGCAACCACTATTCAGCGACGTATTATATCTATTACTGTCATTACGTCTAAGTAAATTTTTCATTAAAGTTTTTCCTATAAGTCACGGGCTTACTTGCCCTCGCAGCAGGGATCGAACCTACACCTCCAGCGTTTTTCGCCAGCGGGCTGCCTATTACACCATGCGAATAACTTATGACTTCACTATTCATAGGGTTGTACAGGCCCATGTTAGAATAGTTTGTACACGAAGTCTATAACTTTAATGGCTCTTTACTCACTACTCAATTTTAATTAAAAGTATTTACTCACAGGGAAGAAAGTCTTATCAGCCGCGTCCTTGGTAATATAAAACACGTCACCAACAGTACCTTTATCAATCGGCGCAAACAAGAGAACAGAACTTGCGCCCTTATATTCATTTGCGGCGCCCACTAGCTTCACCACATTACCATTGGCATCCTGATAACGAGAACCAAAATTGATTTCCATTTATTCCTCCCTCACTTTCTATAAATATTATAACATAAATTTTTTAAAAAGTCAAATTTAGAAACTTAATCCAGGCGCCGATGAGCGTAGCGAATCAAGCCTAAGCCTAATCCCAATCCCAGTAATTAATAGAACAAATGAAACCAACATCGTCCCAGCGCAGGACCTTCGGCCGCACGCCCCAGTTGTCAGCAACCGTCAAGGTTTTATTGGTAGTATCGTAGCCAATAACCGTAATAGTATGATTATGATATTTACCTGCCTTCCAAACATTCATGATAACTGGATTACATTTATCAATCTGGCCGCAAATGGTTTCATAAGTAAAACCTATACCCTTGAGGTACTTTACACTTGTTTTTGCGGTGGGGACTAAACATAGTTTACGAGCAACCTCATTAAAAATAGTGCGAATAAACCACGGGTCAGTACCTCGTTTACCCGTATAACCATACTTGCGGGCGATGTTTTCAATCGCAGTGTAAATGAGATTTACAGATTTAGTGTGCGCGAAATAGAAGTCGATCACTGCAGTCAGAGAAGTTAAAGTGCAATCATTATCCTCGCCATACTTATCTTGGTCAAGACAGCGGAAATTCTTGAGTTGATTAGTTACCACGCGGCAACCCTCCTTTCTGTTGTGGTTGAAGATGTCGGTGCTGCCCCGCTACTCGTCGTCCCAGGCGACGTGTGTTACTGTTACACTACATCCTCAATATAGACTCCATAATCAGATTTGAACTGATTTCCTCTCCTGGCCCGTCTGTTATCATTAAAGAGCTACCTTAATGTTTTCTCATGACCAGTTAGTAAGTATGCACCATACACCAATGGAGATATGCTGGGTTTTGCGAGTTGCACCAGACGAGTCGAACGCCGTGGTTCGAGGATTCTAACCTCTCTGCACCCAGCTGGCTACTACCGTTCACCATCCTCTGCGTTTACTAGGGCTTGGAACCTACCTCGGCCGCATTACAGTGATGTAGAAATATCACTTGGTGCTGTGATATTTCTTATCTTCTTCTGCTGAAAAAATCAGATCATCTACATCATGAAACATTTTTTACCATCCTTTCTTTTGTTTAATCAAAATGGCTTACACTTTTAGCCTTTGCGCTCTGCTAAAACCTCTTCCTGCATCCTCATCCTCAGCCACTTTGTCTCAGATGCCTAACAAACTCCTCCACGTCTGGAATACATTTGTTGACACATCATATTGCGAGGGCTAGTTCATCACCTCGCCGCACGGCCTATCTCCACCACATTGCCGCTTTGTGTAATCTTTCCTTGATTACCAGTCAACCCCGATTTCGTGGGGATTTGTTGCAGGATTTGAGGTTCAGTCACCCGTCTGTGTCCATCTATCCTCTCGGTAAGGACTCATTTTCTCAACTTATCCTACTTTTGTTGAGATATAAAAGCTAGTTCCTCTTTGCGGCAGTGGGTCTACCGCTTTAGCCGCTTGCTCTTAGTGGCAGCACGTTCAATAATATTCGCATCGGAACCCCAATAGGCGCTTTGGTTGCGGAAGTGCGCTCTGCCCGCACGACCTCCAGACTATGACTCTGGCGAGATACTAACTTCTCCATTCCGCAATATAAATGAGAGAATCCGGCTGACCTATTCAACCTCCAGACCGTTTTACCAGTTCGACACGTCAAACTTCATAGTACATCTACGACATCTTTAAAAGAGGAATTACTCTCATATAGGTTTTTGAGGCTAGCCTCATGGTGCGGAGCACGAGATTTGAACTCGTACGCCCTAGGGCACTAGATCCTAAGTCTAGCGTGGCTGCCTTTACACCAGCTCCGCAGATCGTAACCGCTATTTATATACATAGGGCGGTCAGTCCTATCTCGGTTTCCTTTGCCTCTATTTAACGTCCTTAGCCACAAGCTATGTATCTCACATAGTAGTTTAACCGCAAGCCATGTCGTGCGACGAGATAGTTTAGTGACTTGTCTAGGTCAAAAATTATTTAAATAACCAAGGAATAGTATTCCTCAGCAAAATACCATTTATATCCATACGCAGTTTGTCGTTTATGATTACAACAAGCATTAATATGGGAGTCTGGTTTGCCGATGGATTTACCCGCATCTGCTGCCGATGAAAATTCGGCTATAAAATTGTTTTGTTTATCAGTTTGAATAACAGGTTTACTATTTCGTTTACAAGATATTTCTTGAGAAGATAAAATTTGGATACCTTCATTCTTTAATATTTGACTAATCCATTTTCGGCTATGTCCAGTTATTTCTGCGACTTTTTTTATATTTTGAACTTCTTGATATACCTTAACAATTTCTTCATAGTCAATATATCGTTTACTATCCCCGCCCATCGTCGCGTTATAACCTGTAGAACCATAGCAATTATAGAATTTAATCCAATACTGCTCACGCTCTTCTGGATTATCGGTTTCTTCAACTAACTCTACATGAAAATGCTCAGTTCCATACTTTTTCATAGCAGCATACAACGGACGTTTCTCATAGCGTTCTTGCCGATATGCTCTACAATGTTCTTTAAAACGTTCTTCAATACTGCGTTCAGTTTTTCCGATATAAATTTTCTAATTTATATCATTGGTAATCTTGTAAATAAATGCCATACAATTTTTCTCCTTGTAATTTTATTTACTCCTTTACTTAGATTAGCTTCAAGGAAGAGAAGGAGCTACTCTTGTCGGATAATTAGCTAGATTATCCTATCCTTAAAGCTAGATGGTGTCAGACACGCGACTCGAACGCGCACATCCATCTCTGGATACCAGATTTTAAGTCTGGGGTGTCTACCACTTCCACCAGTCTGACATATCGTATACTCTACATTATAAGATTTTTCAACGGGCTGCCGCACCTTAACTACCGACTATTTAATATCGCCACAATCATTACAGAGCTTAGCGATAACCTCGTCCTCTTACCTTACAAATATATTATAACATAAATTTTTTAAAAAATCAAATGCTCTCTGATTAACTAGGTTCAACGCTCTTTTTAACGATTTCAGCTTTCATAATATGACCAAACAAATCCATTGTAATAAATTTACCACCATTGACCGTGTACTTAACGCCTAACTGGCTGAGTTTGTCTTTCAGTATCTCTATTAGTTTATCTTTGGTTTCATCACGAAACGCCTTTTTATCATCATCGGGGAGCATAGACTTTGCAGATTTCAAGGAAATATCATATAATTTCCCATCAAGAGTAACAAGATTGTAAATTCCATTACCCGTCATGGAGAATTTGCGGCGATAGCTTCCCACAGGCAGCGACTCCCGCAAGAGCTCTCCGAAGGGAAACTCAAATTCCCAAGTATATTCTTTCTTTTCATAGAATTTACGCATTTCTTGTTTTTCTCCTCTCTTAACTTTCTATAAATATTATAACAAAAATTTTTTAAAAAATCAAATAAAGGAGAAAAGGGCAGGTATGCGATGGAAATACCTCTATCTGCGCCCTGCGTCGAAAAAGGGGGAATCGACGCAACCACCACGGACTAGGTCGTTTATTGTGCCCTAGCTGCACTAGATGCCTTTCACATCAGATAGTTCCTATATGGCGCGATAGGAAGGCTTCGAACCTTCGCACGGCTTTCACCGCCTAGCAGTTTAGCAAACTGCCCTCTTCAACCACTTGAGTACTACCGCATATTAATCTAATGTTCTTCCATTTGCTAATTCAAAAATTAAATTATCAACACAAGGAATATGCTCTACTGTTTTTTCATATTGAGTACGATGATCAACTCCCTCAATGGCGATAAAACAATTTTCACATTCAGTATTCTCGCAATAAGAAACTGCTTGTTCAACTATTTTCATAGGAACGAATCCTCTAAAATTTTCCCAAGTCATATTATCCCTTTCTTAAACGAGCAGTTTATAGTGATGCTCAGCACTAGCCATGCTTTTACGTCGAGTTTCTTTCAGGTTTAGGCGTGGAGCCTCTAGCCCGTTACGATCGGGCGACTAGGGGTTACAAATCCCTTATTTTGCCAATTAAACTATAGAGACAAATAATCGAATAGCTGCTTCATTTGAGCAATCCACAGCTACTCTTCACAATAACTCATAAAACAGAAACGTCCAAAGGTAGTTGCTCAAGCTACTTTCTTTTGTTTCTTGGAAGGTGAGATTTACCCTTTCGCAAGTCTGGCGAATTGCGCTTACTGTGATCCGCAGAGGCGTGCCAGATAATTAGAGCATTGATTATCCGGTTCAATTACTCAAAACCTTGACTACCCAGCTACTATAAGTAACCGAGTCATGTTCTTTGCAGAACTGATATCTGCGCAAAACGGTGGACCAGGATCTTTCGATCAGCCCTAAGAAAAAAGAGTCTTACGTTATGTATTGCCCATTACCTCAATACGAAGCAAAACTCTGGATGGGTGGTGACCCTGGCGGGGTATGATCCCGCAAACTCCAGGTTGAAGGCCTGGTAACTCTACCAATTCGTCCACAGGGCCAGATTATAGTGGCGAAGGGCTGAGGTGTCGATCCCCATACGGTCTCCCGCACCAACGGTTTTCAAGACCGTGCTTGCAGCCGTGCAAGTTAACCCTCCATATGGAGCAAGCGAGGGATCCTGACACCCCATCCTCGGTTTGGAAGACCGAAATACTAGCCTTTGTACTACGCCTGCATATTAATGTCTGCTCCTAAATTTTTCAGTCCGAAGAAACCTTTACTTGACGCTGCATCACTGTAAGTTGGATGACGTCGCCGCATACAGACTTTCCACTCCTCAAGATCTCTCCGTGTTAATGCCCGGTTAGTTGAGTGAGATTCCTTACCTCGTCATTAACTGCGTATGCCCTTACGCTATTATTTTCATTTCATTAATTGAAAATAAGAAAGCTTTTAATCTGGCAGCCTCTCACCGGCCTATTATACGATAGCCCCATTTCGCCTAGTTTACTAGACTCCATGTCCTCCACTTGGAAACTAAGAATACAAGGTGTGGTGAGACTGGCGGGTTACGATCCCGCTACCTGCTGCTTAAAAGGCAGCTGCTCTCCCGATTGAGCTACAGTCCCAGATCTTTTATCTAGCTTTACGGACTAGAAATGAGCTTGCCGCACCGATACATTTTTAGCTGCGTCATCACAGCAATAGCGATAAGTGAATACTTTCCACGGCTTCCCACAGAATTGTATATAGCCGAAATTCTTGCGCTAAGGGTACTGTTGTATCCTACTGGACCTCTTGCTTGAGGCAGTATTCACAGAGAGCTGTAACTATCAACTGACTCTCTTGCTTATCTAAGGTTTTCGTTAAGCTGACAAGATAGTTATGTCAAACTTATCCAAAACGCGCCACGAGGAGGCAACCCTTATGCGCTTCATAATTTTTTCTCTCTCAAACTTTCTATATATATTATATCAAAAATTTTTAAAAATGTCAAATTAGAAACAAGAGTCTGGAAATGGGGACTTCTTATTTATTTTAAAAAATCTCCCATTTCCATTAAACTCTTTTGTCCAAAATTTTACTTGCGGCAGCCCATTAGCATCAGCATAGGTAGCAGATTATTATCACTACCACTCTGGCCCATCAGCGCATACATCATCATGGGATTAGACATATCAAACTGGCAATCACCATTTCCGGTCATCATCATAAATGCCATCATAGTAGCCGCATCACAATCCTTATCGCCCATCATGACCAGAGGCCACATATTGCCAAAGGGATTATCAGGATTTGCATCAATGCCAGACATATCGAGCAGAGAGACGAGCTTTGTCACAAACGTAAACCCAAATGGGCTGCGACAGAACAGGATCTCCTTGCTCTCACCCGCACGAGGATCAATCACGCTCGCGCAAGTATCACCCTCGCAAACATCAGCAACAACACACATAGCCTTGCCCTGATGCACGATAATATCACCAGTCTTAATGCTAGTAGGAACAACGGGAATTTTGTAAATCAGGTTCTTGCCCTCAAAGTTGAATACGTCAACATTAATAATAGAATCGCTAGAGCCATCATAGGCAACCCAACTGCCATCAAGATTCTTTACTGCAAGGCCGTAGGGAGACAGCCGCACCGTATCATTCTTCACGGGGCCAAACTCAAAATTCTTAAAGAAATTCATATCCTTTTTCTCCTCTTTATTTTCAGAAATATTAGTTTTAATACCTTTAAGTTGTACTCCAAGCTTATCCACTTCAGATTGAATAGTAATAGGATAACTTGTAACATCACTTGAATCAATATATATCAAATCTGTGGCTGTAGAATAAGCATTATTTACTGCTGTATTGCAAGTGGCGGTCGCATAATTACTATTTATTGAACCCATTCTTACATACTTGGTGAGGTTAGATGCTTTTTGTTCTTTAGATGCTACTACATATCCATATAAATCATAGTATTTATTTTCTAAAAAATCTAAAAATGGTTTCATCGAAAATCGAGATAGGTTAACCGCAGTATGTCGCTGGGTATCACTCACTATAAACTGAGTTGATTGTATTGCTAAAACGATAGTCACATCTCCATCGCGGTTTGTCCAATCACTCATAGTAACCCAATACTCATAGGGAACTCGCTCATATTGCTTTTGTCTTGTAGCAGCCGCAAACTCGTCAATTTCCTGTTTCCATTGGCTTGGTGTCCATACAACCAAATGACCTCACCTCTCCTTTCTTTAATAATATAATAACATAATTTTTAAAAATTGTCAAGTCGCATCGGTTTGCGGCGGTGCCTCTTCAACAATAGGTGGAAGATTATGATAGCAATTTTCACATACTAGCTTGCGGCTGGCACTATCATACACTAGCCCAGCGCTCGGAAACGGGCGGCCGCATATTTCACACTTCCATGCTATTGTTGAGAAAGTTTGACACGCCGCATGAGACTCAGTAAATCCCGACTGCGTGGCAACGCCGCATAGTTTTTCTTTGAAGAAACCGCAATCGCCGCAAGTTCGTGTCATATCTTTTCACCTGTTTCTTCCCAATGCGTCTTAATGCGATTGAAAACCTCTTCCGCGGTAAGGTATCCCTCAACCGCATCGTTATTATGAGTCAGTCCCATAATTTCAATAAGACCAGTCTGATGACCATAGCTACCCCAATGACAAATAGCATCACAAACAGGCCAATCTTGGCTAGGATACCATACTTGCGGTCGGCCGGTATTGACTGTTACGTCAAAAGGAATATTCGTTTTTTCAAGCATAGTGATTAGTTCGTCTACTTGTGTCCACTCTGGGATACCACCATACATTTGTTCAAGTTCGCGGTCTGAATACACGTTTAACCCCTTTCTCCCAGTAATAAACTAGGTCTATCCATAAGGCTTGATACCATTTGAGTTTAGTGCCCCAAAAGATTTTAACTATCTTTGAAGGGCGAGTTTTTAAAACCGCAGAAAACGTAGCGGGCGATGAAATATTTGTAAAATATCCCGTTTCATTCTCTATTGCATATGTAGGTTTATCGTCAAATGAAATGCGAATAGGCTTGGTTTCATCGTCTGTGACAATCCAGATGACTTCTTTGTTGTTATCAGCTCCCATATTTTTCTCCTTACTTTTATCTTAATTATATTATAACATAAATTAAAACAAAAGTCAAGAGAAAACGGGAGTCTAGACTCCCGCTTATCCCTCATCATATATCATCAAACTTCCATCCTCTTGATATAAAGGACATACACCATGGTCGGTCACAAGATACAATACTCCAGTAACTCTATCTGCGGCGACCACCGATCGGGTCCCCAGAACATCTCCTCTATCAACTTCGATAAAACGCTCTCTATCACTAGGGAAGAAGAGATGCGAAGCGGGATGCCGCAAGGAAATCATAACTCTCCCCAACACGCCCACAAGGAGAAACGCAACGAAGCAGTAACACAATCGCCGCAAGAAATCTTTAATAACGCTCTCGTTCAACACGTCTAATTGCCTCCTGTTTCATGTCTTCAAGATCTGCGGGAGAAAAGTAGTTCTCTGTGGAAAACTTGCACTGTGCAGCACCTCGTTTATAGGCCAGCATCATTTTACGAATAATCTGTTCGCGCTCTTCCTCTTCCTGCATATAACCCAAAAACGCACTGTTCATCGCTTCTCCTCCTCATATACGGGGTAGTTTTCAAGGTCAGCTACAATACGCTTGGCTGTGCTCTCAGATACCATGAGATCGGTTTCATAAAATTCACGCAGAATGATAGACTCAATGGCCTGAGAGTCATCAAACAGAGTGGTCATTAGATACTCCATTGCGGCGGAATAGCTTGCGGCAGAGAGAAACCCGTGATAGGTAGTGTCATTGTCTGACTCGTTAATTTTTACAATATAATAATAAATGTTCATAACTTACTCCTTTACGTCAATAATATCAAGAGCGCAAATATCAGCAACCCACTCCTCACGCAAAAATTCATCGACAAGAGATTCAGTTTCCTGCGGGTCCCAGTTCTCTTCCTCGCAAAGCTGACGAATATACTCAACGCCGCAATTCAAGGCATCTGCGCGCCGCATAAAATAGTCTCGGTCGCCATCTTCCATATAATAAATGCTATAAATCTGCATTAGTCTACCTCCACTCCATCATATGCAAAATCACTATTGTAACAAGTGAGCAAATCCTCAAAAGTCTGCGGTGTCTCGTCAGGAATAATATGCCACAGCCGTTGCCATGCATCATACTCCTTGTCGCCAACCATAAGGTCACTTTTGCAAAGCGTCCGTATTTCATACGCACCAAAGTGGGCGCCGCGTATTTTATTCAAAAAAATAGTGAGATTAGGGTAAGTCATGATTTCCTCTTTTGCTTCATCAAAAGCAAAGACATCATAACCATAATCATATTTCAGTACAAGGGTTTTCATGTTAATCCTCCATCATTTCTTTGGTGATACACATAATCTTGCGGCTACCCTCATATGCAACCCAATTATCCCACCAATAATCAATTACTTCATCCTGTTCAGCGTCATCAGGAAACATCTCCCGCAAGCAAAGCTCGCCCATGCGAAGTGCATTATTGAGTTCTCGATAGTAGTGCGAACCGCCATCCGCGAACCAAAGCTGATAAAATTCCATAGGTTTTCTCCTCTCAACTTTCTATATATATTATAACAAAATTTTTAACAAAAGTCAAAGAGTCATATAAGTCTTGGTTGCGGTGTCCCATACCTGCGTTGGCTCACTAGCAGCCGCAATGCACCAAAACTTATGTCCCCATTCTGCGGAAGCGCGATTGGGGTAGGTTGCGGGGATGGCCATGCGAGTGGGGTCAACCCAAATGGCGGTTTCGTACACCTCGCCCTCAAAACAAGTGTCGATAGTGTATTTACCTACTGTAGTATGACCAACCCCGTCTACCTGCTGCAACTGATCGAGCGCCGCAAGAAACTCATCCATGTTCTCAAACTTACAATACTTGTTAATGAAAGCGTCATAGCCAATTTCCGCGGCTTCCGCGTCAAGGGTTTCAGTAGGAATATCATCCCACTGCGACATAATGCGGGCAAATTCCCAATCGGTACCATGGTCTGAAAGATCTTCATCAGGATCCCAAAGGCGAGCATAGGAATCAAGTAATTCATATGCCATCTGTTCAGCTAATTCTTCTGCCTCTTCAAGGGCGTCTATTTCGGTTACACAAATATCATAGACTCCATGAGAACCTTTGTACACCTCTTCGGTTGCGTAGATTACTACTCTCATATCAATTCCTCTCTTTATTTTCTATAATTATTATAACATAAAAAATAAAAAAAATCAAGAGTGAACCAAAGTTCACCCTTGAGAGTATTATAGGCCCAGTTTTGCCATTAATTCTGCTACCTTGCGGCGGTCCTCTTCACTGATCTGCGGCGAGGGTTGCTCGACGGGGGCAGGAATGGACTCCTCTGAAACGATAGTTGGGGAGTCGGTTGACCAATCTAGAACAGCCGCCTGCCGCACAGGAGTCTTCGCGCAAGATAGAACCACCTTGATTTCCACTTGATCTCCCTGCTCGGTAAATGGAATCCGGATTTCTTTATCATTATTGTAAAGAAACGCATCTGGGAAGGTTTCGAGAATTTTATTAAGAACGCGGGTCTTGCTTTCGGTTCCTTTAATTGCCATTGTTATAAATCCTTTCCATTTGTTTAGTAATTCCTCTAATTCGTTCGCAGTAGAAGCAACCATAAGAGGGGTTTTCACACACTTGTTTACAGTTTAATCGATGTATTGCAAAATCAGGTGTAAGAAGCTGATTAGACACTGACTCGCTTGCGGGGAGGCTAGGAAGTAGCGCGTTTAAGTTACCTCTAAAAGAACCTTGTGCATAATATCGCAAATTAGAGGGGTTAACGCATAGTGCATCAAAGACATCCTCGTACTGATGTATATCTTCGGGTCGCGCAAACCAAGAGGAAAGGAATTGGACATTAGGGTCTGCCGTCGCAAAGAGAAGGGTATCCGTAAACGTACCTCGCCATTGCCGCAACTCCTCAGAGGAGAAGGTTAGCGGCGACTCAAACCGCACCGCCGCGACTCCTTGTCTTGCGTAACGATTAGCCTGTTCCCAAGTATTTGCTCCTTCAAGATACATAAAGGGATAAGAATGAATAGGGCCAAAAGATTCGGGAACTTGGATAATGAATTTCGCTAAATCGAGTTTTTGTATCTGAGAAATATCGGGTTCTTCAAAACAAATGATGATGTAGGTTTTATCTTTACCGAATAGGTTTACCGCGGTTTTGAGTTCTTCTTGGAAAATACAAATGTAATCTGTATAGTCATAAATATCTTGGAGTCGATCTTTGCGGATTGGGGTTAGCGATGGTGCATAGGCGATAAGATCCATGATTACTCCTTTCTCTTGATAAAGGGAAACGGGGTCCGAAGACCCCGCCGCAATTACGCACGAGCGTACATAGTCTTCTCAGCAGACTTGCCCTCGTCGTTCTTATAGCGCTTAGTGGACTTAACCGCACGCTCAAACTTCACCAGCTTAGTCAGCTTGGGAATCAGCTTGCTCTTGGTAATATCTAGACCAGACTTCTCCAGAATCTCCTCAGCGGACATAGGCTCATCAGTCAGAACCGCATAGACGGCCTCAGTCATCTCGTCAGACTCAGCGGCCTTGGCCTCACGACGCTTCTTGTCAGCAGCGGCGCGCTTGTCCATGGAAGCCAGTTCCTTCTCAGCATACAGCTGAATGTCCTCGTTGGTCAGATCGCACTCGCCAGTAGTAGCCAGAGTCAGCAGACCGTTCAGAATATCGCGCTTAGTAATCTTTTCCATTTTTATATCTCCTTTTAATCATTAAATTTGCGGCGAGGGGCAATGGAAGTGTTCCCTCACTTTCTATATATATTATACTCTTTTTTTTTGAAAATGTCAAATTGGAACGGAGTTCCAAGGTAGACGAGATAAAAGCTCGTACAACTGCTCGTTAGAGCGAGTTGGGTTTTTCTTCCTCTATCTTGTCGTTACAATAAAAACAGACATAATCGTCCAAGTCTTTGTCAAACAAGAGAGAGTCAAGGTTTTTGCGCTCGCCACAACAGCAACATTTGCGGCGATGGGAACAGTCTTCGCATAGAATTTCTGCTGCCCCGTCTTCTAGCGTGTCAATGCGCTTGCCGCAAGATAAGCATAATGCGGGGCCAGAATAGTTGTATTCTACGATTGGGGATAGAGTGGGTAATTCTTGCGATTCGCGGGTAAGGTAGTAGCCACCGAGATATGCATCGTTATACATATTGTTAGTGGTAAATTCGCGCCAAGTATCTTTTGCGATAGGGAAACAATTGTTAGCAGTATTGTGGATTTCGTGGGAGTAGTGCCAATTCAGATTCTTAGAAGCAAGAGTAGAGATAATTGACAATATTTGCGCGGTTGCTTGTGCGGCGTTGTAAGGGTATCCCCGCAAGCCAACAATTATTTCTGGGGTAAAAAGAATAATTTGACGCCAATATTTTTTTCCTTGCGGAGAAAGGATACTTGCGGTGATGGCATAAGGGGAAGTTAACATTTCAAGACAGCCCATGCGGTAATCTCCGGGACGCTTGATGTTTGAACCTCTTGTTTGGTGCGGGAAGAGGGATAAACAAGTATGCCATCCAGTTGTTTCTTCTGAGAGGGTAAGGTAATCCTCGGGAAGGATAGATAAGCGGAGAGTACCTTGGAGAATGCGGTTTGCGGAGACTTGCGATTGCGCGAGACGGATTTCCTCAACAAGAGAAGAAAGCAGGGAAGAATTTGCGGCCGCGCAGAAGTGATTAATGAACTTGAAGAATTTGCGGCGACCATCTAGGGTTAGAGAGATACCTGATTTAAATGTGATAGTACCCTTTGTGGGGATGAGATTATTGAAAATGGTTTCATCTGAAAAAATTTCTGAAAAATTTTTAATAAACCAATCATACGACTCCGCGGTAAGACAGGTTCCTGCCGTTGTGCGTATGGCCTGCCGCAAGGTACAGAGTTTATCTTTTTGCGAACGAGAAAAATCATCGAGATTAGAACTTGCGGTTAGGGGTACTGTGATTGGCTGCTCGTAGAATCCAGTAGGACCGAAGAGTTTGGTTAGGGTAGAGCGCCCATAGCTAGCTTTTTCCTCGTAAGCGGTCGCCGCAATGGGAGTGGGATTATACGATTCGAGAGAGAGAATGCGAGAACGAATTTCAGAGAAGGACATAGGTTTCCTTTCTATTGATTAGAGTTTTGGGCGATGGTGCGTTAGCACCTTTGCTCAATCTCGAATCCCGTCCCCGAACAAGAGACTAATAACGTCGCTGATGTCTTTCTTGGTGAGTTTACTTGTAGACTCAAGCTTTTCTGCGGCCTTGTGAATATTGACATAGGCGTTAACGGCTTGCTGGAGATAATTGAAACATTCCCTGCGGTAGAGGTTATAGTCTTCGGTGTCGAGGTCGTTGATAGTAGAGCCGTTAGAGAGGTTAGCAATACACCAAGGACGAATGATAGAGTCGAAAAGGTCTTCCCAAGAGAGGGTAGCGGGATCTTGCGGCTCGTAGTTTGCGGCGATGGTCTTCAGCTTCTTAGTCTCTTCTTCTGCGTAGAGTTCGTCGAGAGTATCGCAAATGGTAGACTCGAAATCATCCCAGGAGAGATTAGACGCGGCGAAAGCCTCGCGCAGAGTAGTCATGGGGTTAAAGGAATCAGAGGGAGTGGAGTTTTCAAAAGTAAACACAATAATTGGTAAGCTCGTTTCACTCGCTTACCTAGGAACAAGAGAAGTGGGTAAGGAGGGGAGCTTTTCTCCTTTCTTTTTTTTTTTTTTTTTTTTTTTTTTTTTTTTTTTTTTTTTTTTTTTTTTTTTTGAAAATGCGGCGGTTGGTTTGCGAGGGTAGTTCTTTACTTTATATTTATATTATAACATTATTTTTGAAATTTGTCAAATGGTTGTTCGTTAGAGCAACTAAATGGTGGTTGGTTAGAATCCTAGTGCGGCTATTTTTTCTTGTACTGATAGAGTTTTTTCTTTTTGCGATGAAGGTGTGAGTATCCGATATAGCTTGCCGCAGGATTCTGCTATTTTATTGCCATCGTTATCTAGCTCAAAGCCTGTCATGGTTTGCGCGAGACCTTGGTTGAGGAAGTCCTCTTGAGTGATGGTGATTGGTTCAGTTTTGACCTTAAGATTATTGGTGTCATTTTTGACCTCTTGTTGTGGCGGAGAGGATCGCTCGTCAGAGCGACTATTTATTATATTTATACTATTTATATTATCTATTTCTGTATTCATTTTTGACCCTGTTTCTAGATCATTTCTGACCCTATTAGGGGTCAATTTTGAACTAGTAATTGGTTCATTTTTGACACTATTGGATTTCTTATTATTGGTGTCATTTTTGACCTTAACATTATCTAGGTCAGTTTTGATACTATTTGTATTAGGGTCAGTTTTGATATTATTAGGATTAGAATAAATGTAATAAATATTACTTCCTTCTTTACTTGGGCGGACATATCCTTTGTCTTTTAAATCGCTCCATGCGCGTTTGTAAGTGCTTTCAGAAACACCAAAACTATTCATAAAAGCTTGTTTACTAAGCTCATTTGTAAAGCTGGGATCATGTCGAATAAGCCAAAGATACATTTGAAATCCTGGTGCAGATAGCGTTTTACTAGCTTCAATCCAATCTTGATTGGAGATTAGAAGAAAGTCGGAGGAGGGTTTAGTTTTTTTGGTTTTAATTTTTTTCTGGTTGGGTGTAGACATGGTTATTCCTCCTTCCGAAACTCTTGAAGAAGCTGGTTAAACGCTTCACGGAATTGAGGAGTGTCGATAAAAAGGTAGAAATCTCGCTCTGGGAATTCTGGGTTGGGGATGGTTTTAACAATGTGGAAACCTGCCAGCCGCAAACGATAAGCCATGCGGCGAGAATATATGGTATAGGTTTTCATAAGGTGTTTTAGTCCTTTCTATTGATGTAAGTAATTTGTTGTATCAGTATGATAAGCAGTATGTTATATTTAATTTTAATAGGGGAATTCTTGTGTCACTTGTTTGACGCGAGAGAGGTAGGTTTGGAGTTTTAAGATAGTGGGGTCTGAGAGATTACGTTCTCCGCGTAAGTATTTGCGGAGGAGGGATGAGTCGACTCCGGCTTGGTTTGCTATTGCTGTGGGAGTAATGCCAAGAGAAATGAGGGAATTGAGATAGGTTTTTAGCATGGGTTTTGTTTCTCCTTTGTTTGGGTCAAATTTGTCCCACAAGTTGGGACGGGTGGGTAAAAAAATTTTTAGAGGGTGGGAATTACCCTCTAATATTATTGAAAAATTGAGTATGTGGATTAATTAGTTTTGTCCTATGAAGGAAAAATTTTTTTTTGGTTTATGTGGTGAGAGGAGGGAAGGTGGGAAGATTTTTAGGTTGAATTTATGTTGCGAAAGACTTGTGGGTTACTGACGTGGTGGACCGATCATACAACCTAGGGTGGTGAAGCTTCTATCTCACTCTATAATCGGCCCATTTCTAAATCATTATAACATTGTTTCAATATATTTTTTTATTTTTTTAAAATGTTCTAATAAAGTCTCTGCTTCTTTATCAGTTAAATTACCTTCTCCTCTTATAAAAGCCTAGAATCTACGAGAATTAACTCCGCATCCTTCTGCCATTTTACTTAATGGTAAACCAATAGAAAAGAGAATAGCGGCATTCCGTCTTACGAGCTTCTTTTCTGGGGTATCCTCATATAAAACTGGCACAACAGCACTCTCCTTTCCTATTCTTAATTATATTATAACAAAAACATAAATAAAAATCAAACTACCGATCGGATTGCCGCAGAACAATCAGCAACCGCATTTCTTTCACAATTTATCATAAAAATTGAGTCTCTGAGAAGAAAATTCCTTAGCAAATTACCTAGAATTTAGCAATCTTTACTATGTGAAAATAGAAAAATGACTTTCTGGTCGATTATATTTAATTTTATTTAATTTCTAAGGGATTTTATTTAAAAATTTTCAAAAAATTTTTTGTAATTTCAAATACCCGAGCGTATCACCGAACGGTGGCGCCCGCACTTCCTTCCCTTTTATTCCATCTATTGATTTAGTTTTGAGTCTTCTGCCCGAAGGATGGAGCGACCGTAGGGAGCGGAATCCGAGGTCTGAAACTCAAAACAATTACTTCGGGATTCTCATTCTAAAATTTCAGGACAAAATTATGTAATTCTCATTCTAAAATTTTCATATAATATTGAAGATTGGAATTTAAAACTTTACCTATATAAGTTTACCAATAAAAATTGCTTTCCTTAGAGGGTTATAAGAAGCAATTTTTATTGGTAAATTCCGATCGGTAAATTTTAGAAAGGAGAATGCGTATGGAAAAGCAAAAATTAAAATTAGGCAAAATGACAGGAAAGGAAATTGCAAAATGGTTAAATATTAGTTATGGAACCTATTCTAATAACCCAACTAAACAATTATCAAAGTTAAACTTTTATTGTTCCTATGAGCAAATACGCGGAGGTGTCATTATTAAAGAAATTTATAACGATACCTATGATAAACGTTATAATCGTTTAGTGAGTGCCGCGTATGTAAAAGAAGTTCAAAACAATTCTTTATGTAGCGTATCTGGAATATCTGCAAAGTATGGTTTTTCTACACATACAGTTGCAGTAGCTCGTAATCAGTTATATGGTGATAAACCCATTGAAATTGATGCAGATGCCCATGGAGAACTGGGTTATCGCACTTTATGCTGGGCAATAAAGTTAGACGGACCAAACCATTATCGTTATATGACAGACGATGAAACCGAAAAATTTAATGGTTTAATCTCTATTGTTTATGGCAATATAGATTCAGAAATTCTAGCTAAAAAAGAATTAATTTTACAATATTGTATTAATCATAATTTATCTGCGGCGACTTATCAAGATATTATAGATAGTAAGAATATGAATTTCTTCTCTGATGTAATCATGCGTTTTAGATATGAGACTGGATTAACAGTAGTACAAATCAGTGATCATCAAACATAGCCCTGGGATAAAGAAGCAAGTGATAAGCGTAAAGAAGAAATTTTAAAAGCTACTCTCGAAGATCTTGATAGGTATTTAGCTGAGTACGAAGCCAAGCAAAATCATTTTTAATGCGGCAAGCCTAGATTAGTAGATATGCTAATCTAGGCTTTTCTTCGTTTTTATCTAGTTTTAATCCTCGGAAATACGAAACTCTTATCATCTTCATAGTAGACTTGCGGTTCCGGGTTAGCTTCGCCGCACATATAGTCATAGAACTCCATATCTTCGTCTACCATTTCTTTTTCCTCTTGTTCTTCTGAAGTGTAAGATATTGAAGGGCTAGAGTTAACGATCGGGTCGTTATGCGGTTTACGAATGTCTTGTACTAGCGTTATAACAAGTGAGGTATAAAGCCAGGGTATAAAAAGCACCAATGCAGCCATGGCGAGTAAGTAACCTATAATCAATGCGGCGACCACCGATCGGTTTGTTTTACCGACCGGTTCCTTTCGTAGTTTTGGGATGCGGCAACGCGTTATGGAGGCCGCAAGATTGAGGGAAATTTTCGCTATGGGTAGAGATTAGAATGAAAAACGGGGTTAGCTGTCACTAACGGCCCGCCGCGTTAACAACATCTTTCTCTTGATTTTTCAATTTTCTAATTCTCTACCCGTAGCTTTTTACTTAGGAGATTTCTTTCTTTTGTTAATCTCTTTGTTGAGAAAAAATGAAAAACGTATTCTTGCTCAATTCTAGAAAATTATTCAGAAATTTCATCTGAATCGCGGGAAGACGTTGCATTGGGGCAAGCGATACACAGATAACGCATACCATCAACCATGGTGGCGTAAAATTCCATCTTGTCTCCTGCTTTGATGCCAAAGCTGTCTCTCAGCTTAGAGGGGATAACAATGCGACCCAGGGGATCTACTTTGCGGGTTTGGTCAAGATTCTTCATAATTTTGTTCTCCTTTCATGACAGGGCGGGCACTGTCTTTAAAAAATATTTATCTCTTATTTATATAAATATTATACCAAAAATTTTGGGAAAAATCAAATCCGGGTTACTAAGCTAGATTCTACGAGAAATTTTCTAGTATCAAAAGAATAAACAGAAACTCGGCTTGGTTCGCCAGAAGCGAGCCGCCCAAAAGAGGGCGGCCCAGTTCATAGTTCTACCTCATAAATTTTTCTTATTTTGATTTCTACCTTTGCGGGTTTGCGGCAACCGCAATTAAAACGATCATTCCGCACAAACTCGCCCACGCCGCTTTCTTGCCATGCTTTACGGTTTCTATCCTCATACCGCAAAGTATTATACTTAGAAAGCCGCACATAAAAGTCATACTCGAAACTTGCGGCGGGCGGCAAGGTATATTCTTTTGCACGGCGGTAGTGTCTTGTATGTTCAGTAGCCCGCCGCCGCAAGTCATTAGTAGTGCCTATCTTGAGAATATAGTTACCATCCACGTCAAGATAATGCCCCACATACAGAAACTCTTTTTCCATTCTCTTGATTTCCGGGGCGGATTACCCGCCCCGTTTTCCTCGCTTCTCCGTCAATGTAACTTCATAAGTTTTGCCCTCATAGGCAAACCGCAACTGACGTTCCGGGTTTATGATTTCAAAGTCCTTATAATCTTGAAACAAGCTTTCCACAATTTCCATCAAGTGTCGCTTGATGCTGTTAGGTTTCTTTTCTCTTGTTTCTAACTTGTATGCGGTAGGTTTCTTTGTGCCGGTAGTGGTATACTTCTTGCTTGCGGCCTGCTGTTCTTTAGTCAGCGGGAACGGATTTCGTCCTGCGTCAATCAGCTTGTCACAATGGATAATGTCCTTTGCTTCTGCAATAGAACATCCCAATTTGTCTACAAGGTGGTCAATGCGTTCGTTATCGCTCAAAGATTTCTCCATGCGGTAGACCTCACTTTCTAAATGGGCGGGGATATTTCACCCCGCCCGTGGGGAGTTAGTCAGCGTTCTTGCTCTTGTAAGGCTTGATGCCCTCAATGGTATCAAAAGTACCGGGTGCCATAAAGACAGTCTTGCCCTTGAGGGTGCCCTTTTCTGCACGCTGTGCGGCTACCAGCTTATTACAAATGCTTGCGGCGCGCTGGCTCTGCGTACCGGCGGGGAACACCTCAAGCGCAATCAGCTCCGCACAAGTAAAGCACTCGTCACGATGCTCCGCAAAGAACTGGCTCACGGTATCCATCATAACGGCGGCGGCTTCCTGCGCTTCGGTGGGCTTCTTATTCACATTCTTGCGGTCAAGGAGGTCAATCTGGTGGGTAGCCCACTCCCGCACATTATCGGCGGTCATACCAGCGGGCAGGGACAGGACGTCAACGTTGGACAGGATGGCGTTAAAGAAGTTACGGTTAGTCAGCTTGTTCATAGTATCAATTCCTTTCACTCTTGTTTTTGTTTTCCTCTTTTGAGGTTGTCTATATATTATCACATTTTCTTGCTTTTGTCAAGGGATTTTGCAAGAATTTGTGGAATTTTTTTTTAATTTTTAAGGTACACATCAGCGGGTTTCTTTGTTTTTCCCCTCCTGACATTTATTAGTATAGCAGATAGACCGCCAAAAAGCAATAGTCAAAATGCATAAATTTTGGGAAATTGCAGCGGGTGCTTTTGTGCAAGTTGCTTGTGAAAATTTTAACGTTTTGTAGATACAAAAACAAAACTCGGCTCCTTGCGTTCCACAAGGAGCCGCCCAAGATTTCCTCTTAGGCGGCTTTTCCTCCTTACAAGCTCAAAGGGTTGATTTCAAATCCCTGAAAATTACGAATATCCTGACAGCCCTCATCAAAGCAAATTTCAATGTCACCGTGGTTTGCCAGATAAGAACGAATGTTTTTTTCAGCTTCTCGCAAAGGCCGCAATTCCATATCTTTATCTGCGGCAATATCGTTCAGTTCATCAAAAGACATCCAGTTCTCAATGTCTTTGAAAACTACTTCTGCGGGGTCTACAATACCACCGCAACAAAGGCAAATAATATAATTATCGCCGTTGTCCTCTACACAATGGATACCGGAATGGACGGTTTTTTCCTCGTCTACAAAAATACACTGTTTAACAATCATAATTTTTCCTTTCCGCGGTAGGGGATTACTCCCCGTACCGCATAGGCTCATTTCGTACGAGCCGCATAATCGCTTTTTGCATATCCGTCATTTCAGGAAATTCCTTGCTATTCTCAAACAACAGCTTTCGCATAGGCTTTTTCTGACGGAAACAATAGGCAAGAATTTCCTTTTCAATCATCACGTCCGCAAGTCCTGTATGCTCCTCTGCAAAGTCATGATTGCCGCTAATGAACTGATACAAGATTTCCGCAGTTTTGCGGTACTGTCCATTTTTGGTTTTGTAACCGTTTTCCTCGCAAAACGCTCTGTAAGTTGGCATAGGGACGATTACATCTGACGCCATTTTAAGTGTGTCCCAGATTTCCGTTCCATAGGAAAACCAGTACCGCCATTTAGACTTAGTACAATAACGCTGTGTGCTATTACAAGCGTTAAGGTCAAACCGGGCATTATGCGCGCATACCGTCTTGATATTATAGCGTTCCATAACATCCAGCATAGCGCATCGGATTTCGTAAAGGTCTGCCATCTGCCGCAAGCCCTGCCGCAAATCCTCTACATACATAGGAATTTTGTCCGCATAGTATGCGCTCTGCATGAGGTCACGCTCATATACGAATACGTCACGGTTTACATAGCTCGCGCACTCGTATACATTTCCGGACTTGTCAATCACCGCCCAGCCTATATCATAGACAAGTACGTTGGACATATCAAGTCCAGTTTCTGTGGGAATGGTGTTGGCAGTTTCGGTGTCAAGCATTAGAATATAATGCCGCCGTTTGTCGATTGCCATTTTATCAATTCCTTTCTCTTGTTTTTCGGCGGGGTGTTTTCCCTCACCTCTTGATAAGAGTATAACAGATAGGGTAAGAAAAAGCAATAGCAAATTGCACAAATTTTGGGAAATTGTAGGACGAATGTTTGTGCAGTTTGTTTGTGAAAAATTTAACGGTTTGTGCGTAGAAAATAGAAATTCGGCTTGTTGCGCCCACAACAAGCCGCCCAAGATTTTGCTCTTGGGCGGTTTATTTTCCATCTTTTTTATCCTCTCATAGAAAACTTGCGGTGAGTAGTCCTGCAGTAATGCAAGTCAAAACTGCGCTAACAAGATATTCCCATCGTTTTGTCTGCTGGTGTAAGGTAAAGCCTGCAAACGCCCCACAAACATTGAGAATTAGAAAAATAATTCTTAGAATAGTCATTTTATTTTCACTTCCTTAACGCTTATTCATTAGTGAGTTAGTTTCGATAGTCCAACCGCAGTCTTGGCAAGTATAGTAGAATGTTTCACTTCTCATGCGGGTTCGCGTTGCCCCACTCATACGGTATTCGCCGCCACACTGGGCGCACACGCCATTGTTAAACTTGTCAATGTCATTGTTATGCTCTTGGCCGAACATACAGCCGAAGCCAAAGAAGATACCGCAACAGATGACAATGGCAAGGATTTTGCTCCACCAGTGGTCGCGCCCGATTGCGATTACCAGCCCAACAGGCAAACCTAACAGGCCACCCATCAACAGACCGCCTACGATTACATCAGACATTTTTTTTATCCTCCCTTGCGGCGGGCTTTATCTACCCGCCGCAATTTTAACCAAAGTTTTCAGAATGTTAAGGATATTTTCCTCGGTAAAGGCTACCCCTGTCCATTCCTCACGGTTGCGCTTTTCATCGTCAAACAGAATACCATCAGGCATATCTGCCACAAGATACTTGGGAACGCCATAGGGCACGATATGAATTTCATCCCATACTACACTGGGGAGTCTCCGCCGCAAATACTCCATTTTTGCGGTTTCCACTTGTTTATTATAGTCAGCACTTCCACCCTTGGAAGTCCAGCTAATGATACCCACGGCTACACCAGCAGCCTGTAATTTATGGATATAGCGAGCCAACAGAGAAAAGCTAATCAGCGGAGTGGCTACCTCATAGGGAGTAGTGTCCTCATTTTCCAAATACTCAAGCCAGCCGGGGACGGAGTAAAGCCCAGCAAGGGTACCATCCAAGTCGAAGTAAACGGCGGGAAAGCTGTTCAGATTTTTCATGTGGTGTACTTCCTTTCTCTTGATTGTATCTGTATTGTAGCATATTTTAGGAAATCCGTCAATCGTCAAATTGCACAAAATTTGCGGTGATTTTTTGGCATCCTGTACAATAAAACAAAACTCGGCGCGTTTCCTCTGAAAACGCGCCGCCCAAGGTTTTCCAAGGGCGGTCACGCTTATCGGTTTAGATATTCCATTTCATTCTTAATAGCAAGAAGTTCGTTGTACTCATTTTTAATCTCTTGAAAAGATTTCCAACATATTCCTTTATCCTGATAGAAAAACAGAGCAGGATAAGAAACTGTTTCTTGCGTATCATCGGCAGGAAAATTGTAGTTATACTCATCGAAAAGTTCTCTCAACCTATCTGCGGCTTCCTGGTTTGCAATATAGATAAAATAGGCTTTATCAATAGCTTCGTCCCAGTCGTCAAGAAGAAGAACCTCCTTATTACTGCCCATCATAACCACGGAATTTTCCAATCCCTCGGTCTTGCACTTCAATTCATGCGCGCGACACTCGTCTTCAAACGCAAACTCTTTGCCGCACACTTCACATTTATAAGTAGTAATTTCAATCATTTTACTTTCCTCCGTTTTGTTTCTCTTGATAACCTTTCTGCATATATTTTTTAACAAGTCGTAATACGGCTTGATTTCTTTGCCCTTCCGGGTAGAAACCTTTTACTTGCGTCGGGTCTGCTATCCACATAGTTAATATGGTAGTTTCTGCGAGATCAGTCACAAATACTACTCCCGTATCTGTCAATAGCCGCATAACCTCACCGCGTTCATCTATTACCTTGCGGCGGGCGATAACCGTTCCAAAACCTACGGTAGTAGCAATATAGGCTATTCTATCAGCGCGGTCAGTCAGAGCGTGCGTGCTAAACTTCCAGTGAAGGGCGGCAGTCATGCCACCACCTCCGGAAACAGAGTGCGATAAAATTCGCCTTTATAACAAGTGAGATACATATCCTGCAATTCAATAGCAAGGTCAGAATTGCTACCAAATAGGCTCATAGTGGTAAACTCAACCGCGCCAACCGCCTGCATAAGGCAAGCCTTTGCCGCATGATAGTCCTGTTCTTCATTCATGTACTTGCCGCACAATGCAAGTTTAGTGTCCAGATATTCACGAAGCTGATTTTTAATGTTCATTTTCTTTACCTCTTGTTTTGTATTTCCTTAGGGTGTTTCCCTCTTGGATTGTCTTTATTCTACCATAGGGAGCAGGAAATTACAATAGGCAAATTCAACAAAATTACTTGATTTTTAGGAAGATTATTGTGCAGAATGACCAATGAGTTCGATCGTGAAATTTTTAACAACCTTTGTGATTAAATAGAAATTCGGCTCGTCACCACAGATGACGAGCCGCCCAAGCTATCTTGAGCGACCCGTTTATTTACATCAGGTCTAATGCATTTTTTATGTCAAGAATATCTCTTATCATTTCATTTTCGTTGTCAAATTTATCAAGGGCAACCGTTGAGCCGTTTTTCATATTAGCCCATATGGTATCACCATTTACATCAATGTAACTTATGTGGTCTGCATTGAGAATAGTTGTTTTGTAACGAATAAACATTTGATTTCTCCTTCCTTACCATTCAAAGCAATATTCATGCTGGGGAGTAATGATAGCGACTTTCAGAACACCAGTTTCTGGGTCGGGGAAGTGAAAGCCAGCAGTAAAAGTGTAAGTGTTGTGAGAGATAACTACAGGATAGCTACCCTCAACCGCACGAGAGGACCGAACTATGCCTGCCCACTCACTACGCTTATAATAGCTGGGATTGGCATATACATCCTCAAGGGTATAGCCGTCAACAATAGCATTATCAAAGGCATCCCGCCAGGTGTTCGCATGGGCGCTGTCTTTCTTGAGATATTCCATATTGAATACTCCTTTCTCTTGATGGTACTATTGTACCAAAAATGCGGCGGGGAGTCAATGACATTTTGTACAAAATTCATATGGATTTTGGGATGCTTTTTGTGCAAAATGACGAACCGCAAGATTGTGAAAATTTTGGCATATATGTGAAATATTTAACAAACTCGGCCCGCACCGTGGAAAGCGGGCCGCCCATTATATCTCAAGCCACGGTATTTGTCAATAGGCAATATGCACAAAAATTAAGGGTGAATTTCTCCACCCTCAATTATCGCAAACTCCTAAACTCTACTAAATTTCCATCTACCATTTTATGCCAGTAGAGTTTACCGTCATATCTGATAGCCCGCAAGCGATAGGCATGCCCGTCCCATGTGTCATACATTTCATCTATCATGTATTCACCGTAGCGGAGCACATCCTTTTCACAGGCCGCATCACAAAACGTGTATCCATTAGCTTTCATTTGTTTCATCCTCTTTCACGAAATCATAGTTTTCTTGGAAGTAATCATCAAGAGCTTCTATCATAAGCTCTACCCCTATATCTCCCATCAGCCTAATAATATCCTCAGAGGAATAATGGTCGATAATCCAGTCAAGAACTTCATCCGTGTCCATTGTTTCGCTTGCGTCAAGGCGTGCATCAAATTCAGTCTCAAAGGTATCGCCATATTGATTTTTCCACATAATTATATTCCTTTCTCTTGCGGGCTGGGGTAGTTCGTATACCCCAGCCCATATATTCGTTTTAGCAATCAGCGCCGATGCAGTGATATGCATACCACATTCCGCGCCGCTGAACCAACTTGTACCAACAGGTCATAGGCTGGCCTGTGCAGTCGTAGCCATAGGACGGCCGCAACTCATATCTTTCCTCAAAGATGCGCTCGACTTCATCAAGAGGAAGATTAAAGTAGGCTTCCAGAATGGGGACAAGGACTATGACAGTGCCATCGTCATACTGTTTGACCATGCGGCCGGCCTTGAATGTATGTTCTGCGTCAGTTGCCATGCGGTTCCGCAGGTCATACTTGAGTTGTGCGATGAGGGGTTTAGGGATGCCGATTTCTTTTTCCAGAGTGTGAATGACCTCAAACTGCGTTCTATATTTGTTGTACATAATAATCTCCTCTGCGATTAACGAAATTTAGTTTATTTGGTTTAGAGTGGGCGGAATTTCGTCCGCCGCACTCTTAGTCCTGCGTCAGATCCTCGTAGATTTCGCGCAAATATGCGCCGTTAGTACTGCTGGAAATAAACTGACCATCCCAGTAAATCTCGTAGCGCAAGGTCTTGCCCTGCGGGTTACGAATGGCGATGAACTCCACGCCATTATGCGTGGCAAGAAGTGCTTTTCTCATAGTATAGCCTCCAAAAATCCGCATACCACAAACGTGGTAACAAGTGTAAGGATTAGTGCGATGCCCGCAAGTATGTCATGTAGTTGCTGATAGTTCATGATTAGTCCTTTCTTGCGGGACGCGGCAAGTTAGTCCTACCGCGTCCCGCGTCCTTGCTTATGCTGTAATAGTGATGGTATTTGCATCAGTCATGCTGACCAAATAATAGCACCCATCAGCATCTACCATCCACCCCTCTTGAATTTCTGCGAACATATAACTAAAGATTGCAAAATCCGCTGACTCAAGCCCCCATAGCTCGTTAATAGTGCTGGCAATTTTATCAGCGAATTTCCAGTCATGTTGATGTTTCATGTCATCCATATAAGCAATTTCGCAGAAATCGTCCTCAATAGTGTTGACGATTTTATAGAAAGTCGTGTTGTGTCTAATAACGCCCATGATATATATTCCTTTCTTGCGGGACGCCTTACCCTTTGCAAGGCGTCCCGCGGTCTGTTAGTCCTGATTATTTTCGTAGTCCTCAATGACACCGAGGGCCTCTTCCTCACCGGTATACCACTTATGGCCATTCACAAGATAACCGTCCCCATAAGTGCTTTCTACGATGACTTTGCCGTCATAGCTTGCGGCGATGAACAAAGGCTCGTTGACAGGCAATTCTGCATACTTGACAATGATATCGTCGTCAGTGATGGTGATACAGTCTGCGTCAATCTCTGTATCGCCTATATTGTCACTATTGATGTGCCATGTGACGCTATTGCTTTCATGGTTGAGGTCCAGCAAGGCGTTCATATAACCGTCATGAGGATACAAACACCATCCCCACGCGCCGACTTCCTCTTGCTTGATAAAGCGGATTTTGCCGCCTGCGAAACAGACATAAGAACAGTCTGCTAACACAAGGCACTTGTGGTTTTTCTCCGCGATAGTCTTGATTTCGTATAACTTCATAGTATCAATTCCTTTCTTAAAATGTTTCATGTGAAACAACAGGTTACACGTTTGCGCTTGCGTTGGTGTGCTAATGCGTCACTTCTCCCGCTTACACTTGCGTGGTCTATTGCCTATTCAGTTTTCAAGGTACACGGCGCGAACACTGACCGTTCAACTTACCCGCGCGGGAGACTTCCCACGCATGGACGCGGGCGGCGCGCTTGCCGGTTCAGTTTTCCCTGTCCACGGTTAGATGATACCATACGCCGCAAGGGATTGCAAGGGGAAATTTACAGTTTTCGCAAGTTTGTGCAAATTGTACATTGACTGACAAGCGGGGATCTTGTTTGTTGTGTATTTTGCACAAAGAGGGCGGTGGTGTTCGTGCGGTGAGGTAGTGAGCGAAAAAGCGTGTACATAGGGGCGGGTAGTTTTTAGGAAAATAATTGTTTAATTTTTAACAATCGTCTTTGCCTGGACAAAAAATTTTCCAAATCCCATTTTCATTTCCTAGTATCGGTCTTACTTATAATTCCACCCATTAGTAATTACCATATCACTGTCTTTAAACTCCCATCCACTATCAGTTTTCCATGCTTCAACCCAGGTATCTCCACTCATAGGTACTACAATCCCACTTAGTCTAGCTTCCATGTCAATATACCCAAATCTAGCCCTATCACTCCATTGCCACCAATTATCCGGTACATAATGAAACCCTATACACGGTTGCTTACCCTCAGCCGCAAGCCCTTCATTCCTTACAATACATCTCTCCAATACCGCGATCATTTTATCATCCGCCGCGACCTCAAAAACTTCATTATTCAGCACATTAAAATTTAAATACATTTCTAATCCTCCTTTATAATAATATTATAACAAAAAAAATAAAATTTGTCAAATTCTCTTCCAACCCCTAGCCGGTTACTACATAACTGTCTACTCTACTTTTTCCTCTTGATCTCAGTTTTGAGTTCTTTAATGAGAGTTTGAGTACCCGTAGGGTACGAAAACCGAATTAAAAACTCAAAACAAATACTTCGTAAAGGTCTAGCCAAAAAATCTACTACTCCAAAATAAATTTGACAAATGAAAATTTTTATGTTATAATATATTTAGAAAAGAGGTGAAAAAATGACAAAATTAGACTATACTCTAGAAACACCTGAGGAGCGTACCTCATTCGTTTCTAATCTCATATCATCCCTACCCGACCCCTCTATCCTAACCCCCCAATACTTAGAGTCTCTCGCAGATTATCTCATAATCGCCTCCGAGAAACAAGAGCGCAAAGATTCCCGCAAACGAGAACTCTTAACCGCCAACCGCAATTCAACAATCTCCAAGTATGAAACTTCCTACGAGGGTCTGGCATCCAACCTAGAAAACGGTGAAGATGGTATCTATAACCTAACCTCATCCCGTGATACCCTCCTAACCCCCAAAATTTCCATTACTCCGCAAGACCTCGCAGAAATTCCTCTATTGCGGCAGCTCCGTGATACGATCGTAGCCTGGGAGGGCGCTCTCCGCAAGGCAACTGGAAAACAAGCTTATATCATCAAAAAAGCCCTTATTGAAATGCGGAAGGACCAATACCTCATAAAGCAAGCTTACCGCAAGCCAATTATTTTCCACAAACTCTCTAATCGCGGTACATTTCCTACCTCTCTTGATGATAACTCAACCCTGCGGCAGGGCGTCTTAACGGTGGCAGGAGTCTCGCTGATGGATCCTACAACGGTAGCCGCAATCCTGTAGAATTATTCTCGTTTAAAACAAGACAGTTACGATCGGTTTGAGGGAGACACTTGGTATTTAATCCAAGCCTTTGAAGATCTAACCGACAAAACATTAAAAGATCAACCAATTCTACAACGCATCCTAGAATACAAAATAGATGGTAAACAAAATTCAGAAATTCAAGTCCTCCTTAAAGAAGAATTTGATGTAACTTATACCCCAGAATACCTTTCCGCAGTCTGGTGCAAAAAAATCCCCAAGCTAATTGCGGAAGAGGCTCAGTTTGACTACGTGATTTGGCAAACCCGCATCCGCAATCTTCCAACAAAAAAATGTACTTGCTGCGGGCAAAATAAACCAAAGCATCCTCTCTTTTTTTCAAAGAGTAATACAAGTAAAGATTTTTATTATTCAATTTGTAAAAAATGCCGAAAAATTAAGTATGCGGCAAGGGCTAGGTCGAACACGACGCAAACCAACCCCTCCGCGCAATGAAAGGAGAGATGCTAAATGGCACAACGAAGATGTGCGAAATGCGGTCGTCTGCTACAAGATACCGATTTCTACACCTCAAATGACATAGACCGTTTCCCTCCCGACGGGAAAATGGCTGAATGTAAAAAATGCTGGACAATGCACGTTGATAACTGGGACCCAGAAACTTATAAACCTTTACTTGAGCAATTAGACATCCCCTACATTAAAACCGTATGGGATCAACTCTTAGAGAAATTTCTCTCAAAAAACGATCCACATAAAATAACTACAACAAGTGTTCTAGGTCGTTATGTTTCTACTATGAAACTTACCCAATGGCGCAAATACCGTTGGAAAGACTCCGAAGAGCTAGCCGCAAAGGAAGAAGAAAAATTACGGCAAGCGCTCGTACAACAGGGATATGCGGGCGAAGACCTAGAATTAGAAATGAAACGAGATTTTGGTCCTCCTCGACCAGTCTCTGACCTGCGGCAGACGGATGACCCCGCCGCGGATCCTTCTCCTATTGTTGAGGAAACTGCCTATGATAAAGAATTGGCAGACAAGTTATCAGAAGATGAGGTCATGGGTCTTAAACTTAAATGGGGTGATGCTTATCGTCTCAGTGAGCTTGTCCGCATGGAAAAACTTTATTCTGATATGATGGCCTCCTATGATATTCAAACCGCAAGCCACAAAGATATTCTTATTTTCCTTTGCAAAACCTCTCTTAAACTAAACCAATTGCTCGACAGCGGTGATATAGCAGAGGCGCAGAAAGTTGCAAAGATGTATGATACACTCCTTAAAAGTGGTAAGTTTTCGGCGGCTCAGGCCAAAGATGAAGAGGCTGACTTCGTAGATTCGGTGGGAGAGCTTGTTGCTCTTGCTGAGGAGGAAGGATTTATTCCCAAGTATTATATTTCTCAACCAAATGATATGGTAGATCAAACTATCATGGATATGCAGAGATATACTTATAATCTAGTAACACAAGAAACTAGCTTAGGTACGATGCTGGAAACCGCAATGAAGCAAATTGAACAAGACCGTGAAAATGAAAAAACCATGAATACCGAAGATGATGATACCTCAGATTTATTTAACTATGATGAAAAGCCTCTTACTGTTGATGATTTTAAAACGTTTGACGAATTTGAGGCTGAACTTGCGGCGGAGAATGAAAAGGAGGAGGATTCTTAATGGCACTTGCTGAATTAATTAATCTTTCTCCTGATATTAAAAAAGTTGGCTTGTCTGAGGAGCGCGTGCGGCAAGTGATACCTGTTGTGCGGCAGTTCGTCTCCTTTTGGCGCGCTTATCCAGATTTATTTATTGATTTCCTCTAGACTGGTGGAGATGAATCTAGACCTAAAAAATTAAAGTTTTATTATTATCAGCGGGTTAATTAAGGCCCCTTAATTTGGTAACAAATTAAGCAAAGTTACTTAAAAGCTGGGACACCCTAAAGCTAAATTGCTTAATAAATTTAGTTCCAATATAAATTTATTGAGAGCGAAAGCGGAAATAAGTATTTAGATGAGATATGGCGTAAGCCTAAGTCTTACAAATGGGCAATCAGCACTTATTTAAAATTGGAGGTATTTTTATTTTATGAAGCCACTAGGTAAAGATGGTTTTGAAAGGCGAATTAAAGAACGCTTTCCTGATGAACAATTTGATATTATAAAGTATGAAAACACAGCAGAACCACTAGAAGTCAGATGCTGTAATTGTAATGAAATAATTAAAGTTAATAAAGCAATAAATTTTTTAGCTCCAACAAAAGCCCATGGTTGTAAAAACTGTTTTGGACTATGGAAGGCTCGTGAGCAAAAATTAAATAAAATAAAAGAAAAATACGATATTATAGATACTTTTGTACATGATACTCATACACATTATACTATTAAATGTAAAAACTGTGGTCATGAGAGAACTTCTTCCTTGGCTAATCTTTATAAGCATTTGGACTGTGGATGTGCAACAGGAGTTTATAGGGGCAGGACGGCTGAAGAATTTTTAAATGAGGTAAATAAAAACTCAAGAAAAGGGGAATTTACTTTATTATCAAATTATGTAAATCAATTAACCAAAGTTTTAATGAAACATGATTGTGGATTTATCTGGGAAGTGCGGCCAAGCGATATTATTAATGGCAGATCTTATTGTCCAAGATGTAGACAAAAAGAAAGTAAAGGCGAATTGCTAATTAGCAACATTTTAAACAATTTAAATATAGACTTTCAACGAGAAGTAATTATACCTAACACTAGACAAAGATTTGATTTTTATTTTGAATTACAAGACAAAAAATTTGCTATTGAGTATAATGGTCGTCAGCATTTTGAGCCAATTGCCTTTTTTGGAGGCGAAGAAGAGTTTAAAGTACAGCAAGAACGAGATAAAAGAAAAGAAAAATATTGTAAAGATAACAGTATAGATTTATTAATAATTCCCTATTGGCTTACAGACACTCAAATTAAAGATACTATAAAAAATAAGTTCAACGACTATCTCGATATGAGAGTAGAATCAAGTGATTCGAAACAGTAACTCTCTTAGTATAAGAGAAAGATATAGTCTCATCTCATATGAAAATATGAGCAAGTCTTTATGGCTTGATGTCTAATTAACGACTAGACATAAAGATAATGTTTTTTACGAGTTACAGCGCGGTATAAGTATGTATATGCAGTTTTCCCGCGCGCCTATTCGAAGTCTTTCCTCTCCGTGCTAACTTTGATGATTAAAGCGATACTTTATCCGGGCGCTAAGCTATTTGTTACTGCGGGAGGCAAGGAACAAGGATCGGGTATTCTGAAGGAGAAAATCCAGGAACTATGCGATCTTGTTCCAGCTTTGCGGCGAGAGATAGACTGGTCACGTGGAGCAACAAAAGAAGGAAAAGATTATTGCGAATACCACTTTAAAAATGGCAGTATAATAGATAACCTTGCGGCGAAAGAAAGTAGTAGAGGTAAGAGACGGCATTCGGGACTCCTCGAAGAGTGTGTAGGAATCGATGGAGATATGTTGAATAGTGTGGTCTTGCCCATAATGCAGATAGATAGGCGCACCGCTTGCGGATTACCTGATCCAGATGAACCGCTCAATAAGTCGCAAGTGTACGTGACTACCGCTGGATGGAAGAATTCATTCCCCTACCAAAAGCTCATCTCTTTGCTAGTTCGTATGGTTATTGAGCCAGAGAAAGCATTCATAATGGGTGGAACATGGCGCGTACCCGTAGCCGTGGGACTACAGAGCAAATCATTTATTAAAGATTTACAACGAGATTCAACGATGAATGATGTCTCGTTCAGCCGTGAGTTTAAGGATTTGGACTCATTAAATTATTGTGAATTGCTGGAAACTCCTGAGAGCTATATAAACTACAACGTACAGATGAAATATGCTGCGGCGTGAGAGTCAAAAATTATATAGATTGGACAATCAGCAGCGAAGCCCCGAATAGGGGAACGTTCAAAGACTAAGTTACTAACAATGCGTTAGTCAGTGCAATACTGCGTATAAAATAAAATAGAAAGGTTGATACTAAAATGAAACAAATTATTGTTGATGGTATTAGTACCTGGTACTACATCACAGAGGATGGCAAGTGCTATAATGAAAAGACTGGAAAGTATTTAAAAGGACAGGTTAATTGTCGATCGGGATATTTTTCTTACAATATTACTCTTCCCGATGGCTCGAAAAAGCGACTCCCCGCGCATAGACTTGTTGCACTTGCTTACCTACCCGAACAACAGACATTGGAAAAAAATCAAGTGAACCACAAAGATGGAAATAAATTAAATAATTGTATTGATAATCTTGAATGGGTTTCTCCTAGCGAGAATCAACAACACGCACTAGATAATGAACTTCGTAAATTTGATCATGTATTCTGTTTTGATAAAGATAAACGTTTAGTTGCTGAGTATAAAAATATTTCAGAAGCCGTAAAAGCTACAGGTGTTAGTAAATTTACTATTGGTCAAGAAGTTAATAAAGAAGTAAAAGAATTATCTGGCGGTTTTTATTGGGGTAGAGAACCTGTTTTAGGCGAAACAAAAAGCTATCCTAATTTGGGTAAAGCCAAAGAGGTTTATCAATATGATAAAAATGGTAAATTTATTCATTCTTATCCATCAATTGCGGAGGCGGCTCGATCACTTGGGCTATCAAGAGGAACTCATATTGGTGAGTGTTGTCGTGGTAAATTAAAATCCTGTGCTGGTTTTGTATGGAGATACGCAGAAGATATAGTCTCACCATCTGAGGAAACTCAGAGAGAAGTTAGCGAAACTTCGCAAGATTAAGGAATCCGCTTGGGCCGGAACAGTCCAGGATGCATTCTTCGATGGCGACGCTTTCGATCGTTGCCGCAAGCTTCAAATTCCAGAATATGAGGTCTCTGGGCGATCTTCTGCGCGAGCCTATTACGTCATAGGATACGACGTTGGCCGCAAAGGATGTGCCTCGATCGCCACCGTATTCAAGGTAACGCCGCAATCTCAAGGGCCAGCTGTCAAGTCTCTTGTTTGTATTTATGAATTAATGGATGCTCACTTTGAAGATCAGGCAATCTGGCTTAAGAAAACTTATTACAAGTATAAAGCGCGTAGGCTAGTCATCGATGGAAATGGGTTAAATTGCCTAGCCCATGTAAAACTTTTTGAATTGCTGGAAACCCCTAACGTAAAGACGAGGGCAATCAGCAGCTAATCTTTCTATTGTTTTAGGAAGCAAGTTCAACGACTATCCCGTGAGGGAGTACACTGTAAACGATTGACAGTGGAAGCGGAAAGCACAGAAATGTGAAGATATAGTCTAATCTCATAGGAAACTATGAGCAGTTCATTAGAGAACGCGCTTGAAGTAGTGAATCAAGTGGAATACAAATTAAATGTAGGCATCGGTCTTATAGACTACATGGTGAAATCCCAAACTGACCAAAACGATGATTATTACCCACCCTTTGGCGTATATAATGATGTAGATAATGAATATAAAAAATATAAAACAGATGATACTGAGTTAGATGCAATGTATATTATAAAAGCAAATGCGCCGATCAACACCATCGCGCACGCAAACTTCCAATCACAAATTAATACAGGAAAAGTGCGGTTTTTGATAGACGCGAATACAGCCAAAGCAAGGCTTCTCGGCACGGTAAAGGGTTCAAAAATGACACCCGAAGAGCGCCAAGCTTATTTGCGGCCGTACGACCTCACATCTGTTTTGCGGTCTGAGATGCTTAACTTGCGGGAGGAGAACACTGGCACGAATATTATCCTTAAGCAAGTTAATAGAGGTATCCCCAAGGATACGTTCTCATCTGCTGAATATGCTTTGTATTATATTCGAGTAGAGGAAGAAGATCGTAAACGCAAGAAAAAATTTAATATTGCTGATGCGATGTTTATGACCTAAAAATTTTTTTGAAAGTTGGGGCAAAGTTAATTAATACTATTGCCCTAATTTTCAAAGATACATGAGAAGGTATTTTTAAAAGATTGAGAGGTGAGGCTAATAATGAGAGCGTCTAGAGGCGAGATTAAAATTGAAGAAATTTTAAAAATGAACGAAATTCCTTTTCAAGAGGAATATTCTTTTCCCGGCTTGGTTGCACCAAGTGGACGTCCTCTTCGATAGCTTTGACTTTGCGGTCTTTGATGATTCGGGTAATCTAGACTTCCTGATTGAATACAACGGTATTCAACATTATCAACCTAAGTCAAAGTTCGGTGGAGCAAAGGGTCTCTATCAACAACAATATAATGATAATTTAAAACGTCGTTTTTGTATGGAGCATGGGATAACGCTTGTCGAGATTCCATATTCCGACGAAGCGTTCATTAATTATAATTACATTATGGAAAAAGCAGGATACTAAATGAAGGAGGTGAAATCTTGGAACGGCAAGATGAAATCCGTAGTAAAGGTTTCGACCTAACGAATCCTAAATCTGGATTCATGACTCGTTCTGAATTTATTGATAAATTTGGACAAGATGCATCTACTGATTATGATACTTATCAACAGTACGCAGAGATGCGGGCGGGCCTCCGCACAATTAACGATGCTGTAATTGATGTTGGAACTTATAAACAAATAAACACCAATTACGGTAGTAAAAAATATGTTCTTGAATAGATTGATAAGGGTAATGTTCAAGAATTGCGGCGAATCTCTGATTTTTATTATAATTCTAATGGCATTTATCGTAGAGCTTGTCAATTGTTAGCTATTTTATATAGATATGATTGGTATGTAACCCCTCAAATGGATGACTTGGTTTGGAAAGATAAGAAAGAATCTAAATTACTTAAAGATGTGGGAACTGTTTTGCGGTATTTAGATAATTCAGAAATTAAACGTACTTTGGGCAATATCGCTTTAAAGGTAATTCGTCAAGGCGTTTATTATGGCATCTGGCTGGACTGGGATGATAAATTTTCCTTCCAACAGTTACCTGCTGATTATTGCCGGAGCCGTATGTTCAGTGGAATTGAACCAGTCGTAGAGTTGAATCTTAAATTCTTTGATGCTTATTTTCGCAATGAGGAGTATCGTATCAAGGTTTTAAAGCTTTTCCCAAAAGAGGTTCAGCAGGCTTATATTAAATATAAAAATGGAAAGTTGCCTTTACTCTACCCTGGAGATACGGCAGGTTGGGTTGCGCTCGACCCCGGCACCGCAATTAAGTTTTCTTTAAGTGATAGTGATTATCCTAATTTAATTAGTGTAATTCCGTCTTTAATTGACCTCGACGCCGCGCAAGAGCTTGACCGCAAGAAAACAATGCAACAACTCGTGAAAGTCCTTATTCAGAAACTTCCACTTGATAAAAATGGAGATTTGATTTTTGACTTGGATGAAGCAAGAGACATTCATAACAACGCAGTTGCAATGTTAAAACGGGCGGTTGGCATTGATGTTTTAACAACATTTGCGGATATTGATACTGTTGATACTCAAGATAAAACAACGGTTGCGTCCACTGATCCCTTGCAAAAGGTTGAACGTACCGTTTATAATAACTTAGGTATTTCTCAGAATTTGTTTAATACCGAAGGAAGTACCGCCCTTGAAAAATCAGTTATTAATGATGAGGGCAGCGTGCGGGATCTGGTATATCAGTTTCAGTCTTTTTTAAATAAGGTTGTTAAAAAGTTTAATCGTGCTGGTCATTATTCTTTTAGAGTAGAAATTCTTGAAACAACGATTTATAATTATAAAGATCTCTCTAAAATGTATAAGGAGCAGACGCAAATTGGCTTCGGTAAGCTACTCCCGCAAATTGCGCTTGGTCATTCACAATCTGCGATTCTATCAACAATTCAGTTTGAGAACAATGTTCTCAAGTTGAGCGAAATTATGATTCCGCCTATGATGTCTAGTACAATGAGTTCTAAGACAACGTCTCAAAAGTCTGCTAATGAGCAAATTGTGGCTGGAGAAGAAAAGAAAACAGCGGGACGACCTGAACTTGAAGAAGATAAAAAGTCTGAAAAGACTTTACAAAATGAAGAAGCACAAAAGTGAGAGGAGTGAAAGAGTATGATGCACGTTAGTGTTCCTATTGATTCTACCATAGAATTCATCGAGGAAACAGAAGTCTCTCCTCTCATTTCTAAGGTAAAAATCAAAGTTTGCTACGTTGGTGATCAGCCTAACCGCAATAAAACAGTTATCACTAAAGAACTTGCGGAGGGCCTTGGTAAGAAGTTACCAGGTAGCCCGATTTGCGGTGCGTATAACCCAGATACTGGAGATTTTGAGCAGCATAACAAAGAGATTCAAATCAACGGAGATTCCTTTGCTATTGTTGATGTCACTAAGCCCTATGGTTTTGTTGATGTAAATGCGCCAGTTTGGTTTCAGAAATTTTTAGATGATAATGCGGTGGAGCGTGAATATCTTTGCACAGAGGGCTATCTCTGGACAGATGCATATCCAGAGTGTCAACGCATTATTGAAAAAGGAAATAATCAATCACTTGAATTTAATAATGAAAATTTTTCAGGAGTTTGGACAAAACAAGATAATTCAAATGCGAGATTTTTCATTATAAATGAAGCGATAATTGAAAAATTATGTATACTAGGCGAAAATTATGAGCCTTGTTTTGAAGGTGCGCAAATCAAAACTGAGTTTTCTCTTGATGATCAGTTTGCGGAAATGCGGCGGACCATGTACAGCATGGCGCAAGACCTTCATGAAGTTTTAAGTAAAGGAGGAAATACAGTGCCTACTGAATATGCTGTTGAAATTGGTAGTTCTCTATTTGATGCTATTTGGGACAAGATGTGGCGTCTTGGCAATTATCGTATTAAAGGCATCTTTGAAGAGGGCGACCAAAAGTTTGCTATTATGCAGGACCGCGACAATCTAAAGTTATTCCGTTTAGATTTTCAGTATGATGAAGAAAATGGCTTTGTTCCCGCTGATGAAGTTGTTGAAGTGACTGAAACGTTTACCTCGGCCGCTACTCAGTATTCTGAGGAAGCTCTTGATGCTTATGAAACCGAGTATAAAGCTAAGCAAGAGCCTAAAGAGGATGAGGGCGAGGACGAAGACGAGGAAAAGAAAAAGCCTGGTCAGGAAAACTCTCTGGAGGGCGATGAGCCAGTTAAAGAGAACTCTCTGACTGAGGAAGAGCCAGCGGTGGAGCCTGAGGTTATTGAGGAGCCCACTCCCGCTTCTGCGTATAGTCTAGATGAGGTTGTTGAGTATCAAGAGTTACTAACTAAGTATTCTGCTCTTGAGCAAGAGAAACAATCTATGGAGGATGAATTAAAGACTTTGCGCGAGTTTAAACTTGCGGCTGACCGCAAGGAAAAGCAAGCTATGATTGATAGCTTTTATATGTTATCTGACGAGAATAAACAAGATGTGATTGATCACATTGATACTTATTCTCTTGATGATATTGAGGCTAAGTTAAGTGTTATTTGCGTTCGCAATAAGGTGAGTTTTGTTAATGAAAATGAGCCCACCGCACCTACTGCCTATAATTTAAACACTGCTTCTGATAGCATTGAGGAAGAATGGATTCGTGCTGTCAAGGCTAAAGAAAATTCTAAAAACTAATCTATAAGGAGGATATATAAATGGCTAAGACCAATTTAAGTGGCGCGAAGTTCGTTAAGCTAGGATATGGGCAACTCGAACCTAACCATCTGTCTGCGCGCCGGAACGGTAAGATTTATGCTCAGCTGCCTGCCAAGGCTGATATTGAGATGCTGCAGAATGGCCAGTTCGTGAAGTACAACTATGCGGCTGGTGTTGTTGATTTTGAGGGCGAGGGTCCTTGGATGCTCGTTTTCAATGAGCCGAAGGTCTATGAGGATCGTCAGACCAATGCTGATTTTGCTATGAAGAAAGAGGATTATGCTCCTTACGGCTATAGCCTGAATGATGATACCCTGTCTCAGTTAAATGGTGTTTACAATGCGGCCAATGATGCTATGCCTGCTGGGACCTCTATGGTTCCTCGTGTTATGACTACCGATGCTGGTGACATCATGACCATTAATCTGGTTGATGAAGAGTCTCTAGCTCAGGGTGATAAGCTGGCTCCTAATGCTAAGGGCATTCTGGACAAGGCTTCCGCTGCTGCTGCTACCGAATGTGTGTGGCAGGTTGCCAAGGTTTATACCATGCCCGATGGTCAGCCTGGTGTCAAGCTGATTCGTATTAAGTAATTGAAAGGAGAGATTAGAATATGTTAGAAATGAAGCAACTACTTGCGTTGGCTCGCGCGGCCGCTGATGCTAATCGCTCCGCCGCTACTTGCTATAGTGTGAATGGTGAGAATCTGAGTGTTTCCGCCATCAATGATACTCTGCGTGATCAGTTTAATGAGATTGCTGGTACTTATAATCTGTATCGTGAGAATAAGACCAAGGTTTACTCCCTGATGGAGACTGTTCTGGATGATATTCTCCCCACTCGTGTGCTGCAGCGTTATGCTGACTTTGCTGAGACTCAGACCTTTGCTCAGGGCACTAAGCCTGTATTTATCCGCAAGACTGGTAAGATGCGCGCTAAGCAGTTCATCACCAAGGTCGGTCTGGCTGGTCGTTACGAAGTGTTCGCTCTGGGTGAGAAGAGCTTCGAGGTCGCTACCTCTGCTATCGGCGGCGCTGCCGCTATCGGCTTTGAGGAGTTCCTGGATGGCCGCGTTGATTTCGCCGAGCTAATTAATATCGTGCTAGAGGGCATGGATGAGCTGGTTCTGCGTGAGATTGCTAAGGCCCTGATGGCTTCTATTGGTCAGCTACCTGCCGCAAATAAGGTTTCTGCTGCTGGCTTTGATGAGGCTGGTATGGATCGTCTGATCGCTGTGGTTTCCGCTTATGGTACTCCTGTGATTTATTGCACTCGTGAGTTTGCCTCTAAGATGGTTCCTCAGACTGGTTGGATCTCTGATAATATGCGCGACGAGATGTGGCGCAGTGGCTTCCTGGCTACTTACAAGGGTGTGCGCGTGATTCTACTGCCTCAGTCCTTTGAGGATGAGACTAATGCCAAGAAGGTTATTGATCCTGGCTATGCTTGGGTTATGCCTACCGGCTCCGCGGAGAAGCCCGTTAAGGTTGCTTTCGAGGGTTCTGCCCATGTTCGCGAGGTTGAGAATGATGACTGGTCCCGCGAGATGCAGACCTATCAGAAGGTCGGCGTTGGCGTGATGTTCACCAATAATATGTGCTCTTATGTTGATACTCAACTGCAGGGCAAGCTGGACACTATCTAATTCCTTGGGGAGGGGATAAACTCCCTCCCCAATTTATTTTTATTTGAGAAAAAGGAGATAAATTAAATATGGACAACAAGATTTCTATTACCAATCGTAGCTTTGGTACTGTTATTTATAACATTCCTGAAATGGGAATTCGGCGTGAGTTTGCCCCCAAAGAAACTAAGAAAATTACTCCTGAAGAGCTAGAAGCATTGACCTCTCAGCCGGGTGGCCGTGAGCTAATTGAGGGTTATTTGTTAGTGCATGACGCGAAAGCTCTTGAAGATATTGTTAATATTCAAGTTGAGCCTGAGTATTGGCTGACTGAGGAGAAGATTCCTAATTGGATGCAAACTTGCTCTAATGATGAGTTTCTTGATGCTTTGAATTTTGCGCCCGATGGAGTTAAGTCTTTAATCAAGGATTATGCCGTCAAGTTGCCTTTAAATGACTATAATAAGATTGGTGCTATTAAGGACATTCTTGGATTTGACGTTATGGGTGCAATTCGCCTTGCCAAGGAATCTCAAGAGGACGTAAAGCCAGTTGCTAACACAGCTCGTCGCTCTAATCCCAACTATAAGGACGATGCGGAGACCCCCTCTGCCGCGACAGCTCCCGTTCGCCGCATGAGTTTGAATAAGTAACATAGGAAGGAGGCAACTAAATGACCTCTTTTGAAAACCAAATTGGAGACGCCTTCTTCGCGATTATTACTGATGATTTATATGCATTTAATCCAGAGACGGGAGAGGGCGGCCCCGGCATTATGACCAAAGAAGAAACGTAGGATGATTTAACGAACATTTTCAAAGCCGCGATTCCTGGTTTTGAATTTCCTCGTTTTGCTTTGTATGATTTTGATCCAGTAACTTGCGATTACGCAGAAGATTTAACATTGGAGGAAATTCGCATCATTGCAAATCTTATGGCTCTTGTTTGGTTACAAAGACAAATTACATCAATAGAAAATACTCGTCAAAAATATTCAGGTTCAGCGTTTAAGCTAACCAGTCAAGCGTCTCATTTAAGTAGATTGCTTTCTACTCAAGAGGCTTGTGAAAGAATTGATCGCCATGCACAGCGTTTATACAAGCGCCGCAAAAGAGATGAAGATGGAAGGTATTCATCTAATTGGGGCAGTCTAGTAGGAAAGAGCGTATTTGATGGAGACTAAATACAATTTTTCTTTTACCAAGGATACGTTTGATACGGATATGCGGCGGTTGGTTAATCAAGTGTGGAAGCTTATCCCCATGCGTGAAAATCAAGAGGATTGGGAATTACATTTAAATACTATCGTAGAGGAAATTGCTGGATTACACGAATTGTTTGATTCTCAAGTGAATTATTTAATTATTTTATCTAAATTAGAGGGACTACGACATCCGGTGTGTGAAGACTTTATGATATATCGTAAAACAGTATTTAGATGTATTGACCTATTAGGGAAACTAACACATGAAGAGTAATCAAGCTTTAATGCGGCGACGTCTTGAATTACAAGGCGGCGTTGAACAAGATAAACGAATGATTCAAGATAAGTATAAAACTTTCTTGGGTTCATTGAGATATTCGTATCAAGCTTGTACTGTGCGGCGAGTACAGGAACGGGAAACCGCAATTAATGTTACTGATAACCTTTCTCTTGTTGAGGATTCTTATCGTGCATTAATTAATCCTGATAAGCTAAAACAAGATTATGACGACAAGATTCTTTCTATTGATTACAAAACCGAGTATAAACCAGGTGATGTTTTTGAATGGATAACTGAGCATGGTTTAACTACTCATTGGATTATTTATTTACAATCGCTGGAAGAAGATGCCTACTTTGAGGGTGAGATTCGCCGGTGTAAATATATGATTAAATTTAGAGACGATAAAGATGGCAAGATTTATTCTACCTACGCAGCAATCAGAGGCCCAGTTGAGACTAAGATTGAGAGTATTCAGAAAAATCAAATTCGTATTGATGTGCCTAATTTATCTCTAAATATTTTAATCCCAAGAAATGAACAAACAGTAAGATTGTTTAAACGTTACTCTGAATTTATGTTTGACGGTAAATGTTGGCGAGTTCAAGCGCCTGATTCTATTTCTATGGAAGGTGTGCTTGAAATTAATGCAGAAGAGTATTATAAAGATCGTGACACGGATACTGATGATGTAAAAGATGGCTTGCTTGAGTTTGAACCTATCCCCGTTTTAGACGATGGAGATATTCAAGGTAACGGAATTATTAAACCAAAGATTGCAGAGATTTATTCTGTGAATACTGAAACCATCGGGACTTGGAGTGCAAAGCTTGGAGAAGGGTGTGCTCCCGTCAAGCTGGAAGCAGATGGCAATACTGTAAAATTAACGTGGCTAAAGTCTACTAGTTGCAGTTCTGGATTTGAATTACAATGGAGTGCGGGGGACGATGTGCGTAGCCGCACTATTGTAGTTGAATCTCTGTTTTAATAGATTGGAGAAAAAGGTATGAGAGTTAATTCATATGAGTTTCCCAAGTCTAGTTTCTTGGGAATGCCCAAAGATTGCGCGCTCTTGATGGATAAAATTTTGAGTAATCAGAATTTACTTAAACTTATTTATTATAATGGGCGCGACTGGAAGGAAAAGCCAGATTTAACAAGTGAACAGATTAAAGATATGCTGAGTAGCGATCCAGAGAAGCGGCAAATTTCTCTGATTCCTAGGTTGTATATTCATCCAGAGATTCATACTTATTTACATATTTCATATGGTAAATTTATTCCTAATGCGACTAATCCTCATTATAGAGATAATACTTTCTATATTGATATTTATTGTCATTATGAAGATTGGGATTTAGGTAATTATGAATTAAAACCGTATCGTATTGCGGGCGAGATTGATGCCATGTTAGATGGTAAACATTTAACAGGTATTGGTGAATTACAGTTTATTGAAGCAGGACCAGCTATTTATAATGAAGATTTTGCGGGAGTGTCTCTGACGTATTATGCCATTCGTGGCGACGAAGATAAGAAGAATCCACTTGAGTGATATGAATTTAGCCTTGATGTGCGGCCACGACATACCCATCGCCGCATTTCAAACGGTTATCCATCCTTTAACTTTACGAGAAATTGGTTTAATGGGTGAGGATAATTTCTTTGAAGCAACCAATTATCTTTGTTTAGAAAAAGAATGGATAACTTAGGACAAAATTGTTTTAGAGACATACTCAAATTTTCAAATATTTATGAAGGTACTACAAGATCCAGCATCGAGTGATAAAAAGGAGTCTGTTCATACTTTGCTTTCTCTCTTGTTTCCTCTCTGTTCTGTGTCGTTTACTCCAAATTCTATATTACTTTATAATAAAGAATTAAAACAAGCCAATATGATAGATGATAACACATTTGGTGATTTTTAGGCAGTCATAAAGAAGGTGCTATGTTTAGGAGATATGCGGCAAGGGGATAATGTTACATATAACCCTGCTAATGAGCGTGCCAAGCGCATAGCTGATAAATTGATGAAGAGTCGGCTCAAGATAGCAGAGATTAAAAATAATAAGAAAGAAAGCGCTTTAACTAAGTATATTTCGATACTGTGTATTGGAAATAGAATGTCATTAAATGAATGTTTGGGACTAACATTGTTTCAATTGTTTGATTTAATGGAAAGGTTCAGCTTATATTCTAATTGGGAAAATGATTTCCGCGTGCGGCTTGCGGGTGGAGACCCAAAGAAGGAAGCTGAAAATTGGATGAAAAATCTACATTAATATAAGGAGGAAACTATATTATGAAATTTGGTTCTCGTGAAGTGGCCAATGTGGTTTTCCGTGCTAAGAACAAGATGGCTCTGGGTTCTCGTACCTTCTATAAGGATGAGCCTGTGCTGTACTTTGATACGCTGAAGACCTCTGGCCTAGAGGGTGCTGCTACTAGTGTCTACGCTCAGGGTTAATTATTAGCTCCTTTTATCAGTGATGATAAAATGATAATTACTTTAATTGCTGGAACGCCCAATAGAAGTCCCCATTGGGTAATCAGCAGCTAAGATTCAAAATTTATAAGATGGAGGAATTTGTTAATGGATAAGATCCAAATTAGTAAATTTTTGCCGGAAGTAAAAGATCGTTACTATATCAATAGACAAGGCGAACTTTTTACAGACGATGGTTAGAAAAAAATGAAAGATTGTGTTAAAAATGGATACGTTAAGAACACGTTAATCTTAAAAGACGGACGAGAAAAGGCTTATTTTCGACACAGATTAGTGATGATTTGTTTTAATCCCATTGAGGATTATGAAAAATTGCAAGTGAATCATAAAGATGGAGATAAATTAAATAATTGTGTTGATAATCTAGAGTGGTGCACTAATCAAGAAAACCGTATTCATGCTGTAAAGATTGGTTTGGCTGCTTCTCTTAAAGGAGAAACTAATCCTGCTAGTAAGCTTATTGAATCTCAAGTTCTTGACATTATTCAAGATTTATTGCACAATATTCCTTATTCTGATATTGCAAGAAAGTATAATTGTTCAAAAAGCACAATTGGTGCAATTAAGAATAAGAGAAATTGGAAATATCTAACCCAAGATATAGATTTTGATTAAAGTTCAACGACTATCTTCGTGAGAAGAGTACACTACAAGCGATTGGTAGTGGAAATGGGTAAATTCTTTTGATATAGGAAAGAATAAGATATAGTCTGATCTATACGAATATTTAAATGTATAGCAGTTCATAAGAGAACGCATATGATGTAGCGAATCATATGGAACAAAATGGGTTGGGGCAACCCTCGTCTGATTGCTTGGGAAGGCGATAAGACTCTTACGCTCACGATGCAGGATGCTCTGCTTTCTCCCGAAGGCTTAGCTATTCTTTCTGGCGCTGACCTAATTGCGGCGACTAATGATGCTCCTATTTATGTGCATCAGACCTCTCAGGTTGAGGTTAAGACTGCCAATACTATCGTTCTGCCCAAGGGTGTTATTCCTTGCTGGAATGGCGGCCGCAAGAGTGGTACTGATACCAGCTCTACTAACAAGTACGTTTTCCATAAGGAAGCTGATATTTTCTGCATGAAGCTAGATAGCGATGGCGAGATTGCCAGTGAGCCTTGTGTGCCCGCTAGTGTGACTGTTACTGGTGAGGGTGATGAGGCTGTTGCTACTATCAAGTGCCACGCTGATGGTGAGAATGTGACTGTGGATCTGCCTGTTGGTTCTGTCGTCCTGGTTGACTATTATGTCGCCAAGAAGGCTGGCTTCCAAGCTGAAATCACTGCTGATAAGTTTGCTGGTAACTTCTACATTGAGGGCGAGACTCTGTTCCGTCGTGAGTCTGACGGTGTGGATATGCCTGCTGAGATGGTTATTCCTAACGGCAAGGTTCAATCTAACTTCAACCTGACGTTTAGCAACAGCGGTGACCCGGCCACCTTCGACTTTACAGTGGACTGCTTCCCTGCCTACACCAAGTTTAACAAAACTAAGAAGGTTCTGGGCCTAATTCAAGTGATTGATGAGGAGTCCCTGAGTGCGGAAGAGATCCGTGAGGCTTGCGCGGTTGGCTAATTAAGATTTTAAGGGAAGGAGCAATCCTTCCCTTTTTTCTTTTATCAAGAGAGAGAAAGGAGTAGAGTATGGCAAAACAAATATCAAGAGATTATAGGTATTATAGCAATAAGCGGGGTTATATTATTTATACACCCAAGCACTATAAAGATTATATTGAAAGTTATACTGGCGGATTTGTTAATGCAGCCATAGAAACGGCCTCTGGCGGCACTGGTCGGTTTTTAAGTATGGCACAAGGCCTTGCGGGAGCTGGTTCGCGCGTACAGGGAGGCATTGCCGCGAAAGAAGATGTCGAAGAAATGTATGCCAATATGTCAGATATAATTACTTCCGCATGGACATCTAGTCAAGGTCAACTCATGAATTCTCTTGCTGGGATGCGGAGTTCTGTATCAACTGAAATAGAAAATGCTAAAACTGATTTATATAATCTAAGTGCTTTTACGACTCTTTTGGATTAGACTTTAACATCTATTCAAAAAACACCTAATTTAAAAAATGCATATACAACAATTGCAAGTCAATGGGGTAAAGATAAAGTTAATGTTCCAGATACAATTCCACTCGCTGCAGAAGAAATTAAGTTATTAAAACAAGTTTGTTCATCGTTAAATGTTTTAAGTAGTCGTTATTCCGAATTGACTAGTAAGGGGATGTCTGGTAAGATGGCTACCATGAAGCTAGCCAAACTTCTTCATTTACAACTAAGTACCATTTTGGGTGCCATTGGTGAGTTTGTAGGATTGAATGATATTGAAAATTTTGTAGACAACTAGGTTTATAAAAATTTAAGTATTGTAAAAAATGGAAAAAGTTTAATTACAGGTAGTTTACAGTCAGAAGATGGGGGCACAATTAAGCCAGACATTATAACACCTTTGTTATCTATTACCTCTAATGTAGATAAGAAAAAACTAAAGTTTGAAATGAAGATTGCGGCATCAGTTAAGAACTATCCTAGTCTCACAGGAAAAACAGAAAAGACACTAAGTAAAAAAGAAATTAAAATTCAAGAAAGTGGTTCAGTTCTTGATTATTTAAATAGATTATCTCCAGAAATGAAACAATATGCAGCTAACGTTTTAACACATGATTGGACAAAAGCTACAACATAGAGTTTAGCAGTACGGCAAGGTATTGCGTCAAGATTTTTTAATGAATGGTTAGCCGGTATGGGCAATCGTACTAGCGACCAACAAGAGCTGAATGTTAGTAACTTTATGTTAGTTAACGGTAGATTATATTCTATGTATGATATTATTAAAGCTGTCCAAAGTTCATTTAATATTAAAAAATCTGGCGATATAGACTCAGTTATCAGAGTATCATTTTCTAAAGGAGACAGTGGTAGAACAGGCATTGCTAATACATATATTGGTGATCCTGATTACCCTAATTATGCACATGGATTTCAACGCAGTAATACTGTTTGGGGAGAGTTAGCTGATTTGCAGTTAATTGCTTATATTAAACCATGGATTTTTGTAGATATAGCTACAAAGAAATACGGCGTACCGGGAGTCCAAGTGTTTTGACTTGACAAATCTTAAAAAATATGTTATAATATAAATATAAAAGAGTAAAAGGAGGTTCATTATGAACTTTAAAGATTTTAATATCGCAGTTGAACCCGCGTGCGGCGAGGTCGAATTTAACGGTAAAACAATCTCTGTGCGGAGTTGGCTACCTACCGCCGCAAAGATAGAGTTTATTCAGTTTGTAGTTGGCCATGCGATGAATCCTGACCACGGCACATTTAGTCCTGTTATTACTTCTGTGTTTGAGACTATTGCTTATATCAAGTATTTTACTGACATTGAGATTGATGATGAGGACCTTGTGGATCCTGGTAAGCTGGCTGATGAGATTATTCACTCTGGTCTGTTGAAGGCAATTCAGGGTGTGGTCGAATCCTATGATAGACATGAATGGATTGATATTTCTTTGACTCTTGATGAGACTATTGGTAACATTGAGCGTTATAATGCCTCTTTTGCAGGGACTATGGCGGCAATGAATACCAATGCTGCCGATCTGGGTAATCAGCTTGATTCTATTATGGAGAAGATCAAGAACAAGGAAGGCATTGAAGAATTAAGCGCAATTAGAGAATTTATGGACAAAACTGAATAATCCTATTTATTGATTTTTCAAAATAAATAGAGAATAGTTTAAGGCTCTGAGGTAAGACTATCTCAGAGCCTTTTTGTTATTATACGAGCGAAAGGAGATTAATATGGCTAATAAAAGAATTGATTATGTAATTGGTTTTAATGCAGATACTAGCAAGCTGAGTAGTGCGTTAAAGCAATTAGAGAGTCAATTAAACAATATTGCTATTGGTAAAAACACACCAGCTGGTACGCTAACCACATAGATTCAGTAGGCTAGCAAAGCTGCTCTTGAATTAAATTCATATTTAAATAAATCAATAAATGTGGATACGGGTAAACTAGATTTGTCTGCATTCTCTAAGGCATTAGCATTAGGTAAGACCGATTTACAAACATTAAGAACTAATTTAGTACAAATTGGACCCGCGGGGCAAGAAGCGTTTGCTTCTTTGGCTAGGGCAATTGGGCAAGCTGAAATGCCTTTGCGTCGCAGTAATGAGTTATTAGACAAGTTGTGGGTAACAATGAAGAATACTCTTCGTTGGCAGGTTACTTCTGGACTTTTAACAGGCATTGCTACGGCTTTTGGGGATGCTGTTAGATATGCTCAAGATTTAAATGAATCATTAAATAATATCCGTATTGTTACAGGCAAGAGCACTGAAGAAATGGCGCAGTTTGCTAAGCAGGCTAACCGAGCGGCTAAGGAGCTTAATACTACTACAACTAAATATACGGACGCGTCGCTAATCTACTATCAACAGGGCCTGGATGATAAGAGTGTTAAAGCTAGAACTGATGTAACGGCTAAGTTCGCGAATGTTTCTAGAGAAAGTTTAACTACTTCTTCTGAGTATTTAACTGCGATTTGGAACAACTTTGCTAAAGGTTCTGAAAACCTAGAGTATTTTGCGGATGTTATTGTGGCATTGGGCGCGGCGACTGCTTCAAGTTCACAGGAAATTGCAACTGGATTGAATAAGTTTGCGGCGACTGCTGAAACGGTTGGTTTGAGTTACGAATATGCGACGGCCGCGCTTGCGACTGTTACCGCCACTACGCGTCAATCCGCGGATGTTGTTGGTACTGCTTTTAAAACCCTATTTAGTCGTATCCAAGACCTTGAATTAGGTAAGACTCTTGATGATGGTACTACTTTAGGTAAATATTCTCAGGCTCTTGATGCGGTTGGAGTTTCTATTAAAGATTCTAATGGTGAACTTCGTGATATGGATGCCATTTTAGATGACGTGGGTGAGAAGTGGCAAAATCTAAACAAGGACGAGCAGGTAGCTCTAGCCCAGGCGGTTGGCGGAGTTAGACAATACGCGCAGTTCATCGCCTTGATGGACAACTGGGACTTTATGAAAGAAAACCTGGAAACGGCAAAAAATGCTACTGGTGAATTACAAAATCAGGCTGACATTTTTGCTGAATCTTGGGAGGCCGCGCGCAAGAACGTTAAGGCATCTGCTGAGGGTATTTATGATTCATTAATTAAAGATGATTTTTGGATTGACTTAACAAATGGATTTGCGGGTTTCTTAAAGATAATTGAGAACGCTATTGATTCTGTAGGCGGACTTAGGGGCGTCTTATTAGGGCTAGCTGTTGTTTTACAAAAACAGTTCGGAGAGCGCTTCCGTGAAGGTTTGCGTGAAACTGCTTATCAATTATCTTATCTGATTGGTGGTGGACAAAAACAACGAAGAGAAGCTGTATCTCTAAAGGGTGCAGCGGGAGATGCGTTAAAGGGTAGCGTTTATGGTGATACTAACATAAAAGTTCAAACCAAAATTACTCAAGATATAATTGGATTTCAAACTAAAATTGATAGTATTTATGATAAATTAACCGATGATTAGAAGCGTTCTCTTGATTTACAAATTGCTCTTGTCGAAAACACGCAAAAGTTAGCCCTTGAACAAAATCGTGTAGCAATAGCCACGAAGCAGACAGCAGAAAATTATGCTGACACAGTTATGGATAATATTGTTGAACGAGAAGATTTTGATCCTAGCCAGTACAGACTTTCTGCGGCAAGGCTAGAACGCGAAAGAAGAACGAGAGCAAGAGAGGGCACTCCTCAACTAACGGATAGAGACATCGAGACAGCGGCTGCGGCTGAATTTAAAAACTTCCACAATTAGGATTCACGAAATTTATTAGGGCAATATGTAACCCAAATACGAGAAACGGCGTCAATGGGTCGTCTAGTTGCAAATTTGCGAAATAAAGAAAATTCATATAGTCGAAAAGAACTATTATCTATATGGGATTCTCTTGGTGTAGATGATGGCTATGGCGGCGTTAACGAAGAACAATCTGATAAAGAACTCCGACAAGAAATTATAAATCGTTTGCAGGCGCAGAGCGCTGAGCGAGCAGCAGATGCCCAAAATCGTTTAAACTATATTAGACAAGTTTTTCAATTTGATGGAAGAGACGATGAGGATCAAAGTAGATTTAATGCTTTCTTGGAAGAATTGCGGAATCGAGCTAGAAATGCTGGTGCTGAAGAGTTTCAATCTCTATTACAAGGTTTGTATGCGGGAAAAGTAGGTGAAGGAGTTAATCCAGAGTCTCCTAAACCCGATTGGGCCGACAGGTTAACAGATATAACAGATGCCGCGACAAAGGCGGGATTTGCATATTCTTCTTTTGTTGGAGTGGTAAATAGTCTACAGGATGATTCATTAACTCCTCTTGAAAAATTACAGTCAGTTATTTTTGGCTTAGGTTCTGGATTACCCGCTGCCGTTTCTGGCTTTAAGGCTTTAACTAATATGTTTAAAGCCGGAGGGCTTGTTGGCAAGGGTATTTTAGGATTAGGGGCTGCTGGTTCTGCCGGTGTTGCGATTGCGGGTATTGTAGCGGTAGTAGCTGTTATTAAAACTATTGCAGATTTGGTTCTCACTACAAAAGAGCGCACAGAAGAATTAAATAAACAACAAGAGTTTTTAAAAAATAACCTTGAACAAGTAAAATCTGAATATAATGAGATTAAGTCCTCTATTGAATCAATCGAATCTGCTCAAGAGAATTTAAATGCTGCAATCAAAGGGACTACAGAGTGGCGTGAGGCCGTCGCAAGTGTTAATGAAGAAGTTTTAAAATTATTAGAGAGTTATCCTGAGCTGGCATCTGAAGTTGAAAATGCTAATGGCGTTTTAACTCTCTCTGAAGCTGGAAAACAAAAACTACTTGACAAGCAACTTCAAGAGTTACAAACAGCGCAAAATGCAGCTTATGCGGCCTCCTACGAGGTAACTGCGGATAAAATTAAATCTTTACAAAAAGATTTACAAGACCAATTGGCTGATACGGTTTATGATGCCGATTATCGCATTAGTGAAGATACTCATACGTCTGCTGCGAAAGATGTAAACGTATTACAAGCTACTGGCGAGATTATTACAGATGCTCAAAAGGCCAATATTGATGCACTAATTGCCGCGATTCAAAACAAGGGTTCTTCTATCCTGTTTGATGAAAAATATTTAGCTTCTCTTGGTTTATCTGAGGAGCAAATTACTGAACTTCAAGAAAATACTTCTGCGTTGCGTGAGTTGGCAGATAAAATTTCTGCGAATTCTGATACTATTGCTACTATTGCTGGTCAACGTATTAGCACGATGGCTGATGAAAATAGTATCGTTCAAAGTAATCTTGATACATTAGGCAAGTTTTTCGCGGCAAATCAAGAAAATTGGTATGATTCTTCTAAACTAAGCGGTAAAAATGCGGCTAACCAATACAAGGATTTAATTGGTGCGGAGGATGCGTCTAAAACATCTGGTAAAACTGGTTACTATACCTTTACTATGGCAGATGGCTCAACGCAAGATTTACACCAAAATGTTATTAAAATGCTTGTTGCCCGTGAAAATGCATTAAAACAGTTTGACGAGACTACTCTTGAAGAAATTGAGAGGATGTATGAGGAAACAAGTGAAGATTACGTTAATGGGTTGTTGGCTTATGCGAGTGGAGATCTAGATGTAAACGAGCTTGATGAAGAAGCATATAATAAACTCAAAGAGACGTTTGGTGGGAATTTAGTAGAAGCACTTAATGGATTATATTTAGATGGCGCTGCGATTGTTGAAAAGTATGGAACTCAGCTAGATGAGTGGAATAAAACCTACCATGATCGTATCGAATATTTAGGCTCTGGTTTAGGCGGTGCATTAAATAGTCGAGATAATTTACTTACTCAAAAAGCGGAATTAGAGTTAGATATTAAAAATGGTAACGGTGATGTTGAGGAACTACAGAAGAAAGTTAATGCTATTGTTGAGCAATTGTCAGAGAACGCGGATGAAATAAAGCTACAAATTAATTCTTCTTTGCGGCAAGACGTTGACGAGGCGTTTGATATTGGTCGCGAGTTTGATACTCTCCAAGAGAAAATTGCCAATGGCCTTGAGATGACTACCGATGATGTAGTTTCTCTTATTGATTCTGGGTATGGCGAGCTCCTCCGCAATTGCGAAGCTACGACCGAAGGTACTATTTCACTTAACCAATCTGTTGTTGATGCTTATGTTCAACAAAAGAAGGATGAAGTAGAAGCCGATCGGCAAGCTAAGATTGCTCAGCTAGAAACCCAACGTGAAATGCTTGTGGTACAAGAAAAGGCTCTGCAGGAGAAGAAACGGTTGCTAATTGCGGCGACCCAAGCTGAAACGGATACCGCGGCGGCGGGCTACATGGCGCAGGCGATGATGCAACAAGTTATTGCGGATGATGCGGCCTTGCAGGCTGCAGGTGTCGTTGATGCGGATACCGCGAAATCGCAAGCATTAACTGAAAATGCAAAGGCCGTTGCTGAGTACACTACTGATACCCTTAATACTACAACGCTTGATGCTGTTAATTCTAATGTTGCTATTGATACTTCAACATATAATTTAGCTAGCAATGTAGTTAATTATTGGAATACAATGGCTAAAGCCAAAGCTAATTATTTCAATATTACTGAAAAGAACGCAAAGAATTTCAAAGATACCACGTTTGACCCTGCTTCCATGAATGTGCAAACTGGATATTCTGGCTCTGATGTTAAAGGTTTTGATACATCTAAATTATCAGATGCAGATGCTGTAGCCAAGCAAATTGAAAAATGGACAAGTGAAATTGATAAACTTGGTACACTAAAAGATATTCAAGATGCGGCGAATAGTTTAATTGCGGGGACTGATAGTGAGCTAAAATCCGTTGGTGCTTAGATTGGTGCTATTGATGCGGCGCTCGCTCGTCTGCGGTCAGGTAATCTTATCAACTCTACTGTTGGCGGAGGATCGGGTAGTGATACTACTAAAGAGCTGAAAGAAGTTCTTGAACGGTATCATGAAATTACTCGTGAGATTGAATATCAAAAAGAACTCCTTGATGATATTTCTACCGCGGCTGATCGCGCTTACGGCACTGATAAGATTGAAATGCTCACGCAGAAGATTGAGAAACTTAACAAAGTCGCCGAGCTGCAAGCACAAAAACAAGCAGCGGCCTCCGCGTTTGTGGTTTCTGATCTTGAGGCATTGCGTGCGGCAGGCTTAGATGTTGAGTACGATACGGCTAGCATGGAACTCAAGAATTATACGCAACTTCTTGAGCAAATTACCAATGAGTATAATAGTCGTATTAACTCCGTAAGCAAAGACCAACAAGATATGGTTCAACAAGAGTATGATGATAAAATGCAACTCTTAGAGAACTATGAGGATTCTATTGATACTTTCCGCGAGCAGCTTAATGCATATGAAGATGCAATGCGGCAGATTGAGGATGCCAAACTTGAAAAAGTTAAGGAAGCGTTGCAAATTCGTATTGATTGGAAAGAAATGCAAGATACTTTGCGGGAGTTCCAAAAGGAAATCAATAGTTCTGTTGGCGATGCGCTAGACAATGGTTTCCGCAATGCTGGATTAGATAGACAAGGAATTGAAGATGAAATTTCTATGTTCGGTGACTACGAAACCAAGATGAATTCCTTGTTAGATATGATTCGTAATGCTAATCAGTATACTGACGTTCAAGCGTTACAAGATGAGTTAGCTGATTTGCGGGAGGAGCTTGTTGACAGTGGCACGGCGATGCTTGATTATATTGAGACTCTCAAGGATACATTACCTGATGCTCTTGATGCGGCCACCGATCGGTTTAATGAGTTTATTGATTTGTTAGAAAATAGTCAATCTGTTTTAAGTTCTATTAATGATTTAGTAGACTTGCAGACAATTAACAACTCTTTAGCTGAGAAGTATGCGGCGCTGGGTGAGTCTTATACGGCTACCTTAGAAAATTCATTTACTCAGGCTAAATTGCAAAAGCAATACATGGAACGCGCTGAAACCCAGTTACGAGAGGCTGAGCTAGCTTTAGCAAACGCTACCCAAGGAACTGCGGAATATGATATTCTAAAGGCAGACAGAGACGCTTTACTTGAGGACTATCAAGAAGCTCAAAACGCCATGCTAGAGGCGACCGCAAGTGCGATGGAAGCCGCCAAGAATCTCTATTCTAACACTCTTGATGATATTTTTTATGAATTTGAGAGTAAGGTTACTAAGGGTTTAGGCTTCGATCAGCTAGAGGCTAGATATAACCGCACCAAGGATGAGGATGACAGATTCCTTGATGGTGTAAACCGCTATGTGGAAACGCAAGAATTAAATAATAAACTCCAGCAGTCTATTGCGGCGGCTAATTCTGATTACGCCAAGGCCACCTTAAAGGCTCTTGAAGATGAGTTTGCAGAGCGCCAAGCTAATAATGATTTGTCAGAGTATGACCTGAAAATTATGGAAGCTAAGTATAATCTCACTCTCAAGCAAATCGCTCTTGAAGAAGCACAAAATGCTAAGAGTAAAGTTCGGCTAGTACGTGGCGCGAATGGTAACTATAATTATCTGTTTACCGCTGACGGTAATGATATTGCCACCAAGCAGCAAGAATATCTCAAAGCGATGCAAGATTATTATAACACCGCAAAAGATCAGACTGAAAATATTACTGGTGAAATTGTTTCCTTGTGGCAAGATATGTCTGAGGAAATCCGTAAGATTTATGAGGATGATACTCTAGACGCAGAGCAACGTCAAAATGCGATTAATGAAATTCAAGATTATTATCAGAAGAAATATGCGGATTTAGCCAAGCAGCAAACTGATGCGGCTAAGGATATGAAAGATGCAGGTAACATTGCACTTGATGATCAGCAAAAGGCAGCTCAGAAATATGGCGACGATACTAGTGAAACCGCGCAGAATTTCCAGAAGAATTTCCAACGTATTTTAGAGGAAATGGGCGGCAATGCAGATGACTTTAATAGCGCATACAGTGATCAATTGATTAACTTAGTAGCTATTGAGGGTTCATTTACTGAAACTACAGCTAGTATGTTTGCTAAATTGAATGAAGCCTTGATAAAATATAAAGGCAACATTGAAAACATTTCTAACGAGATAGGCGTTTCCTATGACCAATTGACTGATAAGATTAACCAGTCTGCGCAAGCCGCTGAGGAACTGGAACAAAAGGCGACTGCGGCAATTGATGAAATCTGGAATAAGATTGATGAATTGCAAGATGTAACTCAGGCGCAAGCTGCTTGGACGGCTGAGGTTTATAATACCATTACTGCTATTCAGAAACTTGCGGCGGAGACTGCACAAGCCGTGCAAAAATACAATGAAGCTGTAAGTAGTATTAATAGACTTGGCGCGACGGGTAGCTGGAGTGGAGGATCTAGTTCTGGAAGTGGAAGTGGGGGTATGAGTGGAAGCGCTTCTTCTGGAACCACCTCATCTAACCCTTCAACCCCTAATACATCAGCTGGATCTACTGGACGTATTAGAAAACAGTTAGGTCAATTTGATCCTAGTAGTCGTACTTATAAACTCATGACGATGAATGGAGCCGTCTATGAAGGCGGCGGATGGTGGAATTACCCCTCTGGAATGAAAAATCAAATTGAGTCGCTTGCCGCTGATTATAGCCGAAGTCAATTGAAGCACTATGATACCGGCGGTTATACTGGTGACTGGGGTTCAGAAGGTCGCCTAGCAGTGCTCCATCAAAAGGAACTCGTTCTCAATCAAGAGGATACGAAAAATATGCTTGCGGCAGTCCAAAGTATTCGCGAGTTAGCTCCCTCTATGATTGCGGAAATACGATCCCGCATTAATGGAGCCTCTAATGCTAGTCAAGCGCTATTTGGATCTAGATATTCCGGGCAATTTGCTGACTTTAATCGCAAGGCCACTGAACTTGCACAAAATGTTAGTATTAATGCTGACTTCCCCGGAGTGCGTGATGCAATTGAAATTAAGGAAGCTCTTGAATCCTTGGTTCAAACCTCTGCTCAACGCATTAATTTCTATACTAAATAATTTAAATGGGGTGGGTGTAACAGCCCACCCCGTCGTGAGAAAGGAGAATAGATATGAGTAATTTAGCTGATAACTTATATAAAGTTATATCAGATGAAGCTAATAATCAGTTATCTCAATATCAAGCCGATAAAACTATTTCAGGCGAGATATTCTCTATCGTAGATGCCGCAAAGGGCGAATATAAAGTAAGGTATCAAGATGGAGTGTGGTCAGCCTTTTCACAAGGTAAGACCAAATACAAGATTGGAGATAATGTTTTAGTCAAGATTCCTTTGGGAGATTTTTCTAAAACTAAATATATAGAAGGATATACCTATAATAGTGATATTGATACTGGCAACGATGCTAGCCAGATTGAAGAATCTTTTAGTCCAGATTGGTCTGTTATTTATGAGAAAGATTGGTCTGGCGAGATGGGTTTAATTGCATATGATGGCATAAATCACAAGAGTGAGATTGTGCTATTCGAAGCAAATGAAGAAACAAGTGATACAGTTTTTCAACAATACGCAAATCGTGGTACAGAGTTCCGTATTTCTGCGGAGTTTATGACTACATTTATAGATGCTAAAACAACTGGTAATTATGGTTTGCGGCTGACCTTCACTACGTCGAAAGAGGACTCTCCTGAAGTTACGTATACCCTAGACACCACGGTCTTTAATGGAGATCCTTACCGCAATTCATACTGGGCGCCGCAAACAATTTTATTGACTGTGCCGAAACGGTATTTAACCGGCCTCCGCAAGATAGTGTTTTTCCAAGAAGGATTTGCTGATTACGATCCGCAAGGTAACTCTACACAGCCTAATATCTACTGCCGCAATTTTAAAGCGGAGTGGATTGATGTTAAGGACTTAACGGATGCTTCATACTACCTCACGGTGGCAACGCCGCAAGGAATGGTGTTTACGGATAATTATCCTAGTTTAACACTTCAAGCCAAGTTAATGTCGGGTAGTGAATCACTGATGAGTAAATCTTCTTGCTCTTGTTTTTGGTATGCGGAAGACCCAGGCATTTTGATTGGTGATGAAAACTATGAAAAAATTGCGGGCGTAGGTTGGCGTCGGATTTATAAAGACCAGTTTGATACTATAACAGTATCGCGGTCTGAATGCCCAGCCGCGAGCACTAATTTTAAAGTAGTCGTAATTTATAATGAGGACAAGATTTTATCTAAGGAAATTTCCCTGATTAATTTAATAAGTCAATATGATTTATATTTAGATTTGACCTCAGATACGATTTTAGAAATAAAAGATAAGAAAAATGATAATGTCACAGTGAGTGGGCTGTGGTATATTGAATTGCCAGATACAACTCGCGTTGCGACTGGTGATACCAAGTCTTCTTCTCTTGATTTAACGCCCTATCTCGCATATCCTTGGATTAAGGTTTATTGCAATGTTTATGATGGTAGTACAAAAGTTGGAGTGCTAAATTGGACGAACTATCGCTCTGGAGAAGAAGATGAAGATTTACCTAATTTCATTTTACAGTATACGGGTGATGATGTTTTCCATTATGACGCCAATGGCGATATTTATGATGTTAGTGAATATGACGATATTGAGCATATTTTAAAATGTAATATCGCTACCTCACAAGCTGATTCGTTAACGTTTACAATGCGGTGGTTAGATAGTAATAAGCAGCTTATTACCACAGAACAAGAGTTAGAGAATTCAATGATGCGATCTATTTGGGTAGATGCTAGTGATAATTCTCTGCATTTTAAAGTCAGAACCAAGTTTTATGATACTATGGTTAATAATAGTGTTTATGTGCGGCTGACGGCTCTTGATGGCACATATGCGGACTATGAAAAAGAAATTAGCTTCTTGAAAGATGGCGATCAAGGTACTAACGGTACGACTTACTTGTGCTTGATTAGACCTATTGATTTAAATAGCGAAGTTAAGCGCACTGATAAAGTAGCTTTACGATATGCAGATGGCACTTGGGGAACTGAGCAACTGGCATTTAAAGCATTTGTATATTGTAATGGAGATTTAATTGAACAACGTTCTGATAAGGCTGATTTTAATATTTCCTATACATGGCAAAGTAGAAATACTGAGATTGTAACTGCGGGACAGGGCATTTATCATAAAGTAAATGTAAAGGTTATGCCAGAGGGTGGCATTGATAGATATTCTAATGGCGGTCACTATACTAGAAAGACAGGGACAGAGGTCCACACGCCAGAAGAATTAGGCGGATTTTATGTTAAAGTGCAAGTTGATATAAGATATAAAACAGAAGATAGAGTAAGTGTATATGCTTATTATCCGATTGATGTTTGTATTGGTGAGTTAGACCTTGCAGCTGTGACATACCAAGCGCCGCAATATATTAAATATTCATCGTCAGGTGTTAATCCTCAATATGATAGTTTGCCTCTTGCTTTTAAAGTAGGCGATGAAGAGGGTAAGGTAGAATCACTAAGTTCTATGCTAGGTGTTTGGGAAAAATATTTAATGCCTGCTTCTCATTACACAGGTGAAAATAATTCCGCGGGATTATTAAAAATGTACCTTGAGAATAATGAAACTGACTATTTATTACATTCAGTGTTTATGTATTTAAACCCTTATGGAAATGAAGCTATTAATAGCTGGGATGGAACTTCTATTACTCTTGATGAAGATGCAGGAATGATCCTGGCGCCGCAAATTGGTGCAGGTAGTAAAAATACTCTAAATCAATTTTCTGGTGTAGTAATGGGTAAAGATACTACGCAAGATAAGACTGGTCTATATGGATATAAAGACGGTGTAAACACGTTTGCGTTGAGAGAAGATGGTAAAGCTACTTTTGGTACTAAAGCATAGATTACTATTGATGGTGAAAATGCATAGATTACTGGCAAAAATAGTGGCGCTGATGATGGTCAATATATGACTATTAATCTTGTTAATCAAGGTAATGGAACTTATGCTATTTAGATTGGTGAAAAATTTCTTGTTGATTATGAGGGTAATTTGAAATGCATTAATGCAGATGTGGCTGGTACAATTATTGCTACGGCAGGTACAATTGGTGGTTGTAGTATTATTGATGGTAAGCTGATAGTCCCTACCGCTAATATCACTGGAGTTTTAAGTGCTAGTCAAATTGATGTTGCTAATATTACTATTGGTGCGGGCTAGATTACTGGAGTACTTGACGCTGAACACATTGATGTTAAAAATATAACAATTGATGCTGGTCAAATTGAAAATTTAACTGTCACTAATGCTCAAATTACTGGCACTCTGGAATGGAGTAAATTAAATGGTTTAGCTCCCGCTAGTAAATTAAGTGGTGAAGGTAATGATTTAGAATATATTTATACAACAAAGGGAGTTATAAAAGAACTTGTTGCATCTGACGCGGCAGTTGGTAATTCTATTACGATGGGATCTGCGGGTACGGTTATTAATGGAGGTGGCATTACATATAAAAATAGTTATAAATCTTGGGATGATATTATTAATGGTGCTACTTCTACCACTAAAACTGCAGTATTTGGTTAAGAGGTGAAATAAATGGCATTAGCAACATTTCATTTTAGCAATCCTATAACTAGTGTTACGTTTAATGGGAAAACTGCAACCTCAAGTCCTTCCTCCATAAGCTATTCAGCGACTGCATCAATTTCTGAAATTACAGTAACAAGTGGATGGTCTGGCACTGTATATTGGGATATCACTTCTGCAATGTCAGACCCCTATCAATTAGCCACTGTTTCAAATGGTAGTGTAACAATGACCACTGCCAAATTAACCTATACGGGTAGCAATCGTGATGTATATCTTTCAGCTTCTGGCGGTGGAGGTACTACTCCTAAATTAACTATTGGTGGAACATGGCCCAGCTAGGTGGGCGCAGTTTATTTTAGTGATAGTACATACGTTTCATCCACAAATAAAAGCTGTGATTTTACTAATTCTAAATATTTTAGATTAATTTCAAAAACAAATGATGCTAATGGTTGGACTGGAACTATTTATTGGGGGACTTCCGCGGGTAGTACTTCATATCCAATTGCTGATATTGATGATGGCGTTATTACTATGCGAGATAGCATAGAATAGGTTGATTATAATGGGTATAGCCGAACAATTTACTTAACCGCGGTAGGACAAACAACTTACAAATATCGTATTCATGCTATGACAACCGCAGATGGTTCTTATTTCTCTGGCGGCTCATAGGATTATTATATGCCTTCGTCTAGTACATGGTATACTTCAAACACGGTCAGTAACACTTTTAATTTAAATAATTTACCTACACCAACTCGTGCATATTACAAATTAGCAGGTTGGTCATATACAAACACGAGTAATGCCACAGCACATACGGGTACGGTTGATGTCAGCGCGACAACGGACGGTAAAGTTAATAATTTCTATGCAGTTTGGACGCTTGCTCCAACTATTGTACTTAGCGCTAATGGGGGTAAATTCTAGGATACTCAATCCACGACTAAAGAATATACAAAGTAGACGCCTGGGGATGCTTTTTATTTTACAACTCCTTCTGGGCTAGTAAAGAGAGATGGATATAAGCTTTTGGGCTGGAGCGCTAGTGATACAGCTACGACGGCGGGGTATGATACAGACGGCTGGGTAACAGTTGGAAATAGCACCGTTCAGAGGTATTATGCGGTTTGGTAGAAAACTGAAGTAACAATTACCTTACAAGGTAATGGTGGTTTATGGGGCGGCAATTTACAATATCGTACTATCAAGAAGGATGTTGGAGATACTCTTTCGTTTGCAGATTATGGCCCTAATGCGACACCACCCTTGCAAAGAGCATATTATACTCTAGCTGGTTGGAGTGCTAATCCTAACACGTCTCCAGATAATCCGACCTATGGAATAAATGGCTATGTTACAGTCGGTGCAACTGATGCAACATATTATGCCATTTGGAAGCATCATATTGATCCATTTTACTGGGATGGAAATAATGGAACAACGGATTCATCTATTATTGCAAAAGGATTGCCTGTAACTAATTTAACTGCTGAGAGATGGAATAGATTAAAAGCTAAAATAAAAGAAATATCGGCGGCAAAAGGAGTAACATATACTTATAGTATGGTGTCTTCCGGACAGGGAATTACTGCCACAGAATACAATGGGGTTCGTAATGCTATATATAATATACCAGAGCATGGTGCTCTTCCAGATGCAAAAACGATTGGGTCAGAAATTTTAGCCAGTTTGTTTAACGGAACTACCTCATTAAAATCTGCGCTTAATGCGGCAATCATAGCATGGAATAATTCATAAACTGAGGGCGGATTAATTTCCGCCCTTATTTTTTTTGGACAAAACTAGATAATCTATTCAATCGTTTTTTTAAAATATATAGGAAATAAAAATGAGATAAAGGAGGCACGTCTATGGCAGTTTTATTTGCGCCAATTTTGCGGACAAGTCAACCCGCATTCGCGGCGAGCCAAGATGCACTGACTGTATATTACACGCTGCCGCAAGCAGCTTCTTTAACGGATATAACTAACATAGAAGTCAAGGTAAACGCACAAGATACCAATGGTAATGTAGTTAATAATACTGTAGGTATTTTGTCTTTATCCGCGATGAAAGATAGCTTTTCTATTAATAAAGGAGAGTTAAAATCTGGGCACTGGGCGGCTGGTAAGCTATATAAAATTCAAGCTAGACTAGTAAATTCTTCTGGCCAGAAATCCGAGTGGTCCAATGTAATGATTACTAAGGCTATCACCCCGCCGCGAGTTAAAATCCTTAACGGCGAAACAACAGATAGTGATACCAACGAGATTTCTGCTATTCACAGCGAGACAGAAACCATGCCTACTTTTTATGGTGATGTAAAGTTTGCGGCCGGCGAATCTGAATATCTAAACACTTATCGCTTTGACCTATATCATGATGGGGAATTGGTAGAGTCTTCTGGAGAAATCCAGTATAATGGCTCTACAGAGGCGCGGCCGCAGTACCGTTTCCGCAAGCAATTGCCCAAGTATGACACATATTCTGTTATCCTTTCTATTGTTTCTAACAACGATTATGCGGCAGAGAGTAAATCATATGACTTTGAGATTATCTCAAGCACGGTTGGTGAATTAACTAACCTTTCTATTGATGTAGATAGTACATCTGTAGCTTGTATTGAAAATGCTATGATTCAAGTGCGGCTAACATCAACGGAAGAATTAAACGGTAATTATGTAATTATTCGTTCTGATGAAGATACTAATTATCAAATTTGGGATGATGTTGCTTATCTGACGTATGTTGGTAAACAATTGACAGATGAATTAGTATTTACTGATTATTACATTGAGTGCGGCAAGCGGTATAAATATGCAGTTCAGCGCAAGCAAACTAATAACGCGCGGAGTGAGTTACTATTGCCGCAAGACCAGTCCCCGCATAGTGTGAATTTTGAGTATTCGTATCTTTGCGGTAAGGGGACTCAAATTAAATTAAACTTTAATAATTCATTAAGTAGTTTTAAACACACTCAACTTGTAGGTAAGCTTGATACAATAGGTTCAGTTTATCCTACTATTGCTTATAACGGTCATGCCTATTATGCTGAATTTCCTTTATCCGCATTAGTTTCAGCCTACATGGATGAAGAAAATTTATTCATGGAGAAGGATTTTGAGATTTTATCTACTAATCCTACCGCAGAAGCTGTGCAGATTGAGCGTGAATTTAGGCATAAGGTAGAAACTTTCCTAAATGATAAAGAATATAAATTATTCAAGACTCCTACCGAGGCAGACAAGAATATTATTATTGCCCTCACAGGAGCTACCTTATCACCGCAGCAAAGCCTCAACCGCATGATTTATAGTTTTTCTACTACCGCTTATGAGGTAGCTGAAAATACCTTATCTAATTTAAAAGATCTAGGTATTCTACGATCAAGCGAGTGGCAAGATGTATCCAAGGTAGAAGCGCAAGCTTCCCGTGGTCAGATTGTAGGTACTTTTGATTCTACTGTTGAATTGTTTGATAAGATTCGTGAACAACAAGAGACGGAAATTAATGGCTATAAGTATAAAGTAACCACCCTAAGAACTCTTAAGCTAGCTAATGACTCTAATACCCCTGATATTGTAACCTTCTTACTTAATGGCACAGAAATTAATGTAGCAAGTGGTAAAGAGTATACTATCGCCGGACTAGAGGATAGTGGTATTACCTCTATTAAATTAAAGTCTACGGCTACAATTCAGCTTGATTATTCCGTTGAACGTATTTTAGAGGAAGTTACAGAAGCGGTTATTCGTACTCAGTACATTGATCGTGATTGGGGCCAGATTAATCACGCGGCTGGCGGTGGTGAAAACTAGAGTATTACTGAGATGATTGCAGCGGATGCTATGCGGCGTGCGGCAGACACCTATAATAACGGAGTAGCTTTAACTAAGCAATCTGATGGTAGCTATGTTACCGCCGATGGGAAAATGTCTTTTGCGGTTGATGGCATTGAGACTATTGGTTTACAAAATGCTGAAGGTGTTGTGCTTGAGGTTGATGGTAGCAGTGTTTACATTGGCAGTACAGCACAATATCGTCTACAACCAATTGAAGATAAACTGAGTGAGATTGTTCTTGTGAATGATAAACCTTTGCTTATAAATTACAAGATTCGTTTAGTGCGGCGAATTGTTCAAGGAGGTAATTAAAATGTATGATAATACCTTTCTTGAGAAACTTGTAAATGAAAAAATACAGACAACTTACGCAAAAATCGTTACATATACTTTTGACGAAAGGCCTCTTTCCTCCATAGAAGGTAGAGTATCCGGCGGATCAATCCAGGCTAATGGCGCGTCTGCGGTTCGCCGCACTCTATCTCTATCTATGGTGGCAAAACCTGAAACTGCGAATATTGAGAGCCTAGACAATGAAATTGCAATCAATAAGAAGGTAAAAGTTTACATTGGCCGCAAGAATGGTTTTGCGGATTATCAAAAGTATGGAGATATTGTTTGGTTTAAATGCGGATTTTATGTTATATCAAGTGCCAGTATAAATCAATCTACATCTGGTTGGACGATTAATATTTCTGGCAAGGACAAGATGGCACTTTTAGATGGTACCGCGGGTGGTACTCTGCCTACCGCAGTTACATTTCATGAAATATTTGAAGATCTAGGCGACGGGGACTATAAGATAGATTATCCGACGATTTATCAGATTATTCAAGAGTCAGTTAATCATTATGGAGAAATTCCTCTGCATGATATTGTGATTAACGATTTAGAAAAAGTTGCTAAGGTACTTATTAAATATATTGGTGGCAAGCCTATTTATTTTGCGGAGAACTATGCTTCATTTGCTTACGCAGAGGATGCGGTTCATACCAAGAAATATGTCTATGGACAAGATGTAGGATATGAGTTCACTTCGTTTACTTACCCTGGAGAATTAGTGCTTGCGGCGGGTAGTACAGTAGTTAATTTACTTGATAAAATTTGTCAAGTTTTAGGTAATTATGAATATTTTTTTGATTTAGATGGACGTTTCATCTTCCAAGAAAAGAAAAATTATCTAAATACGGTCAGCCCTCTCGCTTACCTGGTCCCGCAAGATTATATTCAATCGTACTCTACGGAAGCGGCTTACGAGATTAAAGATTCTGATACTTTGGTGTCTTTGACGCGTAGTCCTAGATATGAAGATATTAAAAATGACTTTGTGGTCTGGGGTAAGAATTCAAGTGGGGTAGATATTCATTATCGTTTAGTAATTGATGAAAAACCTGTGCTTAACAAGTGTAAAAAGTATATGTGGTCAGTAGTTGACGATGCGGGTGATGTGATTAATTATTTATATACTGATGATAACACAAAGCCCGATGGTACTAAGGAGCTTGCGGCTAGCCCTTGTGAGGAGTGGCGTGAAGAGATTTATCGCAACGCCTTGGAGCGTCAAGCGCAAGCACAATCTACTGAGCCATATGACGCGGAGATGCTAGCTTTTTGGCGGACGCTTTACGATCCAGACAATAAAGACTGGGTATATGCGGATTATCCTGAATATAACTATTGGAGTCCCAGCGTGAGAGAAGACCCCGCTAGCTTAGTGTTCTGGATAGACTTCATCGATACCACCAGCGCAGTGGGTAAATATGCGGTGTCGTAGATCGGTCGCCGCATGAAAGTGGTAAATGATGATAGTATTAATATCTTGTTTACCAAGCAGATTCCACCTATTGTTTTTATTCCAGACTATCAAGAAGTAGCTGACTTGCTAGAGATTGAATATACAGATGCAGAAGACGCGAGTGAGAAGGTTCGTGAGTATTGTGCGGCTAATGAGACTAATTACTTTTTCCAGCTCTCGCCGCAAGTAGAATCTAGTTTTGTGAATAGTTCAACAGGTTCATCTGCGTTTGATGAGATTAGAAACCTATTGTATCAATACCTCGTGTATAATACTACGATTTCTATCTCTTGTTTACCAAGATATTGGTATGAACCTAATAATATGCTTTATCTTGAAAACCGTGAGAATGGTATTCAAGGAAACTATGTAATAACTCAATATTCATTACCTTTAACATATAATGGCACAATGTCAATTACTTTGACAGAGGCTTTAACAAGAGTATAAGGAGGTTAAGATATGCAGATAGGACAAATTGTGTATCGTTTACAAGATTATCATAATAGAAGTTCAGAAGTTTCTACTAATAAAAATGGCACGGTGGTCGCGGGGATCGGGGATCTAGACATGACGAGTGATCTGTTTGGACAGTTCGCGGAAAGTGTTTCTTACCGTAATGCGAAGGTCACTAAACTTGGTGTGCAAGCTCCGCCGCATACTAAAATGGTTATTGATGGTAGAAATATTCAAGTAGGCAATACTGGAATTTATGAACTTGATGATGATATTATTATTGAAAAAATTAAATTTGTGGCTGGTCAAGAATTGCAAAATGTAATTATTGACTTTATTTATAACAAGTGAGGTGAGTGTATGAGTATGCTTTCCTTCTATGGCGGCCCCGCTGGTAAAGATTTTACTATTGCAAGAATTTTTGATAGTAAAGCTAGTTTAGACGCTGATATTGCGGCTGATGATGCAAGTAAGGTGCGTGCGGGGGACTATGTATTGGTGTCATATGGAGACCCTAACGCAACGAAATTTACTGAAAATCGTGAAAAAGATGGCGATAAATCATATAATGCCACTCTGTGGAAGAAACAATGGGATAACGGCTATATTTATGATTTTATATGTGATTTAACCGTTAATTATCCATTATTTGTCGCGGGGAGCGTTGATGCTAGCCTTCCGTTCGGGTCCTCGCCGCAATTGGTGATAGATTCTTCTACTATTGCTAAACCCAAAATTGGATTAAAAATGCCCGCTAGTCTAAAGGCAGGAACTGCGAATACTACAGAGTCAGTATCACCAACCACTAAACCGAGTGTAATTCCTGTATATGGCGGTGGCACATTAAAGAATGAGCTATCTTTTCAAACAAAAATTCCTCGTGGGGTAACATTTACCCCTTCTGTTTCTGACGCGGGTGAAATTAGTTGGACTAATGACGGTGGTTTAACAAATCCTGCGACTAAAAGCATTAAAGGTCAAAAAGGAGATACAGGTATTAGTTTCGCGGGCATTGAGTACACTCCTTCTACAGCGAGTGGCGGAAATAATACATTTAAAGTAAAGTACTCTAATGGCACTACGGGCACTGAAAGTTATAATATCAAAAATGGTGTAGATATAACAAGTGTAGAGGAAACTACCTCAAGCGAGGACGGTGGAACAAATTCTATTACGTTTGTTAAGAGCGATGGCACTAAAGTTGGACCTATTGCTATTAAAAATGGATCTAAAGGCTCAACTGGTACGATTAAAAGTGTCACTGCGGCGGTCGATGAAAATGTAGGGACTCCGCAAGTAACTGCGACGCTCACGGGAGATAAGAGCAATGCGGATATTAGTTTTGAGTTTAAAAACCTCAAAGGTAATCCGGGTGCTATTTCCGCGGTGACTGCGGCGGTGGATAACACAAGTGTCGAGACTGGCGATCCTGCGTGCGCGGTTACTGCGGGCGGTACTCCAGAAAATAGAACTTTTGAGCTAGCTTTTAGCCATATTGTAGGTAAACAAGGAGTAAAAGGTGATATTGGTTATTATTTTACTCCTGCGGTTGCGGCTACCGGTGATTTAAGCTGGATTAATAATGGTGGATTAGATAATCCTACAACTGTAAATATTAAAGGGCCAAAGGGTGATGGGGGTACTGTTGAGATTACTGGGGTTACGGTTGATGATGGTAGTAGCGAAACTGCTACTCCGAGTGCAGAAATTATTTCAGGCACAACCGATCCTCAGCACGCGAAGTATAGTTTATCTTTCCATAACCTAGTGGGCAAGCGCGGCTCGCAAGGCCCTAGAGGTTATTATTTCTTGCCTACTGTTGCAAGTAATGGTGATTTAAGTTGGAGTAATAATAGTAGCGGCGAGTTGGCTAACCCTACTACCGTCAATATCCGAGGCCCGCAGGGTGAAGTTGGTAATCCATTAAATATTATTGCGACTGAAACTATTACGGCGGAACAAGTGCCTGAAGATACTTTAAGTGCGGTTGGCGCTGAACTGACATCGCGGGGCCGAGACCCGCAAGCTGGTGAATTGGTTGCGGTTACCTATGAAAAAGCAGAGAACGATGCGGTTTCATACTGGTATTTTAAAGTCAATGCGACCTGGCAAAGAGTGCAACTTTCTGGTGGTATGGGTGGTGCGATCGTTAATACTAAAGTAGAAGATGCGACAGCTAGTTCTAAGGTTTATAGCGCAGAATATGTTAATGCGCTTGAGGCTAGACTCGCAGTGTTAGAAAATGCCTTGACTATTGGTAAGATTAGTGAGATTGGAGGGAATTGAGTAAATGGCACTTTTTAAACAATTTCATGGAACTGAGACGGAATTGAATACTACAATTCCCATTCAAGAAGGTAAAAATTATTTTTTAACAGATAATGGTAAAATGTTTGTGGATACGGCAAATGAGCGAATTTGTTTAAATGCGGAAGAAGCTGATGTTGCGGGAGCGCTGAAAAACGGCGACGAAGAACTGACCGCCGCAAATATTTTAACAAAAGATGAAACTATTGGACTTGCAAATGGTGGCACTGGTGCGAATGATCTCGCGGGTGCGCGTCAAGGGTTGCAGATTGATAGAGCTGTTGCAAATGTGATTACTCTTGCTGTGGGAAATTGGGCTGAAAGTGAAGGTAAGTTTCAGCAAGTTGTTAATTTAGCTGGATTAAAATGCGGCTATGCTGGTAACGTACCGCCTGTAATCAGCCCCGCCGTGGGAGCTTTGGCCGCTGACTTTGCATTGCTCGATTCCGTAGAGGCTGATGTAGAGAATAAGACTCTGACAGTGGTTGCGAGGAAGCTGCCAGGTGCGGATTTAAGTATTGTTGTGACAGATCATCAGTAAAAAAGTTTGGACAAAAGAGATTAAGAGGATTAAGAGATTTTTTAAGAATATTAGAGGGTAAGATATTCTCTGATTGAAGTTTTGATTAGGGAAGAGTATGCGCTCTTCCCTATTTTTTATTTAAGAAAGGAGATTACAAATGGCAGTTAAATGTATTTTAACGGGTTAGACTCCTGGCGTTTTAGATGGGGTTACTGAAAATGTGCAGAGTCAGATTGATAGCAAGGTTGATAAAGTAACTGGTAAAGGGCTAAGCACGGAAGATTATACTACCGCGGAAAAGACTAAATTAGGTGGTATTGAAGAAGGGGCGCAAAAGAATACTGTTACTAGCGTTGCAGGCAAGACGGGCGCGGTGACGCTTGCGGCAAGTGATGTTGGCTTAGGCAATGTGGACAATACGAGCGATGCAAATAAGCCCATTTCTGCTGCTACGCAGACGGCACTTGATACGAAGCAGCCCGCAATTACAGCGTCTGGTATTCTCCAAGGCGATGGCGCGGGTAATATTACCGCAGCAGAAGAGGCCGAGGTTTCATTAGTAGCATTAACCATAGATATGGTTGATGGCGCAGTCGGTTTTACAGATGAAGAACAACAAACCGTAGCTGAAACAGTTAATGCTGATACACTTGGTGGCAATGCACCTGAGTATTATGCAACTAAAGCCTCTGTGGATACGCTTACTACAACCGTCAACTCTAATAAAACCGCCGTTGAAACGGTACAAAGTAACATTCAAGCTAAACTTGATAAGACTGGCGGCACTATGGTTGGTAAGCTAACCGCGCAAAGTAACACAGATTACACGGTCGCGCAAGTCAGAAATGTGTTTATTTCAACAAGTGATCCTACTGGTGGAAATAATGGAGATATTTGGCTAAAATATGAGGCGTGAGGAGGAATAATATATGGCATCTGAAGGTTCTAGCACTAGAGTTATCTATGATATTTCTAATATCACTTCCTCTACGAAACTTAACGTCGGAGATATAATTAATATTCCTTACTCTGGTGCCGCTAAAAATATTACGCTTCCCGCTGGTAAATTTAAACTACAATGCTGGGGTGCTCAAGGTGGAACTTATTCGACCTATACGGGTGGCGCTGGTGGTTACTCAGTAGGTACTTTAACTCTTGCTGAGGATACTATTTTATATGTTTATGTTGGCGGACAGCCTACTTCTTCAAGTAGTACTAGTGCAGCAATTGCGGGTGGATTTAATGGCGGTGGTCAAGCTCGGCCGCATAGTTATAGTGGAACTTCGTCTACTTGTCAAGCAGGCGGCGGTGGTACCGATTTCCGCATTAAACAAGATTCGCTTTATGCTCGTGTAATTGTCGCTGGTGGCGGTGGCGGTTCTGCTTCTGATGTTGCTCTAACTACAAAATATGGTGGTGGTACATCAGGAGGTTCTTCTATATCTGGATATGGCGGAACACAAACCTCAGCTGGTACCAGTGGTTCGTTTGGACAGGGCGCAAATGGCTATATCTCAGGATATAATTATAAATATGCATCTGGTGGTGCTGGTGGTGGCTGGTATGGCGGCGGTGCTATTCAGCAGCATTCTGACTCTACGAATTATAGAAGTTATAATGGTGGCGGTAGTGGATACGTTTATACAAGTTCAACCGCAAGTAATTATCCGTCTGGTTGTTTATTGAATAGTTCTTATTATTTAACTGATGCTAGTACAATTGCTGGTAATACTAGTTTTCCTTCTACGAGTGGCGCTACTGAAACTGGCCATACTGGAAATGGTTATGCAAGAATTACTGTTGTTGAAATTGCTCCTACGTTTTCTTTGCCAGTGAGAGTGGATGACGAATGGAAGCTTGCAACAAGTGGTGCGGTTAATGTTGGCGGAGCTTGGAAAAACATTGCACAAGTGTTTAGTAAAGTTAATGGTAATTGGATTGAGTGTATGGGTGGTGAGCCTCCAATTGAAGGGACATGGCGGTTTTATAGTACAATAGATAGTGTTACTGGAGCGACTGATAGTTTTAATTGGATAGGTCTTGCCTTTAAAAGTAATGATGTTGCTTATACCACCATGTCGGGTGGCACAAACTCTGCGGATATTTATCAGATGTTTTATGCGAACAGCAGTGAGAGTATAAATCATTTAGTGTATGGAGCTTCTGCCAACAGCTGGATGGATCAAGCTTATCGTACTATCACTTTTACCTCACCCGTTTCTGTTTCTGCTAAACCAGATTTTGCAACTTGGTTTAAAGCAAATGCTATTAAGTTAGTGCCTATTAGTGGAACTTGGAAGTTTAATAGCAGCATAGCAGATTATCCTATCTCTACTTCTATTATTGCTAGTAGTATAAATTTTACATCAAATAATGCTATTTATACTACCATTTCTGCTGAATTTAGTAATCCTGGTAATACGGGATATGGATTAACTGCTTTAATGTATGACTCTACTACAGTAATTAGTGCCGGTGCGGATTGGACAAATCAAGCCTATCGCATAATCACTTTTACTGATACGCAAATGGTGCCTAAAGATTTCTATCAATGGTTTATTGCTAATGCTGAGCCGCTGATCCTCGCAAAAGGCACTATAATCTATATGGACTTGGGATAAACCATATAGAATACTTGAGGATTATATAAGAGGTGGGACTGTACAATGCTTGGCGATGGATGATATTTCTACATCACAAACCTATAATGCTACAAGTAAAACAGGTACATTTACTAATGGTGCTACAGGTCAATTATACGCGGGAAGTGACCTGGATACTTATCTCAATACTACTTGGTATAATACCTTATCTACAACTGCAAAAGCCGCGATAGTGTCTGAATCCCGCACTCAGTATATGTATAAGCATTACGATACACCGGATGAGCCTAATACTACTACATATACTTATCAGTATCAATATAATTGGTCTGATTCTGACTATGATAATGCTGATTTGACAGACAGCATCCTGGTGGGCGACCGCAATGTTTTTGCACTTGATTTAAAGGATATATTTGATTACTTTGGTAAGGTTTGTATTACTAGTAATGAGCTAATGGGAATGTGGACTAATGAGACGAGTAAAGTAAGTCGGTATTGGTGGTTAAGCTCTGCGCGTGTTGTTTACTCTGACTACGCTTGGCGCGTGTTCGGTGATTATGGCTGCTTGGGCGACGGCGCTGGCGTTGGCTCTGCTGGCGCGGTTCGCCCCGCATTTACTATGGATCTTTCTGCTTTCCCATATTCCACTGGTAATGGTTATTACCTCAAGTCCTCTATCGAACCATTTGGTGAGAATTGGTCTTATGATGTAAAATTCACTTGCAATGGCGTGGAATATAATCAGATTAGCTTTAATGGGAATACTTCTATGCTATATTTTGATAATGAACTTGTAAATAGTTATAGTGAGACTTGGACACTTCCTTATAAACGTCTAATTATTTTCCAAGAGGATATTCCTGAGGGTTTGCAAACGAAACTTGCTATAATGGCTACAAAAATGAGTTGAAAGGAGTAATAAAATGGCAACAACTTTAACTAATCCAAAAACTGGGTCACCCATTTATCCGGTGACCCTTCTAGATAATGTAAAAAATGCTGATGGAGAAGTTCTCTCTTCTCTAGTATTAACGAAGACTAATACTACAGTATATACACCATCAGCAGACTATCAACCCGCTACGAAGAAGTACGTTGATGAAGCACCGAAGTCTCGTATCTTGAATATCACGCTCCCCGCCGCAAACTGGTCGGGTGATGGACCTTACACGCAGACTGTAACTATCTCTGGTGGTACAGCGAATACCAAGGTAGATATTATGTTTGACGATACGGTATATCAGCAAATGGTTGATGATGGTGTAGGTTATTTAGCTATTGCTAATGAGGATGGAACATTTACTGCGACCGCGAAGGGCGGCCAACCGAGTGCGGATCTGAGTATTCAAGTTGAATGTAAGGAAGTCACCCCCCCCAGTGAGTAAAGGTGAGATAATTAAAATGGATTTGGATGGCAACGGTGAGAAAGAATATAGAGTGTTAGCTATGAATGGTAATGTAGCTAAATTACTTGGTATGAGTGATATTTCTACTTCACAAAAATATAATTCTACTGGTAAAACGGGCACATTCACCAATGGTACAACAGGACAGCTATACGCGGGAAGCGATTTAGACACCTACCTTAACACTACTTGGTATAATACTTTATCTACTACTGCAAAAGCCGCGATAGTGCCCGAATCCCGCACGCAATATATGTACAAATATTATAATGAACCTAATACACCAGATACCCCAACATACACTTATCAATATCAATTTAATTGGAATAATTCAGAATATGATAATGCAGATTTGACGGATAGTATTTTAGTAGGCGACCGCAATGTTTTTGCTCTTGATTTGAAAGATATTTATGACTATTTTGGCAAGGTTTGTATTACAAGTAATGAGCTAATGAAGCTATGGACAAATCAAACAAGTGCTATAAGCGAACCTTGGTGGCTAAGCTCTGCGAGTGCTGATAGCTCTAACCTTGCTTGGTACGTGCGTGGTATCGACGGCAATTTGAACTACATTATCGTTGGCATGGCTCGCGCGGTGCGTCCTGCATTTAATCTTGATTTAAGTAAAATTTCATATACACGCAGCTAATAACCGCGGCGAGCTAACCCCTCGCCGCAATTCTATAAAACAAAATTGGCTGCTTGAAAAGCAACTATGAAAGGAGAGAAATCTTTGAGTAAAATTATAGGCAAAGGAATTTATGTGATGGGGAACCCAACCATGCCTGTTGCGAGTTTAACTCCTTAGTCAGGAGTCATCTATACGGATGGCATATCTGGTATTGATCCTGCTACTCTATCTGTGCTATGTGAGTTCATATCAGATACTGTCGCCATTACCAGCGATACCCTGGTGGTGTATGTGGACTACAAGGAAATTCACAGAAAAATCAGCGTTGGTGACCAGGTAGCTATTTCTCTGAATGGCACGGATTATGCATTTGATGTGATTGGTTTCAACCATGACCACCTGTCCTCTCCGTCTGCATATAGTAAAATAACCGCTACGACCAGGGCTGGTATCACATTCCAAATGCACGACTGTTTTGCGACGATCTATGCGATGAACAGTACCAACACTAATATTGGCGGTTGGAAGAGTAGTCTTATGCGTACATCTACTATGCCGCTGATGAAGGGATATATGCCCTCTGCATGGCAATCTGTTATCAAGGCCGTAGATAAGGCTTCCGGTACTGGCGGCGGCTCTTCAAGCGGTACGGAGACGGTCTCCGACAGCTGCTTCCTGCTGGCTGAAATCGAAATCTTCGGTTCTACCACCCACTCCGTTTCTGGAGAAGGAACGCAGTACGCCTATTACAAGGCGGGCAACTCGAAGGTGAAGAACAGAAGTGGCTCCGCTGGCTACTGGTGGGAGCGTTCTCCTGGTTCGGGTGGCAGCGATTATTTCTGTTGTGTCGACAGCGACGGCGACGCCAACGGTAACGGCGCCGGCGACAGTTTTGGCGTCGCTTTCGGCTTCTGTATTTAATCTCCCCACTTAACCGCATTTTCCCCTCTTAATTTAACAAAAATAAAATTTCAACCACTAAAAATCCCATTCCTTAAAAATCTCAACCAATTTAGTTAAAAACTAAACAAATCCCCTAAGCAAAACACCTAAAATCTCAAATAAAAGGAGGAAAATTTATGGCAATTATTCACGGCTCTCCAGCCGTTTTGATTCAAAAATCTGGTTCTGGTAATTCTGTTATCGTCCTTGTAGAAGACGGAGCTACCGTAACCGCTACATCATCCGCCGCAACCGTCACAGGCGTTAGCTCTGGTGGTAGTGTTACTCTTGCAATTCCACAGGCTGGTACTTATACTATCTCAGCCAGCAAGAACGGTGTAACTACCCCTGACGTAAAAGTCATTGAAATCCCGCAGTCTGTTAGCTTAAGTTTCGTCACGGCTGACTTTGATAGTAATAGTTGGGACTTGATTTCTGCCACCGTTGCCGCAGGCCAAGCCGCAAATTATTGGTCAGTTGGTGATACTAAAGCAGTTGCTTTAAGTGGCACTGTTGGTACTCTTGCTTTAAATGCAACTTACTATGTTTATATTTTAGGATTTAATCATAATGGTGCTACTAATACTATGGACATTGGTATGTTTAAAACTGCGAAGACTAGTGGTATTGATGTCTGTCTATGCGATAGCACCTATAGTAGTAGCCCTTCTACAACCACCGCTT
>ERZ808266.18-NODE-18-length-91235-cov-9.317548_pt1 | contig 91235 bp, 94 predicted proteins | sample MGYA00521278_ERZ808266 | MGnify/ENA primary metagenome ERZ808266 (study PRJEB31516, sample SAMN03275591) | gut metagenome | biome: mammalia-associated habitat; material: feces | host: Papio cynocephalus | place: Kenya | collected 2012-08-02 ... | reverse complement strand
GCAATTAATGGTACAATAAAAAGTCATGGTGAACATCTTGATACTGTTGATGGTACATTAAATACTGTTGATCAAACATTAGATGCTCTTGATGCAAAAATAACTAATGAAGCAAAACGAGTTGATACTGTTTCTGGAGAAATTACTTCTGCTAAAACTGAATGGAATGGTAAATATGCAACAATAACTTCTCAAGTTCAAACTATTGATACTAAAACTGGAGATAATACAAAAGCTATTAGTACAATGGATGGTAAACTTGGAAAAATTACTGATAGAGTAGAAAAACTTGATGGTGAAACAGGAGCTGTTGTTGAATTACAACGTCAAATAGATGCTACTAATCAAACGATTACTGATGAAATTAATTCTTTAACAGGAACAGAACCTGAAGGTACAGTTACTGCACTTAAGAGACAAATGGATGGTATTAATAAAACAATTACTGATACTATTTCTGAAACTCTTGATGATCCTAATTCTACTGTTACTTCTAAAGTTCAAAGTAAATTAGATTTATTACATGAAACTATTACAAATGAAGTTACAAAAAGTATAACAGATAAAACAAGTGGTTATGTAACTGAAACATGGTTAGGACAACAAATAAATGGTGAAAAAGGTATTATACGAACTGCTATTGATACAAGTATTACAGATAATAATAAAAAATATACTACTACTGAATCTCTTTCTCAAATGTTTGATAACAATAATAAAACAATTACTACTGCTTATCAAACATATGTAACTGATAATACTACTAATTTATCTACTGTACAAAATTGGGTAGGTCAACAAATAGATGGTGCTAATGGTATTATTAAAACTGCTTATGAAAATTATGTTAATGATAAAACAAAAGATATGGCAACAACAAGTTATGTTGGCCAACAAATAGATGGAGTTAATGGTACTATTACAACAGCAGTGACAAAAGCAATTGAAGAAAAAGGTGTTATTACAAAGACTAACTTAAGTCAAGAACTTAATGAAGAAAAAGGAACTATTACAACTATTGCTTCTGAATTAATAACAGACCCAGATACAGGAGAAGTTTATAACTTTAGTGAAATTAAACAAAATAAAAATAACATTACTTTAGCTGTAGCAAGTGCTAATTCTGCACAAGCAAGTGCTGACGATATTAATAAATTTTTAGGTGATAGAAAAGAAGGTGATACTCTTGATAGTAAACTTGCAGCAATTAGTATAACTGACGATCAAATAGCAGCAGTTGTTGCAAATAAAGTTACAAGTGCTTCTATTATTGCTAAAATTAATGAAAATAATGATTCAAGTATTTCTATTAATGCTGATCAAATTCTTCTTACTGGAGAAACTATTGCTGATAAACTTACTGCTCTTAAAGCAGATATTAGTGACTTACAACTTATTAATGCAAAAGTTACAGGTGAGATTAACGCAATGAGTGGTCATTTTGCTAATCTTTTTGTTAATGGTGAAAGAATAGTTGCTGGTACTTATGATGATACTATACATGAATGGGTATCACCTCCTCAGTATAATGATTCAAATACTTACTTCGATGGTGATGGTATATTACATTGTAACGGTGCTCAAATACAAGGAGATGTTGTAGCAAATACTTTTGCTACAAATATGGCTAAATTTAAAGTTAGTAATGAAGGAATACTTACTGCTACTGATGCTAAATTAAGTGGAACTCTTGCTGCTGCTCAAATTACTACAACAAGTGGTAATTTTGTTGTAAATGAAAGTGGAGTATTAACAGCAAAAAATGCTAAAATTAGCGGTGAAATAACTGCTTCTAAACTTACAATTAATGATGATTCATTTATGAATCGTCTTATTGTTAGAAAAGTTTCTACTGCTGATGAAGGTAAACGAGTTACTGTTGCTGATAATACTATGACAATGTATGATTCAACTAATACTATTAGAATGAAAGTTAGTGGAGAAGCTTTAGCAGAATCAAAAGATAGTGAAACGATTAATATTGATTTAGCAAGTTTTCTTAATAGAAATCTTACTACAGCCGAAACACAACAAAGAGGTTTTGATATTAGTGATATAGAAGTATTAACTAAAACATTTACTTGTTCATCAGGAGCAATGTTACAACTTCCTGTATTTAAAGGTACTGTTGGTATTGATTTTAATGGTGATATAGAAGGTAATTTTGATATTACTTTACGATACTTTATAGATAATGTTGAAGTAGGATATACTGCTGCTTTTGAAGAATTTAATAAATCTTCTCATATTAATAATAATGTAAGTTATGGATCAGCTGCAGGTGGAGCAGATGTTTCTCTTACTGCTGGAAGTCATACACTTAAAATTAAAGCAGATGTTATTTTAGGTTATAATGAAAATGAAAGTACTTCTAATATTAGTGTTGGATGTAGTCTTAATTCTACTACTATGAAAGTTTATTATCCTGCTGAACTTGTAGAAGTAGGTTCTAATGGATTTCGTACTATGTTTGGTTCTAATTATAAAGCAGAATTTGTTAAAGATAGTTCTACAAACGATGTATCTTTTGTTATACGAGCAGGTAATTATATTCTTAAAATTAGTGATAGTGGAATACAAAAATCTACTAATGGAGGAAGTTCTTGGACATCATTATAATGGAAGATATATTACAAAATATTATAGATAATTTTGATTGGGCTTATATGTTAAGTGTTAATGTTCTTACATATAGTATCATTCAATTACTTAAAACAATTACTAAAAAGAAAATAACTAAACTTGCAAAACATATTATATTAATATTTTCTACAATAATTTTAGCAGCATGCTATAAATATATTGGAGATGCAAGTTTAAGGATATTATTAAATAGTGCTATACTTGCACCTGTTGCTTGGGATTTTATATTTCGTCCTATTGCTGATAAATTTGGTATAGGATATAAAGGTAAAAAAGTTAAACAAGATTCAATCCCCCGTAAAGGAGTTGATGATTAAATTAATTTGATTATGATGAACAAAGATGTATTTAAAAATATAGGTTATGGATTTCTTGCTTTTATTTATATAATTTGTGCAATTGATGTTGTTGGATATGCTATTTATAATCATGTTGTAGAATGTGCTATTTGTGGCACAATTCTTGGTTTAATGGCACTTCCATTTGCTATTAAATGCGTTAAAAAATTATTCTAATGGGAATTTATAAGAAAGCACATGATTATTTAAAGAATCTTGCTATTAAACATGGAGGTGAACCTCGTGATAAAGATGATATACTACCTCATGGATTTGGTCCTAAAAGTTTTGCAGGAGTAGATGAATTTGCTCTTTATGGTAAAGAAAATCCTCGTAAGAAACGAAAGGAACAAAGAGATAGTACTAATATAAAAACACATAACGTTAAACGAACTAAAAAATAACACTAACAATAAATAACATGAAGAAGCTATTTGTATTAACTATTAAGATATATCCAATACTACAATTAATATCTATGTTTGTATGTAATTTTATATATCTTATATTTGGATGTTGTGATATGTGTATAATATTAGACAAAGTATTTGGTGTAACAATAGTTAATACAATGGCTCTTCTTGTTTGTAGTTATGTATTTAAGTTTTGTGTTTGGCATAGAGGTATAATATTTACAAATTGTATTTGTGGTATTACAATATTTCTATGCAATTATTTTGATTTTATGGGAGATGTTTATTATAAATTTTTGTTTGTAGAAACATTGTGTCTCATAGGATTAATGATTTCTTTAATTATAAACTTTAAATTAAAACATAAAATAAAATGGTTACAAAATCATTGTTAGATAAGATTTTATCTAAAACTGTAAAACGTAAAGAACTTAATGCTTTATCTGTAAGTAAAGAAGATAGAGATAGAATATATAATAATATTATAAATGGTGGTAGTGGAAGTTCTAATAATACATTAGATTTGTATGATGTATATGATATTGTAGTTGTTGGTTATAAGTCTGGACAATTTAAAATAGTAAGTAAAGGTAATAATTCTGTGTCAGCATATTATTTTTTAAACAATATGGAACAATCTTATGCATTAATTGATTTAGATGGTGGAAATATTAATATTGATTTTGACAAAAATGTAGTTACTTTTAATCAAACTTCAGATTATATGTATTTTACTAAAATTGTAAAAAGTAGTGCAAAACCTGTTAACTCAGATATTTTTTCTTATTCAAGGTATTGTTTACTTGTAATACCTAAAAATTTAAAAAAAGTTGTTTCTTCTTCAAATAGTCCGACTATTATATATGATTCCACTGATGAATTAAGTAAGATTAATAAATCTGATAATATTATGTTAAATCCAACAATAGATAAAATGTACTTAAAAGAATTGCTTATAAAAGCAATTTATAATCCTAATTAATATGTTATATATAATTGTCACTTGTTATAATTCAGAAGATACAATAGCAAAAACATTGAATTCTATTGTATCACAAATAATACCTACTGAATATAAAATAATAGTAGTTGACGATTGTTCTACTGATTCTTCTTTATCTATTATTAGAGAATATAAGGAAATGTATCCTAAATATATAAAAATAGTTCATAATAAGAAGAATAAAGGTGCAGGTTGGGCAAGACGAATTGGTCTTAGATATGTTAATAAAAGTAAAAACAATTGGGTAACATTTATTGATTCTGATGATATTGTTACTAATGGACATTTTTTTGCTCTTTGGCAATATACTAATTTTAGATATGTAGATATTATTAGTGGTGTTATTGGATATATTAAAAAATATAAAGACGGAACTGATAAATATGAAAGGTTACAAGAAGATTATAGATATTTATATAATAATATGCTTGATGATATATTTGAAAAACATAATTACTTTATTAATACAAAACTTATAAGAGCAAGTTTATTTAAAAAAGTAAAATATAGTAAATCAAGATTTATTGAAGATACACCTACATTAGTTAAATTGATTCTTAATACAAGAAGTATAATATATATTGGAGGAATGTCAACATATTTTTATAGACAAAATCAAAATAGTCTTTGTCATACAGCATCTGATATTAAGTATAATATATATGATACATTATCTAAAATAGATTGTTATAAATATTATGTTAAACATTTTAAAGATGATGTTCCTAAACATTTTGATTTAAAATCAATAGTTACTAATGTAGCATTACTTAAAGTTAACAATGTAAATTTAGATGAAATATATAAAGAATATCCTAAAGAATTAGATACTATATTTAAGTTTCTTAAATCTAAAGGATACTAACAAAATACAATAAATGCAAAAACAAGAATTACATGATATTTTATACAGACAGCAATTAAGTATGTCTGATAAGAATAAACTATATAATTTCATTAAGAAGTTTGTAGATTTATTTAAAGGGGATAAAATAGATGATAAATATCTTCCTAAACAAGATATTGAATTAAAAACTCTTGATTCTAATAGTCTTAAAGGAACAGGTGACATTAAACTTAAAACTATTAATGGAACTAAAATTATAGGAAGCGGTAATATTGTTACTACTGAAACATTAAAAACTATTAATGGTGTTAGTATTAAAGGAAATGGTGATATTACTATTAGTGGAGGATTATCTACAATTAATACAGGAACAGGTGTTGCAAGTGAAATATTTAATGATAGCACTAATGTTGCATCTTCTGATCATACTCATGCAGAAGGATATGGAACAAAAGCTACTGCATATTATGCTCATGCTGAAGGTAATGAAAGTGAAGCGAATGGACAAGCATCTCATGCCGAAGGTTATTCTACTGTTGCTGGCGGAGAAGCATCTCATGCTGAAGGATATGAAAATGAATCAAATGGTGATTATTCTCATGCTGAAGGGTATTATACTATTGCTGCTGGTAGATTTTCTCATGCTGAAGGTTTTGGAAATGTAGAAGATTCTTCTGCAATTCATCAAGTAGGATTAGCTGTTGAAGGGCGATATGGTGTTGGTGAAAGAAGAGATGCATTTCGTATTACACAAGATGGTAAACTTTATGCAATGAATATTGGTGGATTTGATGGTACAAAAGCAACAGCAGATTTAACTACTGAAAAAGACCTTGCTTCTGTTATTACTGATTTAACAAATCGTATTGTTGCTCTTGAAGCAAAACAAACAACTACTTAATTTATAAATCTAATTTATGTTAAAAAAAGGTGAATTATATCGAATCCTATATCGTCTTGTAGAAAACATGACAGATAGGAGAAAACTCTATAATTTCTTTAAGAAATTCCTTGGAGTTTTTACTGATGATTCTGAATTAATTAATCCTGATATTCTTCCTAATAATTTAGGTGATATTATGGATACAAGTTCAAATGTCATCAAATCAAAATATCTTCCAAGTTATGTGGATGATGTTCTTGAAGGATATTATGTTAATGGAATATTCTATAAAATAAGAACCGGCATTGCCGGTTCTTATGCGTATAGTGAACCTTATGAACCAGAAACAGGTAAAATATATGTAGATTTAAATGAAGATAGCAATCCTACATATAGATGGTCAGGTAGTGCTTATATTGTAATTAGTGCAAGTTGTAATGATAGAATTATAATATTAAAAACTCTTTATGATGATGTTGCTAAAAAATTTACATTAAACTATAGTTATGAAGATATTGTTTCAATGATTACTGATGATAAACATAATTATGTATTTTATTGTGATGCATATGATGGATATAGATATAATGCAAGATTTATTTTTAATGATAAAAAAGATAATAGATTAGATTGTTATTTAGATTGGTTTAATGTAAATATATTTAAAAAGAGTTGTTTTTATATTACTAAAGATAATGTAGTAAAATATGATATGTTTTATATAGGAACAGGAACTCTTGAAAGTACTGGTAATAAATTAACAAGTTATGTATTTAATGCTGGATATGATACGAGTACATCTGTTTATCCGTCAATGAACGCATTAAATGGATATATTGATAAAGCAAGGATTGATACTTTTGTTCCAACTACTCCTACCAATACTAAAATGCTTTCTACTAAAGCAACTTTAGATTATATTGATACAAAAATTAGAACATTTGATAAGAATAATGTAGTACTCAATTCACAACTCAATCCCTTTACGGGGGATGGAAATGAAGCAAATGTTGTAGAAAATAATAAAGATGATTCTAATAATAATACTGCAACAGCTGCTTCTAAATGTCATATTGAAGGTAGTGGTAATAAAATCAATGATGTTTCAGTAGGACATATTGAAGGTACATTAAATACTGTTGAAAGTACTGGAATTGTTCATGTTGAAGGTTGGAATAATACTTTAAAAGGTGAAAGTGCAATTCATGTTGAAGGTGCTTATGTTAATTTAAATTCTACAGGTACAGGAGTAAAAAATTCTTATGTAAATGGTGCTCATGTTGGTGGTATTCATCCTGTTGATAGAACTAATAAAGCACCATTTAGTTCTGATAATATAGTTCGTCAAATAGGTTGTGGTTCAGAAAATGTTGCTAAAGATGCAGTAATAGTAACTGAACAAGGAAAAGTTTATATAAAAGGTGTTGGAGAATTTGATGGACTTGGTGAAGAACCAACAAATATAAAAGATGTTGCAACAATAATTTCAGATATTAATACTAAAACTACTACTGCAACATCAGATATTGCTACTATAAAAACTAATATTACTAATATAACTGCTGATATTAATACAATAGATTCTAATATTGATAAGATAAATGATACTCTTGAAGCTCATGATACGTCTATAACTACAAATGCTACAAATATTTCTAATGAAACAACTCGTGCTAAAGGAAGAGAAGATGCTATTGAGTCTAAAGTAACAACTGAAACATCTGAACGTAAAACAGCAGATAGTACATTAACTACTAATCTTAATAAAGAAATAGAAGATAGAAAAGCAGCAGATACTACATTAACAAATAATCTTACAACTGAAACTACTGAAAGAAAAGCTGCTGATAATAATTTACAAAACGCAATTAATGAAGAAATAACTAATCGTGAAAATGCAGTTACAACAGAGGCAACCGCCCGTAAAGGAGGAGATGATACACTCACTACTAAAATTACAACAGAAGAAAAAAGAGCAAAAGATGCAGAAAGTGCAATTAGTACAAAAGTTACTGCTATTGAGGGAAAAATACCTGCTCAAGCAAGTGCAGAAAATCAATTAGCAGATAAAGAATTTGTTAATTCTTCTATTGCTACCGCAACTGCTACTTTTAGAGGAACATATAATACTCTTGTTGAGTTAAATGCTGTAACTGAAGGTGATAAAAACGATTATGCTTTTTATAAACATACTGATGAAGCAGGTAATACTTTATTTGATAAGTATGTATATGATGGAATGGATTGGCAGTATCAATATAGTTTAAATAATAGTTCTTTTACTGCTGCTCAATGGGCTGCTATTAATTCAGAAGTAACAAAAGAATCTATTAAAACTATTAATGATAAAGTTTCTGCTAATGAAACTGCTATTACTACTGAACATGATAGAGCAGTTAAAGTAGAACAAGCAAATGCTACTGCTATTACTACTGAAACAAATGCTCGTACATCTGCTGATACTGCTTTAGGAACACGAATCGATAATGTAGTAACTTCAGTAAATACTGAAAAAACTGATAGAGAAACAGCTATTGCTAATTTAACTAAATCTGTAACTGATAATGTTACAAAGATTACTAATTTAAATAAAACAGTAGATAGTAATACAAAAGCAATTAATGGAGAAATTACTGATAGACAAACTGCTGTTGATAATATAAATACTAAAATTACCAATAATATAATGCCATATATTGGTGTTAATAGTGTTTATGATATTAATGTAAATGAAACGATAACTTTATCTACATTTACTATGTTAATTAATATGATAAATGCTAATAATCATTATATTATAAGAATTCATGATGATAGTAATGAAACTAATCCTATTTCTATTGCAACATATCAAAAAACTGCTGATAATGTAATTACTTTGTCATATATGTCAAATGAATATACATTATCTTATATTAAATATACTTTATCAAATAATATAATAACTCAAGAAGGTCCTATTAATTATAACATTAAAAATAAACAAAATACTATTTCTGATTTAACAACTATTAGAAGTAACGCTGCTAATGGACAAACAGCTTATGGCTGGGGAAATCATGCAAATGCTGGATATGCCAAAGAAACAGATGTTAAACCTTTTGTTATTACAATAACTAATACTAATGAAACATATACTTGTGATAAAACTTTTGCTGAATATAAAGCAGCTATAGATAGCAATAAAACTATTAACTTTGTTATTACTGATGGAACAAGTAAAGCATTATATGAAAATGCTGCTATAATGCCGATGTTAGATTCAGATGGAAATGGAGGTATATATTGTTATTTAATTTCAGGAAATCAACAGATTGGTGTCAGTTATGTAAATAGCAATGGTTCTACTACATTTACAGTTAGTGTAACTGATATTATTCCTAATATAGATACTTCAATGCCTACTACTTTAACTGATAATACTATTCCAAGTACTAAACTAATGAAGAATTATGTAGATAGTAATAAAGGATTAAGTACTATTGTTCCTGGATATTATCCTAATGGTGATAAAACTAGTGGAAAATTTAGTGAAAGGTTTAATTATGATGAAAATTGTGGTCAATATCTGTCAACATGGATAGGAGATTATGCTCATATAGAAGGGTATAATGCAATGGAAGCAATGGGAAAAGCTTGTCATGTTGAAGGAATGTATTGTAGAGTAATTGGAGACGCTGGTCATGCTGAAGGAATTAATTGTTTAGCAAATAAGAAGGCATCTCATGCTGAGGGATATTATACAAGAGCCGATTCTGATAGTTGTCATGCTGAAGGTAAATATAATATAGGTTATTCTGAGTCTATTCATGAAGTTGGTATAGGAACTAATAAAACAAGCAAAAATGCTCATACTATTACTACTGACGGTAAACATTATATTATTAATATAGGAAACTACACAGGTACTGAAAACCTTACAACAGTTACAGACCTTGCTACTATTATTAATAATTATGAATCTCGCATAACAGCTCTTGAAACTGCTCTTGCTAATGTTCAAACTCAATTACAAAATATATAAAATATGGCTATTCAAGATGAAATAACTCGTATAGCAAATGCTAAAACTACTATTGCTAATGCTATTACTGCTAAAGGAGGTACAGTAAGTGGAACTATTGATACATTTGCAAGTGCTATTAGTGCATTGAGTACAAGTAGTGAGGGGGGGGAGTACAACTACTATACATGATATACCATTTATTAGTATTGGTATAAATGGAGATATGTATGGTAGTGAATATAATGTAAGAATAAATCCTTTTTTTATATGTGAAAATAATACATTTTTATTTATTGCTGATTTTGCATTAGATAAAACAAATAAAGAAGTAATAAAATCTGATACGAATATTTATGGATGTGTTAATTATATTGATGACAATACTATAAATTCTATTGAAGGAATTAATTATGAAAATTATAAGAATATTAATGGGATTGAAAATGATTATACAGGTAAAACAAATCTTCAATTAGATATTTTATTTTTAATAAAAAATTCAGATAGTTTATTAAATGCAGTTTATGATAGATGTATTTGCAATGTTGATACAGCTATTGGACTTGATATTAAAGACTCAGAAGGTAATGATGTTAGTGATACAGAATTTTTAGAACATTTTCTTAAATGCGACAATGGAATTATAGTTTATGATGCAGTAATTGCTACTTTAAGAACAAAAACAGATTGATTATGTTATTCCAAACTCTACCATTACAATCATGGTATTATATGTATAATTCTACATATACACCATATACAATAGCAAACAATACTACATATAATTATTATGCAATTAATTAGACAAAAACTAATAGAAGAATTATTATCAGCATTACTTAAAAATGTAAAAGCAGGTAATTGTAATCTTTCAGATGAAGCAGCAATAGAAGCAGTTAATGCTCTTACTGCTATTAATAAAAACGTATATAATATTACTAAACGTGCTGCTTGTGATAAAATTCTTCATTGTGCTACTTCAACATTTGAACTATATAGAACAATGAAACTTATTCCAGAAGGTCATCATGATTATGGAAGTAAAGAACTTCGTTGGTGTGAAAATGATTTTAAAGAAGCACTTGCATATAGAAGAAATGAACAATCGAAAATGGTTCAATAATATCATCCATTTCCTTTAAAGGGGTTGAATATAGGCCTAATTCGTTACATAAATGGCTGAATCCGAGAGGTATAATCGAAAGATTATCTACCTTTCGGATTCTTCGTTTATGGCCGTATATTAGCCTTTGTAATCGATTACATAACAATAAAATTAAATAACTAATTAAATTTTAAAACTATGGCAGAAGATAGTAAAACTTATGTATTTGGTGCTGATAAAGGAAACGGAATTGATGCAAGTACTTTATTGGCTATGATGAATGGAAATGGTGGAGGATTTGGAAATGGTAATTGGATGTGGATAATATTCTTATTCTTCTTATATGGATGGGGAGGAAACGGAATGTTTGGTAATAGAGGAGGACTTGGAAGTCTTGGTAATGAAATTAATAATGATTATGGTAGAAGTTTACTTTTACAAGCAATTAATGGTAATGGCACTGCTATTTCTCAATTAGCAACTACACTTAATTGCGATGTTAATGCTATTCAGTCTGCTATTAATTCCATTGCATCTAATATTCAGTCTGTAAGTGCTCAAGTTGGTATGAGTGGACAACAGGTTATTAATGCTATTCAAGCTGGTAATCAAACTCTTGCTTCTCAACTTGCACAATGTTGCTGTGATAATAAACTTCTTATTACTACTCAAGGTTATGAAAATCAACTTGCTACTCTTAAACAAACTGAAACTCTTGGAGGCAAAATTGATTTTGTTGGAGCAAATATTACTAACGAACTTGCTAAACAAACTACTTTCTTATCAGATAAGTTTTGTGATCTCGAAAAGAGAGAAATGCAAAGTAAAATTGATGCTCTTCGTGAAGAGCGTTCTACTCTTCAAAGTCAAATTTCTAATGCAAATCAGACTGCACAAATTCAACAGTATATTGCAGGTAGTATAACTCCTGTTGCTACTGCACTTGCTTCTTTACAATCTGAAGTTGCTGGTATTAAATGTAAACTTCCTGAAGTTGCTAATGTTCCTTATTCTCCTGTTGTTGGTGTTCCATCTTGTGTTGCTGCACAAATAGGTCTTGCTAATTTAGGTATAGGAGGAATTAATACTACGGGTTCTATTTGGGGATAGGAGGCCTTATAATAATATGGCTAATACTATTCTAAAATATGTAAACAGTAGAGGTATTCCTTGTATTGAAAGTCAAAGTGTTGCTTTAACAACTGAAGCAGAAACTTTTTCTTTTAATAGTCATCCATTTGTTAATGGAAGATTTCAAGGACAGATTTTTATTAAAATTTCTGATACTAATACTGCACCTGCTACTGCTGTACCTATTAGATTTACTACAATAGGTGTATCTAATTCTACTATTCCTGTATATAATTCACAAGGTGAAGCTATCACTACTGCAACATTTGCAGGTGATGGTATTTATATAGGATTTTATGATTCTGATACTGGTATTTTAAGACTACTTAATAATTAATAACAACCAATTATGTTTCAATCATTACGTCAAAATAGTCCTTTATATATTCTTCATAAAGGAAGTTCTCCTAAAGTAGATATAGGTTATGTTGTTAATCAACCAATTACTAAACCTAAATATGCAATACCTCCTACAATTGGACAAGCACAAGAATTTATTACTGATTTAGTTGTTAAAATAAATAATGAAACAGTAAATTATAATTCAATACCTTCTCAACTTGATGTTGCTGATTGTTATTCTAATGGAGAAAATATTGTAATATCTACTAATAAAGATGCTATTAATGCAGAACTTGCTTCTCTTAAACAAAAAAGTGTTGACATAATAAATAGTGTAGAAACTCATAAACAACTAATAATAGACTATGATAAACTATTATCAGAATTAAATCCCGAATATGCTGAAAAGAAACAACAAGAAGAAGAAATAAATATATTAAAACAACAAATGGGAGATATGTCTAATATGATGAAAGAATTAATGGATACAAATAAACGATTGATTGAACATATAAAACAAAAGGAGAATTAAATATGGATTTTTGGGAAATACTTGAAAGGAAACATAGTCAACTCCCCCGTAAAGAAATAATGGGATATAGGTCTGACAACGATGAACTTGAAGATGCTTATAAATGTGGATTCAAAGAAGGCTATAAAGAAGCAATGAAAGAAGTATATTCTTCTGAAGAATCTCTTTATGGTAATAGAATGAATCGTAGACAATATGACCCCGAAGTAAGATATATGGGCGAGCGTCGTATGTAATTGTAACTGGAGGGCTAATTATTAGTCCTCCTTTTGTTTTATATAAAACTACATAAAATATGAGATTGGATACTAATGCTAATTTTCCAAGTGGAATGAAAGAATATCTTTCAATATGTGGTTGGCATTTTAATAATAGAATGTGTGATTTTGCTATAAATAATATGACAAAAGATAATGGCCAACATATTAATAAAATAGAAAAAGATGAAGTTAGTAGTATTCTTAAAAGAAATAATATAAATCTTAAAAATGATAAAGGATATGATAAAGTTTATGTTGCTAATATGTGTATTGCTGATTATTATGGTTCTTCAGTTATTGATGAGAATCGTCTTGCTAAATTTATTAAAGATTATCTTGATGATCCAGATGGTTATGAAGATATTGCTTTTACAAGATTTTATGCTGATTGTATTGCTAAAGGAATAATTATTCCTTGGGAAGATGTTGTTTGATATGACAATACAAGATATTCATTTAGATAATTGGAATTGGAATGTTAGAGTTTATTATCATGCTAATAAATGTTATAAAAATATAATATTAGATGATTTACGAACATTAGGAATTAATAGCAAAGATATAGACAAAATAACATATCAACTTCTTTACGGGGGAGTTAATTGGGGATTAACATATACGAATATAGAAAATAATTATTCTATTGTTCTTATTGGAACTACTACTAATGCAAACCAATTCCAAAATACTTTTGATCATGAAAAAGGACATCTTGCTACACATATTGCTGAAGTTTATAATATTGATTTTTATAGTGAAACTTATCAATATCTTATTGGTGATATTGGTTTAAAATTATTTAAAGTAGCAAAACAATATTTATGTGATGATTGTAGACGTAAAAATAAAATAGATTAAAATGATAATGCACTTGTTGATTATAATTAATCAATAGGTGCATTTTTTCTATGTTTATTTTGAAAAAGTGAAAATAAATATTATTTTTATGCAGTTATTAATATTAATATTAAAAATAATGATGATATGAGTTCAATTAATCAACTTGTTTCTGAAATAGCTCATAGTGTACAGCAACCTGATAGTGTTCCTGTAAGAAGGGCTATTAAATTGGGTATAATTCATGCTCGTAACGAATTAATACGGCAGTCTTATGCTAATAATAGATATACAGATAAAGTATTAAAACAAAGTTATAAACTTACTCTTAAAGATGTTCCAGAAGGAGATATTTATGATAGTGCAGGTTTAGGTATTAAAACTATTAAAAGAACTATAAATAAAGTTAATAGACCTACTCGTTTAGATAATAATCTTCCTTTTCATAGTGTAAGAACTATTGGTGTTGATAGTGTTATAGATATTCCATTTGTAAGTCATGCTGTAAGTCGTTTTTATAAATATCTTCCTGGTATGACTTGTGGTGCTAATTATGATTATATTAATGATTATATTTATATTTATAATATTAATGATAATATTAATGCTATTTTAGTTGAAGGTGTATTTGAGTATCCACATATTATTGAAACTGAAACTTCTGATAATGGTGTTGTTAATGTTCCAATTAACGATGATGATGAATTTTTACTTCCAGAAGATATGATTAGTGGTATTAAACAATTAGTTCTTGCTACATTTAATCCTAATGTTGTAAGAGAAACAAATGAGATTCCTAATGTAAACTTAGTTAGATAAAATAAAATATGAAAGTTGCTATAACAATACGAGAACATTACCTTGACTATATTAATAGTAGTAATGAGGTAATAGATACTTATAAAGAAAAAATAAGTATTATTGCTGCTCAAAGAGATGAACTATATAATTTTATAGATGAGCATAAGCAACAATTATTAACTGATTATAATATAGATTTATCAAAGTATAAATCTGAATGGGAAGAAAAGAAATATTCTAATAGTAATTTATATAAAATAGTAGATAAGATATTTAAGAGTGATGACAAATCTTCTTCAAGAATTGTATTACTTCAACTTAATAAATATCTAATGATGCTTAAAAAAGAAGATGAATACAATAAATTAATAAAAATTGCTGCTAAACGTTTTGATGTTAATGGTAAACAATTTAAAGCATATATTAAGAAATATTATACACAAGTTCATAAAATAACTCTTGAAGGTTTTGGATATAGATTTTCAAATAAATTAGGTATACTTCTAATTTCATTTTGGAAAAATCCAATTGATGATAAAAAACATCCTGTTGATTTTTATGCTTCTAAATGTGCTAAAGAAAAACTTATTGAACAAGGTTTAAAACCTTATAGTCCAACAGAGGCAAAAAAGTATGCAGAAATGGGAATACCTTATGATGGTGTTGAATATCGTAAATATAGAGATGATGCATATTTTTATGATATGCGTATATATGATAGTTTTAAAAAGGATTTTATAAGTAAGCCTGCATTTAAAAAAATAGAATATATTAGTTATAAATACAAAGGTTTAACTTATAAAGAAATTGCTGATAAATATGTTAATTCTATGGAAGATATATATAATTTAGATGTATCTTTAAAAAATAAGATTTCTATTATGAATATTAAATATCCTAATAACTATATAAAATTTATAAGAACAACGAATGGTGAAAAATTCAGACGAAACAAATATCGAGAGGATAATAGCCAAGATTGATAATGATTTTGGTCTTGATAATTCAGATTGGATTCCTCGTATAGCTGCTTGGACAATAGATGCATTATCTATTCTTAAATGTACTCCTATTGAATATAAAAAAGAAAAAGTAGCAGTAAATAATAAAATTGCTACATTAAATTGTCCAATGGTATCAACTCATATTAGAGTATATGATAAAAATGGATGTAAAGTAAAGTCTATTAAAGAAAGTAATAGTTCTTGTAATTGTGGTCAAACTTCTGATGAAGATAGTTATACTTGTCAAGATATTTCAAATACAATGGAATTTAATGATAATATAACTCAAGGAAGTTCTACAAGTATTTCTACTACTATTGGTTTAGATGATGAAAAGAAAACATTAGTAAATAAAATTATTGAGGTTAATTTTAAGCCAGATGTTGAAAAAACTTATACTATAATAGATAATACTCGTATAGAATTAAGTTTTGAAACTGATTATATTTATGTAGAATATAAGGTTATTAAAACTTATTTAAGTACTTTATATAATATGGAACTTCCTTATGTTCCAAATAATGGTATTCTTATAGAAGCAATAGTATATTATTGTATGTATAAAATACTTTGTAGAGGAATTAAACATCCTGTATTTAATCTTTCTGCAAGTCAATATGGAACTAATCCATATTATATGTGGACAATTCTTCAAGAAAAAGCAAAGCGTAGTGTTATGTTTGATAAACAAGGAAATATTCTTGAAGAAGATGGGGATGCTTGGAGACACGCACTTGCAATATTTACATTTGAATAATTATGAATATTATTCCTCAACTTAATTTAAATAAACATCCTAAAGATTGTAAATGTAATTCTTTAGTTAATGCAAATAATATAAGATTAAGTAATGATGGAAGTTGTCTTCAATCTGAAGAATCTATTAGAGCAAATAATGTTATTAATAATTATCTTAATGAAGTAAATCCTAATGGAGATATAATTGGAATTATTCCTTGTAATAAAGAACTTGTTATTTTTTATACTAAACCATATAATAATCGCAATAAATATGTTATTATAAGATATAATGAGGATAGTAATTCATGTAAACAATATTATAATCAAGAATATGACGGTGGTGTTATTAAAGGGGATTTTACATATAATTCTTTAAATGAATTAATCATTGCTTTTTGTGAAAGTAATGATGAAACTCATAAGTTAGTTAAAGACTCCCCTTTAAAGACAGTTAATCTTGGAGAGTTTAATTCGGATTATGAACATTTATTTAATGATAATTTAGTTCTTAATCCAAGTCCAAGTTTTACTACTTTTGAAAGTTTTAATTATATAAATGGTATTACTAAAAAAGGTTGGTATACATTATTTATAAGATATAAAATAGATAGTAATAATTATACTCAATGGTATCCTTTTGGATATACTTTTTATTTAAATAGTATAGAAGAAAGAAGTATTATTAAATTATATAGTACTATGATACCTATTGAAAGTCTTGGACAAATAAAATATATTTTTGCAAGTGGATGTACAGATTATATTTCAACAGACGACGATATTTCAAATATTACTGCTAGAATTATATATGATGTTGAAGATGATGTTTATAGTTATCATCAAATAGGATGGATTTGTTCTAATAAAACTTCAACAAAAGCATATAAAACTTCAGATATTAAAACAAGTACAGATAGAAATGAATTTGTTTTATCATATAATAATGCAGAAGAATATAATGCTTCAGATTTATTACAAAGAAGAAGTAATTATTATAATGTAAAAAATATAAATAATTATAAGAATAGACTTTATATTGGAAATTATAATGAGCATTATGATGATAAATCATATTTTACAAATTATGTTAATAAAATACAATTAAGTGTAACTGAAAAAATAATAGATATATCTAAATCACATATACAAGAAATAAATAAAACTACTATATATGTTAATACTAATAATGAATTAGTTATTGATAATAAATCTACAATAGAATATTATGACCCATCTAAAACTTTTAAAGATAGAATTGCTAATACAACTTTAATTCCTGGAAATCTATATAAATTTTATATTCATTTTGTAGATTTATATGGAGAAGAAACTGAAGGTATTGAAATACCTTTTAATAATATTACAGGATTTACTAAAGAAGAATATAATAATAAAGTTTATTATAGATTAAATTGTCCAGATGTTCTTTATGATGAAATTTATAAAGTAAAACAATTTATTCTTAATATTAATCTTAGTGAAGATATTGATTTTCCAAAAGATTATATTACTTGTTTTTTAAGTTATGAGAAAATAGAACAAAATCAAATAACTGGTATTCTTTGTAAATATGATTTTAATGATTCATCTTATGGTTTTGATAAGCCAAATGATAATCATTATCATTTTTATACAGAAGAATTAGATATTAAAGATAAAATAAATCTTAGTTTTAATAAATTAAGAGTTGATAAGAAAAATATATATAATTTATCTTCTTCATTTGTTTCAGATAGAACTATTGCTTTAGCAAAAGTATTTACTCCTGGAGAAACTTATGGAGAAGATTTTGCGGATAAAATACATAACTTAAATACTATTGAACAATTTGAAATTCCTGATGATGTTGAATATATTAATTTAGATGTTGATAAAATAAAATTTAAATTAGGAGGTGATGGTAAAAATGGAAGAGATGGAATAGGAACTTGTATAGAAATTACAGATTCTTCTCTTAATGATTTATTTCCAAATTTATATACTATTCATAAAGTAACACTTATTGGAACTCCAATTATATCCGTAAATACTAAACAACTTATTAAATTTACTGATTATTTTCATCCAACAGTTACAGCAAAAGAAATAAAAGGAGCATACAATGGTTTTATTACCTTTAATTCTGCATTAATATATAATGCTAACAAGAATATATTTAATGATGTAAATAATAATATTTATGACACAAATGGTGTTTATTATACACCTTCACCTTCTGACCCTTCTAAAAGTTTATTAAATGAAGTTGAATATAAATTAAGAAAACCATTAGTTAATATTCAATATCATCAATATGCTGAAACATTATTTGAAACAAAAAGTTTTAAAAAAGAGCCAGACGCTATTATAATTATATATGATGTTGAGAAAAATCAAAATGCTCAACAGCCTGCTACTAAAATAGGATATTATATTAAACCAATTAATAGTATTAACTTATATAAAGATGAATATGGAAAATTAATAGATAATGTAAATAATTATTATTATTCATATAATGATAATATTAAAAATCTTTCTACATTTACAAAAGTAGTTAGAAGAAGTGCAGTAATTGGAGATGAAAGTCAAGTAAATGCTTGGAGAAACTTCCCCGTAGAGGAATATACATTGATTAATGAAAATAAAGGTGCTATTACTAATATAATAGGATTAGGGAATACATTGCTTGTTCATACAGAACATAGTTTATTTATGTTTAATGGAGATGCAAAACTTCGTAATACTGATGGAGGTGATGTTCAAATATCTAATCCAGATATATTTAATGTTGCATATCAAGAAGTATTTACTTCTAAACTTGGTACTTGTGGATTACAAGATTCAGATGCATATATTGTTGATGATTTTGGTTATATATTTTATGATAATGATGCTAATAAAATTTATAATTTTACTTCTAAATCAATAGAAGAAATAGATGAAGATATTATTAATTGGTTAAGAGGAGCAAATGTACATAAAATAAGATTTGCTAATGATAAAGAAAGTAATAGAATATTATTACAATTATGGTATAATGGTGAAGATGAAGATTATGATAAAATTACATTAAGTTATAATTTACTAACAAAGACTTTCATAAGTATTCATAATTATAAATTTGATAAGTCTATAAGAACTAAAAATAAATTATATTATTTGTATAATAATAAATTATATAATATAAATTATAGTGTTAAAAATAGAGAGTATAATGTATTTGAAAATAGTAATAATTCCGAACCTGTTACAAATTGTATATCTGTTATATATAATAATCAATATGAACTTATAAAAGCACTTGAATTTATTACTTATAAACTTTATAAATCTTATGATAACAATGAAAATTTACTTGCTGCTGCTATTAAACATAAAGAACCTTATTCAGGAAATCAATTACAAGTGCTTAATGATTTAGTTGATACTTCTGTTATAGATATTAGAATTGATTCAAATGAAATTAAAAATTTACTTAATAATTGGAAAAAACCTTATTGGGATTTAGGTAATTGGAATTTTAATTATCTTCGTGATACTAAACATGGTTCTATTGCAGACACAATGTCAAGAATTTATGGTAATTATTTTATATTAAATTTCATATTTGGAGGTACTAATGTAAAATATGAATTTGAATCATTAGAATGTGCAATAACTAAATTTAGATAATCAATGAAAAATAAAAGAAAACACGCAGTACTTGGTGTAGGTGCTGCAATGGCAATAAGTTCGTTAATAGGTTTAGCAAGTCAAGGTATTGGAGGTATTATAAATTCAAATGCTAATCGTAAAGCAAATCAAAATAATCTTGCTGCACAAAATGCAATGAGAATAAAAGAAAGTATTAATAATCAACAAAATGAATTAGATAATTCTGTTTATAAAGATAGACTTGCTACTAAAGTAAATGTATTTGCTTGTGGAGGACGTAAACGAAAAGTTCTTGGAGGAAATATTACTAATTCAAACTTGGAAAAGTTTATTATAGGTCGAAAAATGTATGATAGCAAACTAAAGCATAGACCTTGAATTCGCTATCTATCATGCTCTACAATAGGTTTATAAGTGATTAATGAATAACTAATCATCTTTCGTCTTTAAGTCGCTTATTCGCCTTGTATTTAAATCATTTAAACTAATTTTTATTTAAAATGCCAAAAATTAAATATAAAAATAATACAGGAAATAAGAGTGTCAAAGGTGGCACTCTTGTTCCATTTCATAAAGAAGGTAATACAACATATTTCAAAGTATTCGCAAATGACCCATTAAAAACAGATAGTGTATTAGTTGGACCTAATAATAAAAATGGGATTGCACTTGATAATAATGAAATAGTAAAAGAAACAAAGAATCATATAGAAGTTGCATCTGATGATTTAGGTACTGTAAATGTTATTGAAAATCTTAGTAATAGAATGCCTTTACCAGATGCTTTTAGACAAGGTTTTATTAGACAAGAATTATATAAAAACAATAATAAAAATAATAATAGATTTGTTGAAGGAGGACAAAGTAATAAAGAAGATAATAAAGATAAACAAGGCGTAATTGATTTTTTTATAGAATCTATGAAATTAAATAATATAAGGAATAATGCTAAAAAAGAAAATGAAATATATTTACCAATAAAAATGTCTAATGGTCGTATTGCTTCTATGAATGATATGAATAGTAAAAAAGAACTATTCTATGATATTATAAAGTCAAGATATAATACTAATAGAACTCAATTAGAAAAAAGAGGATTTAATGAAGAGCAAACAAATAGGCTTGCAAAACTTATGACAAAACAAAATATTGCCGAAAATGGATGGTTTTTAAATAGTAATATTAATAATTATGGAGGAATGAAATCGAAAGGAAAAAATATTAAATTTGATTCTATTGATTCTTATTATGACAGTTGGTTTGATATGATGAATGAAAGATGGCCTGATTGGGTTAATGCTAAAGATTATAAAGAATTTTCTAATATTATAAATCATGATGATTTAGGATTAAAAGAAGAAAAAGAAATAGAAGCATATAAAAATAAATATCGTAAAGAAAATAATGGTAAAGAAATATATTGGTATGCACCTTATTATAATAATGATAATAAAATTTATAGAGACCAATTAGGAGCTGTTAGCGAAAGAAGTGATTATTATATGAATATATTAGATAAAGAAAGAAAAATTGAAGAATCAAAAAATAATGGTACAGGAATATTTTATAAACCATCTTTCTTTACGGGGGGTCGAATACGAATGGTAGATGGTGGAGATAAAAAAGGAAGTGGTTTAGATTTATCTAAATTTACTAAACGTATTGATAAAAATGGCAAACCATATTTAATATATGATAATAATATTTTTGGTAGAATATATAATGTTGAACATTTAAAAACAACAAATTTACCTAAAATTAATCAAGTTGATTTTGATAGTATTCCTGTATCTAATACTTCTGATGGTTTTGGTTTTATAGCAAATACTAATAATACTAATAATGATTATACTACTGATATTAAAAGGAATTATTATTCTACATCTAAATATAGTGATAGACCAAACAAAACCAATAATGATAATATGTCAAATAAACAACAAAAAATTTATATTGACAGAAGTGTAAGTAGATATAGTGATAAACCTATAAAATCTAATGATTCTTCTATTAAAGAAGATGAATTTGTTGGACCAGTATTAAATGGAAATGGTTTTATAGAACCTGCAATTGTAACTGCTGAGCAAGTTACTAAACCTGTTAGTAGTTCAATAAAACAAAAAAATAAATTAAGAAAAATTGATAATAATTTATTAACAAGTGATTATAATCCTACTGATATTGCTCCAAATAAAGAAATTGAAGATATTACTTTAGATAATACATTTGCTAAACAAGTTGCAGATCAAACATTAGGAGGATATGAATATTTAAGTCCAATAGATGTTCTTAATCCTATAAAAAGACAGGTTCAATCCCCCGTAAAGAAAGGAGTATATAGTATTGGTAAATCTGGCCCTTCATTTATTGATAAAGTTCGTCTTGGTTGGGATAAATTTAAATCATCTATGACTCCTGCAAGAGCTGCTCTTTTAGGTTCTACTGTTGCTGATGTTGCAGGTAATATTATTAATGCAGGTATTGAAAGAAATGCAATAGATTCTACAAGATATGTAGATGCTCCTATTCAACATCAAGCATCTAAATTATTAACAAATTACAATATTAATCCTCAATTAGATAGTATTGCTAATTCCGCTGCTAATGCTCAAAGAAATATTGAAGAAAATACATTAAGTTCTAAAGTAGCACAAAATAGATTAAATATGCTTGGACTTAATACTTCATTAAATAATAATCAATTATATGCACAAAAAGAAAATACTGAAACTCAACTTATTAATCAAGATACAATGAATCAGCAAAGCATTAGAAATAGTAATATAGATTCATATAATCAATGGCTTGCTGGTAAAACAGAATTTGATAATAATAAAATATTAAGTAAAGCAAATGCTACTGCATCAGCGATTAATGGTATAGGACAAACATTAGGAAATCTTGCTACAGGTTTATTACAAGAACAACAATTTAATAATAACGTTGAATTACTTAAAGCAATGAATCCAGATGCAGCAAAAGTAGTACCTGCTAAATGTGGTGGAAGATATAATAAGAAAAGGAGGAAATAAAATATGCCTTATCAAAATTACAATATACAATATGTTGCTCCACAATCATTAGAATATCTTGATAAAACATTAAGTGGATTGCAACAAAAACATGAGAATACTATTGAAAGAGCAAGTGCTCTTAAAGCAACAATTGCTGCACTTGATTTAAATGAAGCAGAAGCAGATTATAGAGAAGGTCTTATTCAAGGAATAGATAATGCTTTAAATTCTAAAGATGTTGAAGGATTTAAAGGATATGCTTTTGATGATGTAATAAAAATGAGTGGAGATTTAGCTTCTGATAAAGGTTTACTTGGTAGATTAAATGCTCAAAAACAATATAGAGAATTTACAGAAGCAGTTGACAAAAGTACTGAATTTGGACAAGATGTTAAAGATTGGAGTAAAGCAAATAATCAATATTATTATGATGAAGCAAATGGTGGTAAATGGAATCCAACAGTTACTCCAACTAAACAAATTGATTTAAATACTGTTGCTCAAATGGCAATGAAATATATTATTCCTCAACAAGGAAAATATAGTTCAGTTAGATATTATAATGAAGATGGTAGTATTAGTAATACATTTAATCCTAATGGAACTATTGGAGTATTTGATACTATAAGTGGACAATGGGAACGTGTTACTGAACAACAAGTAAGAGATGCTGTTTCAGCAGTGATGAAAGAAAGTCCAGAAGTTAGAGCAAGTCTTGAACAAGATTTTGAAGTTGCTAAATGGAAAGATAATAATGCTAAAGGAAAAAAAGGATATATTGCAAATCCTATGTTATATAATAATGATGGAACAAGTAAAACTATAACTGAATATACTGAAGATATTTTTGCTCCATTTATAAGAAGTCAAACTTATTATAGAAATTATCAACAAGTTACACCTAATACTTCATTGTTTTCTTCAAAAGGTGCTATAGGAAGTAAATCGGGAAATGGAAGTAAAGAAGTTCCTTTAAGTGAATTATTAGGAAGTAATATTGCTATGCCTGGTAATAAATTTATTTATGATAATACTGATTATATTGATGCTCAAGCTATTGTTACTAATTTGAATGGAGGATATAGACAAATGCTTTCTAAAATGTCTTCGTTTAAAGGTATAGATTATGACCCTGCTAAAATAAATATTAGAAATATAGATGCTACAAGACAATATTTAAACGAACTTGCTAAAAATAATTCTCAAATTAAACAAGAGGAAATTAACGATTTTATTAATGAAATGCAAGATGATTATCGTAAGAATTATTCTTCTATTACAGCAATGCAAGAATTAGAACAATTAGACCCTAAAAAAGCAAGTAAAGCAAAATTATATGCTGGATTAAGTAACGGTCAGAATTTTAAATATGATAATGATGGAATTGATGAAAAAGAAATAACAAAAGTTGGTGAAAAAATAAATAGAATGTTTTATAAAGGTCATATTATTAATGCTTTTAGAAATGATATTGAATATAAAAAAACAGTACAAGAACTAACAAATCAAGGATTTGGAGATAAAATTACTACAGGACAATTAAATGATGGTACTTATTATATAAAACTTAATAAAGAAAATAGTAATTTAATAATTCCTTTTATTAGTGTTGTTAAAAATAATACTACAAAAGAACAATTTGGTTGGGATAATAATGGAAAATATAATAAATATCAATATATGGGTTCTGGTTTTATTGAAAATGGAGAATATACTGCATCAAAACCTGAAACACTTTTAAATAATAGTATTAATAATTTTGTTAATTATTATAATAAACTTAATGAAGATTCTCAAATTGCTAAACAAGAATTTATTGAAGAAAGTACTGTAATTCCTGGGGCTAATCCTCTTGCTTCACAAGCATATTATTATTCTAATAGTATGGACGCTACTAATACTGAAAGGAATGGATATATTAAACTTGCGGAAAATATTGCAGACCAACTTACAATGACTTTGCGTGCTACTGATTTTTCTGAATTAGATTTATATGAATATAATAAAGATACAGGATATATGGAAAAAATAGATACTAAAAGAATGAAAGAAGTAGAAAATGCTGTTAAAAATAATTATGAAAAATATAAACCTTCTTATAATACTATGGTAACAAATGATAGTGGAAAAGTAAGATTACAAATAACTTGTCAAGATAAAAACGGAAATCCTATTACTGTTGTTGCTGCTTCTAATAAGTTAAGAGAATTAAATCCTGCTCTTGCTCAACTTGAAGATGACCCAGAAGTTCAAGCAAATAATAAATTAAATCGAGCAAAAAGAAGTAATATAGGAGTTGATATTGGATTTGAAAAAGGAAATAATATTGATGAACATTATCAACTTAAATCTAATAATGGAGTAACATTTGATTTATTATGTAATGGAGAAGTTATACATTCTAATATAACTAATAAAACAGGAAAAGGAATGATAATGACATTTGACTATATTAATAATTTATCAAATATGTTACATTCAAAAGGATATACAGAAGAAATAGCAACTAATGCTATTGCTACAGTTACAGAATTATTAAAAAATACTTATGGAGAATTATCTGTATTTAGCAAACCATACGAACAAGTAGCAAAAGATATGCTTGGAATATAATTAAAATTATGGGTTTAGAAAATCTTAAAAATAAATATAACAACGATAAGGAGATTGGAGAAATCCAATCTCCTATTGTTGGTAAAAGTAATAATGTTCTTAACTTTCCTATACAAGAACAATTATCTGATAATTTTATTTCTGATATTGCTAATACTTTAAATAATACAAAAGCATATAATAAAGATAGTTACGATAATTATGCTAAATATAATACTTATTTAAATTCAAATAGTACTCAAGAAGAACTTGATAAAGAACGTGCTCGTAATCAATCTAATTGGGAAAAGTTTGGAAGAAGTATTGAACAACTTGTTACTGATGAAATTATATTAGGAACATTAAAAGGCTTTGGTGATATTTTTGATTCTATTGTTAATATTAGAAATCCATATAATGATTATAGCAGTGCTTATACTGATTTCTTTCAAAAACTTCAAGATGAGAATCGAGAAAGATTTGAAATATATAGAGAGAATCCAAATAAACCTTTTGATTGGGGAGATTTTGGATGGTGGGCTAATGGTTTTGTAACTATTGGTTCTACACTTTCTTTAATGCTTCCTGCATTAGGTGGTACTAAATTAATTAGTGCAGTTGGAAAAGCAAGTGGATTATCAAGAGGTATTAATAGAGGACTTACTGCTGCTGCAAAATTTGCAAAATTTAAACATCCTAATTATTTTGCTAAAGAAGCACAATTTTTTGGAAAAAGTATGCTTACTGCTACTCTTTCAAGAACAGCAGAAAACTATCAAGAAGGTCAGCAAACTTATAAACAAATATATCAAAATTCATTAGATACATTAAATAATTATACTGATGAAGATTATGCTCGACTTATTGATTTACATCCAGAATATGCAGGATTAAATAATGAAGAAATTGCTAAAAGACTTGCAACACAAGGAGCAAATGAAACTGTTAAAAATGACATGGCTCTTCTTGCAATAGATATTCTTCAATATCATTCTCTTGGAAAATTATTAAAAGGAATTAAACTTACTAATTGGGGAAAAGTTAGAAATCAAATTGCAGAAAGAAATATTAAGGCTAAACTTGCTGGAGCAGCTGATGATGTATTAGAATCAGAAAAATTTGGACATATTGCTAAAGAATATCTTAAATATAATGTTACACATCCAATGGATATTATTAGATCAATGTCATTAAATGAAGGATTTGAAGAAGGTTATCAAGGTATTAATAGTGAAAGAGGACAAGAAGTTGCTAAAATGATACTTGAAAGAGGATTTACTGCAAGAACTCTTGAAAGTTATTTAAAAGACCCTGAAATATGGGATCAAGCATTTTGGGGAGTAATAGGAGGAATAGGATTTGGTGCAGCAGGAAGAGGCTTAGGTAATCTTAAGAATAAAATACAAACTAAAATTGATAATAAAGATATAGTAGATGAAAGTAAACGAGTTTATAGAACAATGGATGATAGAACCAATACTGCTATAAAAAATCGTCTTACTAAAATGGAAGCATTGATTGAACAACTAAATCAAATAGATATTGATAATGTTCTTCCAGAAGGTTATGATAATAGATATGAAACTAATGAAAAAGGAGAAATAATAACTGATGAAGCTGGAGTTCCTGTTCTTCGTAAAATAACAGAAGCAGAACGAGAACAACTTAAAGGAGATATTGTTAAAAATTTCCTTACTGATTTTGTTCTTGATTCTATAGATGCAGAAACTTTTGATGCTGCTATTGATTTCATGAAAGACCCTAATTTTGTTAAATATTTTACAGATAAAGGAGTGACAGACCAACAACTCATTTCCTTTACGGGGGAGTTAGTAAGTGAATACGCAGAACAAGTAAGAAACACTTATGAAGAATTTAGTGATAAAGTTCTTGATAGTAAACATGATTTAAATGAATTTACTGCATTAGCTCTTGCAAGAGGTCTTACAAGACGTGTAATGACTGTATATAATACAAGAAGAAGAGCAAATGCTATACAAAATCAACTTGAACAAAATCAAGAATATAGAGACCTTAATGATAAAGATGCAGTAGAAGATTATATTAAATTAAAAATGATTAATGATAATATTAGTAGTCTTGAGAATGAACAATTTGCATTAGATTTAGCATATGAAAATGGTCAATTTAGTAAAGTTGCTTATAATAATTATAAAAAAGAATTAAGAAATAAAAAACTTGCATATATTAATAGTTTAAATGAAACTACTGATAGAATAGATTTTAAACATTCTATTTCAAAATTAATAAAAGAAGTTAATGATAGATTTCAACAAGATAGTGATATTGAAGTATATGATAATTCAATTAATAATATATTACAAGCATTAAAACAAAATATTAATTCTTATATTAATAATGAAACTAATATAGAAAATGAACATATTAGTGAAGATTTGACTAAAAAATTATATAATAAAGCAAGTGATGATTTTAATGCTAATTATTTAGAAACAACATTACCTAAAACTAAAGAAGATTATATTAAAGAATATGATGAATTACAAGATTCAATGTCTAAAAGAGCAAGAGATAAAAAAGATAAGGCGTTAGAAAGAGTTAGTAATTATTTAAATAAAGCAGAAGATGTTAATGAAGCATGGAATAATATATTAGAAAATAAAACTAATGATGCTCAACTTGAAAAAGATTTAGAATTATTAAATCTTGGCTATAGAAATACTTATGAATATTTCTTTGCATTAAAGAAATTAAAAGATGATATTGAAAAGAAAAGAAATAAAGAAGCTAATACTGCTACTGTTGCTGGAAGAGAAGTAACTGGTCAACAAGCACAAGAAACAAATGCTGAACTTGAAGAATCAAGAAATGAAGCAGAAGATAGTAAATCTAATGAAGAAAGTTCAGAAGAAGAGACTACAAATGATAATGAGAAACCCCCCGTAAAGGATGATAGTGTAGTAGATGATTCTAATATTGAAGATGATGATTTTGCTTATGTTGATAGTGGACAAGGTGATGAATTTGCTGCTGAACAAGAACCAGATATTGATAAATCAACTGAAGAATATCTTGCTGAACAAGAAAAACTTATTGCAGAAGAAGAAGCAAAACATACTCAACAAGTAAAAGAGACTTATATTCCTGATGACCCTTATGTTTCAACTGAAGATGTTATTCAAGGAGTTTTAATGACACAATTAATGACTCCCGAGGCAAAACAATTATTTGCTAAAATTTCTCATGTAAATGATGCTGCATTTAATGAATTATACAAAATGATGAAGCAGGTTGCTGAGAATGAAAATATGGGAGAATTAAAAAGTGAAAAAATTGATAAAATTATATTTGATATTCTTAAGAGTATTGTTACTTTTTATACAAAAAGAAATACTAATAGTAGATTAGAAAATTTATTATCAGAACTTAAACTTGGAGGAACATTTAAAGTTAATGATAAAGATGTAGTATATACAGTATTTACTAATGAAGCAGAAATAAATTCAGTTATTGAATCTATTTTAGATGATTATGCCTCTCAATCTAATATTTATGATAAAGGAAAGAAAGTTATTAAATTAGATTTGCTTTTTGATTATATTATAAATAATAATGATATTAGTTATGGAGAAGCAAGAACTATATTTGAACATATAAAGAATTATATTGATAATAATAAAACTGATAAATATATAATTGATAGTGCTTATTTTAATAAAGGAAAATATACAGTAGATGAACTTATTAAAACACTTGATTTAAAACGTAAACAAATAAGTACAATATCACAATATTTACATATTAATAGGTCAAATAATACAGAAAGTGAAAAAATTGATAAAGCAATACAATTACATAGAAATAATAGAAGTAAATATCCTATTATAATTAAAAAAACAAAAAATGCTATTTCATTTACTATTAATGGAATTGAAATAGGATATATGTCTAATGCTAAAGTATTTACTGAAGGGTTTAATAACGGATATATAGAACAAGATAATACATTTGGATTATTTAATGCTGTTCGTAAAGAATCTGATGATAAAATATCAAGTGTTTTTGATAGATGGCTTAATCCTCTTACACAAATTAATGATACAGTAATTGGTACTATTGAATATTTAAAACGAACAGGTGTTAAAGAAGAAGATATTAAAGTAGATGATATTATCAATAGTATTAGTAAAAATTATGATAAAGATATTATAGAGTTTTATAAATATCTTGCAGAAGCAAATCAATATGTAAGTATTTATGGTGCTAAAGAATTGCTTAAAAAAGTGCAAAATAATACTATATTTAAAAGTGTTATAGAAGCAAATGGATTAAAAGTAAATGATAAAGGTAAATTAGAAATAGCAAATAATAATAAAGCATATAATTTCTTTAGAATTAAAGATAGTAGTAAAAGATATGTTCAAGGTGATCAATATGATATTAATGAATTAACTGAAAAAGATTATGATAAAGTTACAGCTAATTTAATTAATGAATTTAATAAAATAGTATTTAATCAATATTCATATAGTAAATGGAAAGAAAATCTTTATAATAATCTATCTAAAACTGTAGAAATACAAAATGAGCTTGAAAATGCTGAAATTGATGGTAATCAACAATTAGTTGCAGATTTAGTAATGAGCGGTGTTGAGGTTGTTAATCCTGGTAAAACACAAATTAAAAATTTATCTACTGATAATGGTGGTCATATGACTGCTAAACAAAATCCATTAGTATTTATTAATGATAAAGATACAAGAGGAACTATTGAAGGTAGAAATGAACTTACTAATCCTACAGGATTTAAAGAAGGAACTATTGGTATTTTATCACATATGGCTAATGGTTATCCTATTATTGCTCCTATTATAAAAATGAATAAAATATATAATGCTAATGATGAAAAAAATAATAGTGCTTTTGGTATTGCTGTAAGAAATGAATTATTAGGAGCTATTGACGATTGGCGTGCTGGTAAAATTTCATTAACAGAACTTGCAGAAACAATTAATTATATTGGTTATTCAAGAACAAGTCCTTTTGGATATGGAATTATTACAAAAGTAGATGGTACAGGAAATATATTAAATATTTATAGATTTCCTACAAATAATGAGAGAAAAAAAGGTATTAATGACGTTATTCCTCTTGCAACATTATATAATTCAGATAAAAAGAAAAATCATGTTACATCTATAATAGTAAAAGGTATTGAAGAAGATGGTTCAAATGCTAATTATTATAAAGCAGAATTAGATGAAAAATATAATTCAAATGCTAATTATGTTATAAGTCCTACAAAAGTTCTTACTAATTATTTACTTAATTATATTACGTTTTCAAATACTTTTTATCCTATTAATCATGCTGCTGAAAGATATGAAAGAACTAATCCATATTTTCAAAAAGAAGAAAGTAAATACAGAGTTCATTTTCCTAAACGAGATAGTATAGGAAGTGAATTTAATGAATCTTATGATTCGTTTACTGATTTTTATATGAAAACAAATGCAGCAGTTGTTGATGCAGAATGGAATGAAGAACGTGGTTCTTATACTGATTTAGGAGCAAGATGGAGTGGCAATGGTATATATGTTACTACTTCTATACAAAAGAAAGTTAATTATACAGAATCTGAATTAAGTGATACAGGTATAGATAAAGATAGACTTAAAACTGCATTTGATAAACTTAAAAAAGATAATCAAAGAGTAAATGTTACTAATTTATTAAAAGTAATGAACATTGATGAAAGTGTTTTAGATGCTATATATAAAACAAAAGGTATTATTGTTAAACAAATAAATTATACTAATAAGAATTATAACAATGCTAATATGGTAACAACAAAAGATAATAATATTCTTCTTACTAATCTTGGTATTAAAACTATACTTGAATCCACTGACCCTCTTAATATTTTTACAAGAATGATTTTTCATGAGTCTTTGCATAAAAGATTACATGAAACTAAAGCAAATAATTTTACTGAAAAACAACAAAAAGATTTAGCAGATACTTATCATCAGTTTGTTGATGCTGTTAAAGCAAGAAAATTTAAAATAGAAATTACTGATGATGAATATAATAGAATTTTAAATACTACTAAAGAACTTGAAAGAATATATGGAAATATATTAGCAAAAGAAACTAATAATGAAGAAGAAAAACAAAGAAATTATAATAAATTTCTTGAGGAATGGCTTGTAGATAGTATGACAATGAAAGTTATATTACAAGCAGCATCTATAATAGAATATAATGGTACTATTGAAGAAACTAAAACTAAATCTAAAATTCAAACTATTTTTGATAAGATAATAGAAATCATAAGTAAAATATTTGGAATAAATACTTATGATGAGTTAAAAAATAGTATATTAGTAAAACAAAAATCAATATTTAATAAAAAAAATAATAAAGGTAATAAAGAAGTTAAAGATACTAAAAAGAAAACTACTAAAGAAGCAAAAGAAACTATTAATGAACCTTCATTATTTGATAATATTGAAGATGATAAAAAACCAAGTGAAATTACTGATAAAGAAGTTAAAGATATTGAAAGTAAAATTGATAAAGAAATAAATAATCCTATTCAAGAAGAAACTTCATCTGAACAAGAAAGTATAACAAGCGATGATGAACGAGTACAACATAGTGAAGAAGAAATAGCTGCTTTATTAGCAGAAGATGATAGATATTCAGATGATTTTTATACTTCATATAATGGTGAAAATTATAGTATAAATATTCCTGCTAAAGAAGAAGCAGTTAATGCTTATAATACAAATAGAACCTTGAATCCTAATGGCTACTCCCCTATAAAGAATATTGATGATTTCTTGAAACAATATCCCGATGAGATTCAGCCTATTCTTCGCAGAATGGTATCAAACGGATTGATAGAATACGTTTGTGGATAGTTATTCATTTTATGTCTATAATGGCCTAAAATAGGCCTCAAAATGCTTCATTTTAGGCCATTTGACATAAAGTAATATAATTTTAATGTTAGAGTTTATAGTGGTAATCTTATAAATAAAAACTAAAAATTATGAATTGTATAATTACAGATTTCAATGTATATGACGATGTTGATAACGTCATTAAAAAACTTATCAATAGAGTTTCAAAAAGTAATATTTCTGAATCTCTTAAAATTCTTACATATTTCGATAGTGCATCCAATACAGATTTTAGACAATTTGTATTGGATAATCTTGTTGATAATAATAAAGAAAAATATAATATTAAATCAATTGAAGATTTAACAAATAGTAAAATTGCTGAAATTAATCAGAATACTCTTGAAAGTTTAATTAGAAGTTATTATATTAAACAAAATCCTAATGCAGCGTTAACAGTTCGTAAGAATGATTATATGGGACTTGATGGTTTTACATCATTTACTGCTCGTAGTACTGCAAAAGCATATACTGCATTAAAAATTATTAATATTTATAATAGTGATGTATTAAGTAAAAACAGAAATCTTGAATTAAAAGATGCTATTAAAAATATTATTAAACGTGAATTCTTTGAGCAATATGTACCTAATTTTGCTAAAATTGTTTCTGAAAATAAAAATGAATATTTTACTAAAAATTTAGTTAATATTGCTAATGAAGTTCTTGATTGTTTAAATAAATCAAAAGAATATAATAATGAATTAGATAAAATTGCAAAATTAATTAGTATTGGAAAATATAATAATGCAGACATTAATCTTCGTAAAAGTCTTTTAGAGAAACGTAAAGAAAATGGTGTATTATTAAATAAACATATTAGAACTTTATTTAAATCAGTTCCTGTTGCAGATTATACTAAATTTGTTAATATGTTTAATCTTTGGCAACAAGTTACTTATAATACTCTTGATTGGCTTAGATATGTTGAACATAGTAAAAGTTTAGGAGATGTATTTAAGAAACTTAATAAAGAACTTACTGAATATGAAAAATTAGATGAATATTTTGATGTCGATGAAAATGAAGAAATAATAATAAATAATGAAGATAGTATTGATGAATATTCTAAAAATTGGGCTGATCAAATGCTTAAATCATTTGACCAACAAGTAAGTAAAAGAGTTAGAAATTATATTAATGATATTCCTACTCTTACATTAGAATATGATAAAAGCGGAAAAGCTAAATATGTTAATGATACAAATAATGAATTAGGAGTGAATCTTCCTATGGACGGAAGATATCTTTTAACACAATTATCTACTAAATGTAATTTTGCATCTCCAGAAGCATTTGTTGCATCTCTTGAAAAAATCAGTGCAATACCATATCTTTACGGGGTGGCTAAAATAGTCGAAGATGTTAAAAAAGATGAACTTCTTCGTAATGAACTTTTTGTAGAACTTAATAATTATCCTATTGATAAAATTCAAATAGGAGTTGAAGGTGATACAATAAATAAAAGATTATCTAATAGTACAAAAGATGCAAGAACTGCCGTATTGTTTAATTTAAGAAATGGTATTATATCTACTTATAAATATTTCTTAAATGACGATGTTGCTGATGAAAGATATAATATTATTTTTGATAGTAAAAATATTATTCGTAAAAATATTTCTGATGAAGAAATAGGAAAGAATCTTAAATTTTATATTAGAAATAAATTTAAAACTCAATTTCCTTCTATTGATGGTAAACAAGTTGAAGAATTTTTAAAGAGAGTTTCAAAGGATGATTTAATAAATACTGCTAAATATTTAAAATTATTTGATAGTGTTATTACAAGACAAAGAGATAAATATAAAGAACTTTCATCTCAATATGTAAAAAATAAAGCAGATTATGATGAATCTGTTTTAGTTGGAAAAAGAATAACATTTAAGAATCCTTTTGAGGGATATGATATTAATGGTGATTTTTCTACTCAAGAATTAATTAATATTGCTGAAGTATTTGCTAAATATGTTCCTCAAGAAATTCAATTAAATCATTATAATGCTGAAGGAAATCTTTCAACAGATTTAATTACTCAAAATAAAATTACTAATCTTTTAAGACAAATACAATATACAACACTTACTGAAGATGGTAAAATTGAATATACTGGTCTTAAGAAATTAAGAGAGTTTTGTCTTAAAAGTCCAATGTATTCTAAAAATACATTTTTATTTGGTATAAGAGATAGAAATGGAAATATTAAACAACAAGGTCTTTTTGATCTTGATGGATATAATACTTTTATTGATAAAGATAATGATGGATTAAATGCTCATATTAATCCTGATGCAAGAAGTATGATTGAAATAGCTCTATTTGATGGAGTTAGTAATAGAAGTGAAAATAATAGTGCTACTTATAATAATTTAGGTAAAATTGATTATTTTATTTCTCTTTTAAATCTATATGGAGAAACTACTAATGATAAAAAGAGTTCTATAAGATTTTATAGAAATAGTGATAGGAAAGAACTTAAAGGATTTGCATTACCTACACCTTCTGATGCACCTAAACAATTTGTAGCATTTATTAAACCTATTTTAACAAATAATTTGTTTAATAATTCTTCAAGTTCTATAAATGGTGTTAATATTAATAGCGAAATGTTTCTTGCATTAAGACAAATACTTGTACAAGAAATAAAAGATTTTTATAAAGGATTAAATGATATTACAGATGATAATGGTTTAGGTAAACAATCTATTGATGGATTATTTGAAAATTATCATTATATTAAAAATAAATTATTTAATGGAGAAAGATTAATAGGACATGTATTTAATTTTACACATATACCTTCAGTAGGAAATTATAATTTAAATGAAGCAGTTTTACAATTATTAAATGTATATGGAAATAATAATAGTATCGTAAAAGTTAATAAAGATAAATCTAATTTTCAAATTGATAAATCTAATCTTAAATTTGATGAATATAATGATGTAATAAGTAAAGGTATTGATGAAATAATTGCAAATTGGGTTAATAGTTATAAAGAATATATTAATAAAAGAATAACTCCGTTTAGAGAGTCTCTTAATGAAAATATTTCTGATAATTTAATATATGAATTTGCATATAATAATGTAGTTCAATTTAATAATTTTGATGATTTATTTACTGGAGATAGTAAATTTTATAAAGATGCAGATGATCAATTTAAGCGATTTAAAGAAGTTCAAGCAGGAGGAAAGCAAAATGGAGCATTTAATTTATCTGATGATATAGATACTTTTATTAGTGATGATACGTTTGATATTTGTGAAAAATTTGATATAAAATATAAACGAGTTGATACTAATGGAAAAGAACATAAAATTATTAAACAAAATGGATTTAAGGCTATAACAATAGAAAATAATCTTGGTGATGCTGTTATTGAAGAAATATATAATGAAACAAAAGATATTATATATAAACGAACTGGAAATATTGATTTAGCAGAAAGACAAGGACATTTTGTTGCTGAAAAATATAAAGATATTAAAGCAGATGATGCTCAATCTTATATTACTTTTGATGAATTTATTAGAAGAAGATATAATGATGGTACATTAGAAAAATATAAAGATATTGTTAAAAAAATATTAACACTTAGAAATAATAGAAAAGCAAATGGAACTTATGATATTTCTAAATTTAATGAAAATGAACTTACTGCATTTATTCAAATAGAAAAGAATTTCTATTATGATATTACATTTGATGAATCTCTTGGAATATATGTTCCAAGACAAATTAAGAATGCTGAATTTGTACTTATTCCAGAGTTGCTTCCTAACAACTCCCCTTTAAGGAAATTATATGATTTCATGATTCGTAATGATATTCAACAAGTTAATACTAAAGAAACAGATAAAGCAAGTAAGAAAAATGTATTAAAACTTTTTAATGATGACGGAACATTTATAAATGAAAATGATGCTGATTCTCTTGTTAATAATTTAGAAGGTAATAATTATTACTATTATAAACATTTATATAAACAGCAAAATATTGTAAGTCACCTTAAAGATAAAGAAAATAAAATAGGTTTACAATTTGCTCGTAAAATATTAGATAATATACCCGATGAACTTGCAGATGTTGAAGAAGCATTTCAATCTGCATATAGCGATAATATAAAACTTAGTAAAGAAGAATTATTTAAAGAAATGGGTTGGACTGATGCTGATATTATAAATGGCACAGCTGATTTAACTAAATTTTATAAAAGGGCTGAAAGACAAGGTGTTAATTTAGGAATGAATAGTAATTTTTATGATTTTGTTACTCTTGATGTTAATGGTGTTCCTATAATGGATAATGATTTAAGTACTATTTCAAGTAAACTTGAATCTATTGCATTATCTTTATTTAATAGTGAAATTAATAGACAAACTGTTCCTGGTTTTCATGTTACTCAAATAGCAGGAGATAAGTTTAGAAAAATAGACGGAACTCCTCTTCAATATCATCCTAAAAATGATAAAGGAGAAAGAGAACCATATATGGAAATATTAATACCTCGTAATAGTTATAATATTCCTAAAACTATTGAATATGTTGGTGAAGATGGAAAAACATATACAAGAGATTTTCTTCCATCAGATTTACCTAAAGAATTACAAGAAATAATACTTTATCGTATTCCTACTGAAGGTAAACAATCTATGACAATAGGTAGAATTGTAGGATTTCTTGATGATATTTATGATTCTACTATTGTAGTTCCTCGTGAATGGATTGGTCAAACTGGTTCAGATAATGATGGTGATAGTGTATATGCTATACAACATAAAGTAGTGCAAACAAAAGATGAAAATGGTAAAATAATTATTAAAGCAGCAGATAATACACAAAGAGATATTAATAATAATACAATTGTGGAATCTGCAAAAACAATATTAAGACATGAAAGTTCTCGTGAAGAGAATTATCTTTCAAGTAACTTTGATGATATTAAAACAGAGTTAGCATCTTTATCTAAACCAAATATATCTGCTTATGATATATTTACGCACATTGATAAAATGGATAATGCTATGAGTGGTGCTAATCTTAAAGGTATTTCTGTATTTAGAGATAGTTTTACTTCTCTTGCTGGAAAAGGACGTACTATTGTTGGAGAAAAAAATGATTTTAGTATTATTTATAAATTAAATATTAAAGGAAAAACAAAAGAAGAAAAAGATGCTAATTATGAAAAAAGAATTAAAGAATTAAAAGATAGATTTGGAGAAATAAATGTTACAGAAGGTTCTAATTATAGAGTTAAAATCAAACATAAAATGTTTGGTTGGTCTTTTGATAATAGAAATGTTGATGGACATCTTATAACTGCATATTCTTCACAAACTACTGCGCATATTCTTGATGCTATTAAAGTAGGTACTATTATGAATGAAAATGAATATACATTTGGTGTATTTAAAACACTTGTTGATATGGGTAGTAATTATCATGTTGCAATGAATTTTTTAGTACAACCTGCTATTAGTTATATTAATAATGAATATGCTTTAAGTAATTCTCTTTATAATAAAACATATTCAAGAATTATTCCAAATGCAATTAAAACTATGCTTGCAAATAATGGAATAAAAGTTAATAATAAAGAAATTAATAAATATACAAAAATAGATGATATTATAAATACTTTAATAAAAGATGAAAATTTTATTGATTCTTTTAGTAAAATTACAGGATTTGATAAACAAAGTGTATCAATAATATTAAAAGATGCTTTTAGCGGAAAATATAGTGAAGGATTTACTACTATTAATCAAGGTGCTTTAGAAAATAGAAATAATGGTAAATTAGAAGGATATGATAAAATTGCATTTGATTTATATAATATATTTATATTTGATAATCTTAAACAATTAAGTAATTATGTTGAAAAAATAAATAGATTATCTCGTGTAGATAAAGTTGGTACTAAAACAAGTGTTTTTGAAACAAAACAATTAATAAATGATATAAATGATGAATATGAAGATACAACAACAGATCCAATAACAGGTGCTACTAAAGATAAATATGCAATACTTAGTGCACAAAATAGTGAAGGTGATTATAGTAGATTTATTAGAAGTTTGTATTCTGACGAAAGTTTTTATCCATTTCTTAATGCATATTATAATAATTCTACAACTTTTGCTGCTAAATTAGGAGAACAAATATTTGCAACAGAAACTGAACAATTTGATAAATTATATAATTATGCTGCTAATGTATTAGGAGTTCCTCTTACAAAAGAACTTCAGAAAGCATTAAAGAAATATTATATAAGTAATATATTTAATTATATTCCAGAAATTACTAAACCAATTATTGTTAATAAATTTGGTATAATAACATTTAATTATAATGCAATACATGAATATGGAAAATTAGAACAAAATGGTGTTGATGAAGAAATAAAAAGAATATATGGATATAATAGATTTAATACTTCTAAATTTGAAATAGCAGATCCTACTAATCCTACTGATGAAGATTTATATAGATTTAGTTTATTATCTCCTGCTGAAAAGGTAATATTTCTTCAAAGAGAATTTAATGAAGAATCTCTTATATTTAAACATCTAAATGTTATTACTGGAGATGAAAGAACTATTAAAACTAAAGGATATACAATAAGTAGTATAAGATATACTGATGATACGATAGACCAAGACAATTTGATATACCTTTTTGAGCAATCATATTTTAACGCAAATCCGTTATTTAAAATGGCCTCTATTGACCTTATCAAATATTCCTATATAGTTGATGGGTTGGGGTATAAAGCAGGCGGAATTAGCAAAATAATAGCCAATTCTGCCATGTTAAATTTGGCTGTTAATAGTCAAGAGAATATTGTCGAGAAATTTACAAATTACAAAAACACATTAGTTAATGGTGTTATTACAAATGATGACGGAACTGTTATTGCTTCTGATGAAGTTGAAGACTTTATTGATAAGTTTGCTCGTTCTCATTATGAAATGATTACTACAAGTAAATTTACAAAACAAAGAAAAGTAAATAATAAAACAGAAAAAATAGAACTTATTAAACGAGAAGAAGAAATACTTTTTAATAAATGTAAACAAGATGATAAACTTGTTGTTATACCTAAAACAGAACAAACTAAACAACTTCGTGATTATTTATTTAATAAAAATGAAGATAATAATGAATTAGGTTATATTAGAATTATTAATAGTAATAAAATTTCAGAAGTTTATAAAATTGATGAAAATGAAGATAATATTTATTTGATTCCAAGACCATTACTTGAAACAAATGAAATTACTGAATATTCTATTGATAGTAGTAGAAATAGAGCATATTATCCTTTTGAGTATTATAATGAAATAATATATGGAACTGCTAAACAAGATGCTAAAGCAAAGTATAATAAATTTAAAAAAGATAAAACTCCAAAAACACAAAAACCTAAATTAGAAAATAGTAATGATTTACAAAATTTAATTAATAGTAATAATAAAATAATAAGTGCAGAAGTAACAGATTTTGTTAATAAGATTAAAAATAAAGTACTTACAGGTGCTTCTGATGAATATATAATTCCTTTTAGTGGACATAATGTAAGCGAATTATTTAATAATAAAGAATTTATTGAACAAGTCATTAACACAGAAAACGGAGATGTAATAGTTGGTATTAAAAAACTTGAATTAAGTGATTTATTGAGTAAACCTGCAATGGCATATTATTTTAGTCATACAAATATTTATGATGTTGAGAATTTTAATAATAATGCTCGTTCTGCTGCTAAAATGATTGATATTAAAGAGAAAAAAGTACTTCAAGCACTTTATCAACCAGGAAGGTTTAGAGTTGAAAGTAATACTATTAATGGAAGAACATATAATAAAACTGTTCCAACTATATCTTTATATTCTGTTCAATTAAGACCAGATGTTCAAGAAGAAGTTAATTATGATGATGAATTTACTTTCCATACTGATTATTCAGGAGAAGTTACAAGTATTAATATTAACACAGGTAAGAGAAAAAGACATAATGCATCATCCTTTACGGGGGGTTTAATACGAGATAGTGAGATGGTTAAAGTTATGATAGATGATATTATAAGATTTGGTAAACCTCAATTTAATAATGAAATGGAACGTTTTAAACGTACTATTTATAAATATGGAGCAGATATTAATAGTGATGAAAGTCTAAGTAAAATTAAAATGCAAGTATTTTTAGCTGCAAAAAGATATTATGGTAGAGTTGCAGATATATTACTTGATGAACTTAATAATTTTAAATTAAGTAATGGAAATGTTTATAGTCTTTCTGATCCTCAGTTATATAAAGAAATAGAAAAAAATAGTAATGATTATGAAAGATTAATACAAGTTATTCTTGATGCATATACTTTTGGTAATAATTTCTCAAATAGATTGAATTTATATGTATCAGATGATAATAAATATATACAAGATGCTCTTGATTCTATTAAAAATTCTATTAATAAAGTAAAAAATAATACAATTATTCATAATGCTATTCAAAATATATTTAATATATATTTTGCTGATAAATATTCTAATAATCCTAATATGAAACAAGGTATTGGTTTACTTACTGATACTTTTGGTGATGCTGATAAACTTACATTTTTATTTGCAGATGTTGCTGAAACAAATAATCAACTTATACAAGTTATTAGTAAATATGTTCAATCAAATGTTATGGGAGCAGAAATTGTTGATGCTCCACAAGCAGTAAAACTTTATAAAGAAAAAATTAAATCTATTATTGGTGATAATAAAGCATTATTTAAGAAAGTAATTAAAAATGGTAAAATAGTTCAAGATTATAATGATAGATTATTAAAAGATGTTGATAAACTTAATCAAGAACTTGATGTTATTAAACTTAAATATGGTGAATCATCTATTGAGTATTTTAAAAAGCAATTAGAATATGATAAATTTATGGCTGCTCATTTTCAACGCCCCGTAAAGAAATCATATTATGATGAAGTTAATGCTGAAAAAGATAAAGCATTAATTGAAGCACCTAATTTATTTGCTAAATATATTGAATTAAATACTCAAATATATGATAAGAAATATCAACTTAGTGATGAAAATGAAGAAGAAGAAAGAATTAATCAATTAAATCAAAAGATTGCTGAACTTCTTTCTCCAATAGATGTTAATATTCATAAACGAAAAGATAAAGAAACTATTAAAGAAATAAGAGCTATTAGAGAATATAATAGAAATATGGCTATTATTTCTAAAAAATATTATGAAAAAGAAACAGATGATGATTTTGATGAAACACTTAAGAAATATAGAGAAGTTATTAAAAGATATGATGAAGAACATTCTAATAGTTCATTGCAAGCAAAACTTCAAAATGATGAATATAAAAATGCTTATGATTGGATAAAAGCTAATACTATTACATTATTCTCTGATGAAGCATATAAAGAGATTAATAATGCATTTAAATTATTAAGAAAATCACAAGAAGAAAATGATATTCTTAATCTTAAAGAATCAGTATTAGATGAATTATTAATTGAAAATCCTAATAGATATGATAAACAACATATTCTTGATGGAAGATTATTTACTGCTGAAGAAAAACAAAGACTTAAAGATGAATATTATGGACAATTTGAAAATGATTATGATTCTGCTGAAGCAGACGCATCATTAATCAAAGATATTCCTAAAACAGATGATGTATATACAAGTGAATTTTATGATTTATTTAATGGAAAATTAAATCCTACTCTTAAGAAAAGAAAACAAGAACTTATTAAAGAGATTAATAGTATTTTAAATAAAGGTCTAGATATACAAGGGCATATTAATACAAATGAATTGTTTAATAATTGTACAAAAGAAGAACTTATTAAATTAGGAGAATTATATAAAGAATTAAGAAATATAAAGAATCCTAAAAAATCTGCTGAAAGAAAACTTGCTATTGAGCAAAATGTTAATTTTAAAACTAATGATAGTGAATATGAGTTTCAGAGAGTATATGCTATTCAACGTTTTAGTAATAAAAATGGTGAATTAGATAAAGAAATGTTCAAAATATGGACTAATATATTTGTTGATTTTGAATATGATAAAGATGGTAATTATGTTCCTGTTTTAGATAAAAGTGGTAATCTTGTTGGTAATGCTGAAATATATGGATATATTGAACCTAAAGATAAAGAAAAATATCTTGATAAAAAGAAAACTGCTGCAAGACATTTAGTTTCTGAAGATATTGAATTTAGTCCAACAGAATATTATTATGATGCAGAAGCAACCGCCCGTAGAGATGGAAAATATAAGGAATGGTTTGAAGAAAATCATATATTTAATCCATATACTCATAAATACGAACCATTAAAAATTTGGACAAGAATGACACCTACTATTAATGGTAAATTTAATAATGAAGAATCATATAGAACAGAAGCTGCTGGAGAATATTCTCGTAAAAAGATTAAAGAAGAATATATAAATTCTAATTATAATCCAGATATTATTAATTATATAAAAGGTGATGCTAATTATGATTCTAATATTACTTTAACTTCACAAGAACAGCAACTTCGTGATTATCTTAATGAAATAATGCGTACGTTCTATAAAGGAACTAAATATAAAGAATTTATTAGACAAGGAAATGCACCGAGAAGATATAAAGAAAATATTGATTTAAAATTTGTTGGTAAACAAACTTTAGGTGTATTAGGAATGACACTTAATAAGCGTGAAAGAGAATGGGCTGATGAATTAAATTATAATAGAGATTTTGAATCAGTGTTTACAATGCTTGATGAAATTAGAACTAAAGCATATAAACCTATTCCTAATAAACCGACAAATGCTACTGCTGAAGAATTAGAAAAATATTATGAAGAAGTTAATAAAATAAAAGAAGAAAATGCTAAACAAGAACAAGATTATATTAGTGATGATTGGTATAACATTTTTGCTGATTATATTCAACAATCTGTTATGAGAAATAATAAGGATAGTCTTAAAAATACAGCATATCTTCTTCTTGAATATTTAAGAACTAATCCTGCATATAAAGTTAATTATAGAGGTAATGTTAAGTTGGATAGAAGTTCTACTGATGTAAATCCAGTAGCAGCAACAACAAAACAAAATAATTATTATGATATGTATGAAACTTGGTTAAGAAGAATACTTTTTAATCAGTTTAAAGAAAATCATAAACTTCGTCCTTATGCTGATATGCTTCAAAATATGGCATCTGCTAAATATATGATATTTAATATTACAGGAGGTATTGCTAATATTACAACAGGTTTTACAAACATATTAGGTGAACAATTTAGTAATATGTATTGGAGTAAAAAAGATTTCCATGAAGCTAATAAACTTTATAGAGGTGTTATACCTTCTTTACTTCGTGATATGTATAAAGAAACTTCTACTAATAGAACTGCTGCTATTATTAAGAAAATGAATATTGTAAATTTTACAGAATTCACTGAAAGAAGAGAAGATGAAACAGTAGTTGAATTTACTAAACGTATAAGAGAACATCTTTATGATTTTCAAAATGGAGGTGAACATATGATGCAAAATATTGCTATGCTTTCACTTCTTAATTCAAATAGAATATATAAAGATATTAATGGAAATTATACAATAGGTGATATAAATAATTATACTCAATTAATTGAAGAAGTTGCTTTAAAACAATTTTTAGAAAATGATAAAGAACTTCTTATACAATTTGAAATCTTTAAAAAAGATATTAATAAAGATGTTAATAAACGTAAAAAATATGAAGAATTTAGAAGTAATGTTATTAGAGATTTCTTTAAAGAATATGGTATTAGTAAAGATGAAATTAAAAAATATCTTGAATTAAGAGATAAACTTTATAAGGACAAACAAGAAGAATTTTATAAATTTAAAACTCTTAATGAATGTATTCATTTTGACCAAAAAACTGGAGAAATTACTTATGATGAAGAATTTAGTAAAGATTTAGTTGGTAAATTTAAAAATAAAGCACTCTCTGTTAATAATAAAATACATGGTGTATATAATAAAATTGGTGCTGCTAATATTGAAAAACATTGGTATGGTGGTATTATAATGCAATATCATAAACATATATATCCTGGAATTATGAAACGTTGGCGTATTAAAGGATTATATAATGAACATAGAGATAGTATAGAACAAGGTTCATATATTACACTTGGTAAATTCTTGTCTACTGAAATTCGTGATGCAATATCAGAACTTAAAGATAAGAAACAAAATAATGAAGAACTTACTGCTATTGAATCTATACAAACTCTTAGTAGAGCAATTATTGATACTTTTGCAAATGCTAAATTTAATTGGCAATTTATGGAAAAATGGGAGAAAGAAAATTGCCGCCGTGTTATAGGAGACCTTTGTGGAATGGCATCTGCTATATTAATTGCTATTGCATTATATGCTTTAACAGATGATGATGATATTAAAGAAAATAATCTTCTTGCTACTTGTGTATATCTTTCAGATAGGTTGTATCAAGAATCTCGAATGTATACTATTAGAGGTCTTGTGAATGAAGGTAAAACATTCTGGTCAAGTCCGGTTGCTTCAGAGAAACTTCTTGAAGATTTAATGAGTGCTATGCAAATTACTATTAATTGGATGTCAGACCCAGATTTTAATATTAATTATACAACAGGTCTTTATAAAGGAGAAAATAAACTTTGGGTTAAGCTTCGTCGTAATATTCCTATATATAGAGTTTACGATAGATTAAGTAGAATGACACAGAATAATAATTATTATAAAATTGGTTCGGGAAATGAAAATATGAAACTTGCTAAATATGTTGCTGAATTTATAAATCCCGAGGAATAGTTAATAGAACTAATTAAAAAAAAGGAGATATAACAGGAATTACACCTGCTATATCTCCTTTTATTATGTCTATGGATTTGTATGTAGTGCGGAAAATCTATCGGTTATTTTGGTTTGAAATATCCATTCAGAGACCACAGAATAGGCCATTCACGGCTTTATAACATCTTACTGAACAATCTATCATTATAGTTAATTATCGCTGATTTTCGACTTTTTATTATTTGTATTGGACTTTGGCCTTTGTGATAGTGCTTTAACTAATTCACTTAAACTTGAAAGTAAATCAGCAAGTTTCTTAACATCAGCATTAGTATCACCCAATGCTTTATTTAAACTATTAATAATAGATGTGTTTGTATTATGTGCTCCTATAAGTTTATTAAAAACTTTATTCTTATTATAATACATTACAATAAGAACTATAGAAAGACCTAATGAAAGAATAGCAATAAATATTGCTGTAATAGATAAACCAATCATAATTATTTATTTTTTGTTTTTAGTTATAGGATTAGCATAAAATTCCATTTGACAATGAGGACATACCAATATCTCATAATTATCGTAATCTCTATCAGAATAAGTTATATCTGAATTACAATTACGACAATGAGCATATACTGTATGATTATTTCTATTTATAAATGTAACTTCATTAATAAAAATACCATTCTCATCTTGTAATGGTTTTGGCTGATTTCGGAATTTCATCCATTCATCTACCACTTGAACCAAATCCGCCATTGCCTCTATTTGTTTCTCCTAATGCTTCTAATGTATCAACAGGTTCAATACATATAAAAGGAATAGGATGTATATTAATCTGCATTACTCTATCTCCTTCTTTAAAGGGGAAATCATCACAAGGACCTCCATCAATTTTAGTAAGTTTAAGTAACAATTCTCCTCTATAATTACTATCAAGAGTTCCTGGTGCATTAATCATACAATAACGATATTTAGTAGCACCACTACGAAGTCTAATTTGCATTTCATATCCATTAGGAACAGCAAAATATAAACCAGTATGAATAATAACACAAGATTTATTATGGTCAAATTCTATTTTCCAAGCTTTAACATCCATACAAGCATCTCCTTCACGAGTATATGCAGGATATTCTACACTTGAATCTTCTTTAAAACATTTAATTCTTATATAACTCATAATTTATGCAGCATAAAATCTTTCTTTAGATTGTTGATATAAATTTCTATCTAAAAGTAAATCAGAAGTTTCTTTAATTTTTTCTCCTTTACTTCCATAAAGTAAAGCGTCCATTCTTTTAGCACCTTCTATTTTATCTATATTAGAATAATAGCCAGTAACAGCATTATATGCTCCCCAAGCAGTGCCTAAATGTTCTTCTTGTCCAATTCCGGTAAAATAATAAGTATATATATCAGAAAGTATATTTGCTTTTCTTGTAGATATTTCAGTATCATTTAAACAACTCCATTGTTTAAGAATCAATTGTTGAATAGTATGTCCTGTATTAATAAGTCTTGATTTTTCATCTTCACTAAGAATTACATTAGCAAATAAATTAGCAACATCGTTATCAGTCAATTTAATAGTAGTCATATAATTAAATTCTTCAGATAATTTTTTAGTAATTATTTTAGAAATACCTAAAATTTCATCAGCAGAATTTATATTATCATGAACAGATTTAGTATGTCTAAATGAAATATAATTAGATGAACCTTTTATAGCAGCATTTAACATATTTTGACAAACAAGTCTAATAGGAGTAAATAATATCTTTATTCCGCTCGTTCCATTATGAGAAGTAGTAAATACAAGATAATTATCTACTTTATCTCCTTTAACAAGTATATCATCAGGAAGTTTAGCACTTATAAATACTCGTTCTCCATTACCAAAACAACCTGCTGTTTGCCAAATTGCTTTATCTTTACCAATAGCATTATCAAAAAATCTAAATGCTTCATTATTTTGTACTTCAGTATATCTATCTTTTACAATACCAAGAGGAATGTTTTTATCTGTGCGATAAGTAGCATATACTCCACTACATTCTTTAAATTCTAAACCCCCTTTAAAGAAGGAATTATCAGATGATTCAATCTCATCATCCATTTCTTTACGGGGGGTTGTCATTGAAGCAAATATATTACATTTAGCAACTTCCCAATCAAGTCCTGCTTTTTTAATGCATTCTTCAGATGTTACACAATCAGAAACATCTGTTACACCTTTAAATACAAAAGGAATACCTTTAGGAGTAATCATATTATTTTATTACAATAGATGTGTTATGAATAATTGTTGCAATAGTTATGTTATTATCTTGTTTATTAAGTGCATCTTTAAATTCTGATTTACTTGTAAGTAATGAAATATTATAATCAGATTCTATTTTATCTTCTTTATATATATCTTCAGTAAGTCCGCTTTTATTATTTATAAAATCTGATAGTATATAATTTTTAGAAATATTAATAGAAATAGAATTAATATCTTCTATTGTATATTTATCTCTTCCAATAAAATTAGCAGTGTCATTAAGATAATTTAAGAAATCTTCTGTATTAATGTTTGAATGTCCGTAATTATGAATATATGTATGTAAACAATCAAATATAAATTTAACTTTATCATCAAAAATAACTACACTTGGAGTATCTTTAGTATAAATGCGAGCATCAGGAAGTTCATAATATTTATTAGTTTTTCCTTTATATCCAAAACGATCTACTGCATAAACCATTTCTTCTTTAAGTTTATCAATTCTATTAGAAAGAACAGATTTTCTATCAGAAAGACGTTTTGTCTCACATTTAATAGCTTCAATATCTGCTTTCCATTGTTGAACAGCATTTTTATATATTTCAAGTTTTTCAGTAAGTTCTTCTTGTTTAATAGTAAGTTTTGATTCTAATTCTTCATTAATTTCTCCACCATTTTCTTCTATTTCAGCAAGAATTGTATTTAATTCTTCATTTATGTTATATAAACTATTCATTTTCAATCATTTTAAGTTTAACTAATTCTTCTTTTATTTTACCTGCAATAAATTTTGCATTTGGATGTGGAACTCCAGTAGTTCCATAATATCTTAAATCTATAATATGTTTCCATTCTTTTAATGTATAAGTATATACACATTTAGTAGCAGTACAAAGTGGCAAAAATTCTCTTGAATCTTGTGCTTTCAACCCCCTGTGGAGAAATGCATTGTATATTCGTTCTGACCAATGCCAATAGCATCTGCACAAATATTTATCAAATTTAGTTAAAGAATCATACCAATATGGTTTACAAATTTTTATACCACCTTTCTTTCCAAAATTAACATATCTTGTAGATTGTTCTGCAATATTATTAGGACTTACACGATTAAGTTCACGAGATGTACTAATTTGTGTAATTACACAAAATGTAAATCTAAATAAATCTTTATTAGGACAATCTATAAAGAAATAATCTTCAGAAACTTTACAATCATGTAGATAATATTCCAAATTAACATTATCATAGATAAACTCTCTATTTGTAGAAATATAAATAATATTATCTACTATACAAAATTGTATATAAGGAGATTTAAGATAACGATTTAATTCTCTTAATATTGCTTTGTATTTATCATTTAAAATATCTACTATATAATAACAACTTTCATGTCGAAGCATTGAAAAATGCATTTTATCAAGAAGATTTTGTACAAGTTTAGCATTATCAGTAGTTTTAGTACTTGCATAACAAACTCTTGCACATTTTGCTACATGAGCTATTTCATCATTTCCTTGTTTCCAATATTCTACATTTGGTTCAATTATTTCCATATTTCATCAAGTTTACCACAAAGTTTTTTAATTTGTTCATATATCTTAATTGCTTCTTCATTTTCATATAAATCATGCATAAGATATTGTTCATAATTAATATACCATTGTTGTTTTGCTACTTCTTGGTCGTCTCTATCTTTTTTACCTTGACGCCAATTATATTTAAAAGCATTAGTTTCACAAAACACAATAGTTTTAAATATTCCTTTAGATGCAATCATTGCATCTATACATTCAATACCACCATTATTATAATGACTTGGATGATTTACATATTCTTTATCTTCTTTCATATTTATAAATATAACAAAAATAAATAAGAAATACAAATTTAGATTTAGCGAGTTAAAATAAGGCTGAATTTAGAGCCATAAACATAAACTATAATCAACTATACTAAAATCTTATTTACTATCGTAAAATGGCAACTTCTGCTTTAAATTCAGCCTTTTTGTGATACATTAAGGGTTTAATTTTACATAATCATATATCTTATCAAACGTATTTTGTTTATATGTTTCTATTTTATTATTAACAGTTATTTTATCATCATCTATATTAATTATGATGCTATCTAAACTAAAAATAAAATTAGAAGTTCTATTCCATAATTGAGCATTATATGAAACAAAAGTATCAAATGTTGTAGTACTTGTTGTTATATAATAATTTTCAGTACAATCATTATAATCAATATATGTTGATGTAAGTTTACTTAATTGTTTAAGTATTTGTCTGATTGTCATAATTCAATATTTAAAATATGTTTTACAAAATTGTTTTACATCTGCAACAGCACTATAAAAAGCTTCCATTGAAGTATCAAAATCATAATAATAAATATCTATAAGTTTATCATAAACACCCCATACAGTAAATTTTATTCTTATAAATTGTTTGTCTACTTCAATCTTCATATATAGTTTAGGATATTTTATGAAGTATTTAAGTTCTTTATGTACTTCTGCAAATATATATTTATTGATATATACTTGTTTTAATTGTTCTTTTGTCATGTTATTTTATTTTATAAATATCGTATTGTTTTCTTTGTTGAAGTAAATTGCATTCTATATTTCCTCTTTCTGCACATTCTTTTTTAATATAATTTAACATTTCTCCTTTAGGATGAATTTGACATCTACCTAATCTATCTATATGACACGTTCTACAATTTGTATCAAATTTAATATGACTTAATAAAATATAATATTCAGTTTCACCATTATCATTAGGTGCAGAACATTCAAGATAATATTTGTAATTATAAAGTACTTTAAAATAAAAAATGCCATTCTTTTCTGCAAAGAACGGCATTTTATTGTTTATTTTAGGATTTAGTATATTAAAATCATATATCATTAGGATAAGGTTTACTAATATATTCTTTAGGAAGCATTGTTTGATTAGATGCTACTATTTTAAGATTCTTTTTAAGTAGTACAGACCAACCTAAATCAACAATAACATTATCATTATTATTATATTTAGGAATAAATGGTTCAGTATTTCCATTTTTAAAGACTACTTCTACTTTTTCTATATCATTCAAATCGTATTTCATAAAATATAAGTTGTTTTTATATGAAATGGAACTTGATTAACACCACTTCTTTCACCATATTCTACATACATATATTTGTTTATATAATCATATTTATTCTTAAGACATTCTTTTTGATAATCTAAAGAACCTCCAACATGACATTCAAATAATTCATCATTAATATCGTTTTTACAAATAAATAATGGAATGTCAGGTCTTTTAATTCCTTCTGGAACAACATCTTTAATAATAAATTTACCATCAGTAGATTTCTTAAATTTAATCATACTACTATTTCTCTTTCCAAATTGATAATAAGCAGATGGGTCACGAAGTATAAGACCTTCAAATCCTCTACTAATGAATTCATCTCTTGCAGTAATTGCTCCAATATCTTCATGTATATATACTAATGGAAGTACTACAAAATTATTAGTATTTGATAAATGTTCTTCTTTTGTAGTAAATTGTTTACAATATTTATTAAGAGCATTTCCTAAAATATCAAATCTTACAGATTGTGGAATATCATCTGCAATTAAATCATAACACCAATATTGAAGATAATTATGTTCTTTACAAGTAATATCTTTAACAAAATGATTAATTTCATTAACTGAATAATTTGGAAGATATATTTCTCCGTCTAATGCCCAATTATTATCAATCATTGTTATAAGAAAACCTTTTGGAATAGCAATTTTAAGATATTCTTTTAAATTAACAAGTCCATTCCAATGAACACCTTCACGAGACTGAATATCAAAATCAATTTCTTCAAACAATCCACCATAATTAATATACGGTCTTATACTACAACGAAGTCCATTAATTTTATATTGTCCGTAATATGAACTACATTTATTAAAAATCTTATTATTTTGATTATCATATTTCTTTGCAAGCATTGGAAGAAAAGAACCATCTTCAGTAGTACGATTATACGGAAGATAAGTATTAAGATATTCAATCAATGCTTCTTTACGGGGGAGTTCACAATTATCTTTTAGTTCACTAATATATTTATATCCTTTCTTTCGTTTAGAATTAATATCAGATTTAATTGCTTCATCCACATTACGAGAAGTAAAACAATTACCTTTTATAATTGTTTTTCCAAGTATACCATAATATATAGTATAACAATTTGAAAAATATTCATTTACTGCACACCATACACAAGGTTCATCATTATTATTTCTTCTGTATAATGCTTTTATATAATCAAATTCTAATTCGTACATACTTTACAAATATTTGCTAATTGTGTTTCTGTTTCTTTAAGTATATCAAAACCTATTTCTCTGATTACTTTAGTTTTATTATTTTCATTAAATATAAAAATAGCAGTAGGAAGATTTTTAATAGCATAATCATCTACTTTTTCAGAATCTTCATCTGCATCTATAATTTGATAATTATCAAAATTATATTTCTTGCAAAGTTCTATAAATTTTGGTTTAACAACTTTACATTGTCCACACCAATTTGCACTGAAAAAAAGTATTTTCATTTCTTTCCAAAATTAAATGTAAAAGATACCGCTTTAGTTTCTTTTTTATTCTTTTTACGAGTTTTAAGTTCTTCAAGCATATTAGGATTATCAGAAGTAATACTTTCTCCTGTTTTAAGATTTTCATAAAGATATTGTTTATTTCCATTAAACATATCTTCAGTTTCATGCATAATCCAAGTAACTCTTTTATCTTCAGTTTTAATTTTTTCTTCTTTAGGTTTAGTTACTCTTTTTTGTTTTTGTAGTGGTCCTTCTTTAAGCATATTATTAAAATTAGTTTCAAATTCTATATTTTGATTATGTTTATTAATAAATATATCATATAATTTATTATAAGTAATATAATTAGAAATTCTTGATAAATATCTAAATATATCAGATACTTTATTTTTATATGATAAACTATTAGTAGTATAATAAAGTTTTCCTTTATATTCTATAACATCTAATGTAAATATCAAATGTAAAATATGATGAATAATATCTTCATTAATAATATTATTAACAAAAATATTCCATTCATCATAATTATAGTTATTAATATTTATCATTTATTTCTATAAACTTATTATCTTCTTCGTCTTTTAAATAAAATGCATATTCATCTTCATTATATTTAGACTTAATATTGTTTGCTAATTCTTTAAGCATTTCTAATTTATCATTTGAAGCAAAACAACTGAATACACATTTATTATTAGAATATCTTTTTACATATAAAGCATATTTAATATAAATAATAGAATTATCTATATGCGAATCTTGTTGAATCTCCATATTTTGCAATTCTTTGTCTATGTAAATGATTAAAATAATCTATTCTTTTAAGTTTATATATAATTATTCTTTCTGGTTTACCTAAAAGACAATGATTATATTTAAACCAATTTAAAACATCCCAAGTATTATGAACAAGAAATTCATTATTTTCATTAGATTCTACTATTCCTTTTTCATAATTAAAATTACTATCTATAATTGCTGCTTCCATAGCATCTAAAGAAATAATATCTTTTGTTTCAATAAGTCTAATATCATTTTCATCTTCTAAATCTAATTTACCATAAAGATAAATATTACTTGGAAGCAAAATTAAATCTTTTTCAACAGCAAATTTAGGAGAAACATAATTTTCTAATGATTCATCAATAACTCTTTCTTCTTCTTCAGATATACTTTCCATAAAAAGTATATCAGTATTAGAATGGTTTAGAATCACTTTTTTCTTTGTTCCAAATATCTTTCTTGTTTTCATAATTATTTATGTATGTTATAGTTTGTTGTATTAACTGATTAATTTCTTCTTTTGAATGGTTTGATACAAATTCTGCAAAATCTTTATTTCCATATTTACGAGGTATTAATAAAGGAATAATATCAAACGTGTCTCTTAAATATTTACTTTCTTTAATTCCTGTTTCATCATTATCCATTAATGAAACTATTTTACAATTTTCAGATGCTTTTGATTTTATCCATTCATATTCAAAATCTCTGATATGATAAGTTTCATGTGGTATATTTATTAATCCTATTTTGTTTTGTATTACTTCCCCCGTAAAGGAATCATTGATTGCAGATTTCAATGCTAATCTATCTTTAGTAGATTTAGTTATAAGAATATATTCATAATCGTTTCTATCAAAATTATAAATACCTTCCAAATGATTACAATTCGTTATAAATCGTGTTTCACTATGTTTTCTATATGGAAAATATAACTTTATATTATGAATATTATGTCTATCAACACCAAGTAAATAGCCATAACAAGGGTCTTTCGGATTATAATAGTATTTTGGTTCGGGATTAACCTTTCTATTAATATAGTATTGGTCAATCGGATAAATAAAATTAGTATTAAGAGTTTGAAAATCTATATTAAATTGTGACCAATATTTCTTGTCATTTTTATTCCAATCTCTTATAACTAATTCTATAATCGCTTTTTGTTTTCTAATACATTCTAATGATGTTTTTATATCATTAGTAATATTAGGGTCTTTTTCTTTTCCATAAAATATATCTTTAAAAGTATTGACAATATGTTTTAAAATTTCAATAAAGTCATTTTTATTAGATACATTATATGGTCTTTTTTTAATATTTGAAAGAACAAATGCGACAGCATCAAAACAATCTCCCCAAAAATATCCAGCAAAATCCCTCATTTTCAATTTACCATTATTATTATAAGCAAATCCACATGTAGGATGTTTATCTTCTCTAATAGGAGAACAAATTGTATTTCCTGTTTCAATGCAGTAATTTATTTGTTCTATTGGTATATCAAAATATGTACTAAATATTGTTATTTGACTTACTTTACTTAATACATAGTTTTTATTAATATTACATGTCGCTACTCCTCTTCCCATAAAATAAAAAAGCCTACTATGAAAATTATCATAGTAGGCTAAATTAATATTATAAATAAATTACATCAAATCAGCAGGTATATCTTCTACACCGGAATAAAAAGGCATTCCTCCCATATCAGGCATTGAAGAACTCATACCGGCATCTATTACTCCACCCATACTCATTCCTGGTATTGTAGGTGCTCCTGGCATATTAGGTGCTTTAGGTTTATCATCAATTACTTTAGGCATAATTGATTCACGAACAGGGTCAATATGAATACTTGGAAGCGTATTAGGAATAATATATTCAATACAACCTTCACCAACAAATGTTGGGAATGCAAGGTCTCCATTACTTACATTTTGCCAACCTTTCTTTGGATTTTTAACGCATCTAATAAGTTTAATCCATATAGGAATAAATTTACCATCATGCATATAATATGGAGTACCATCTTTTCCAGTAGTAAGAATAGCAACTACACTTTCAAAAAGAGATTTCCAACCTGCAATTACATCTTCTGGAGCAATAGGAACATAATCTCCATTTTCATCATAATCTACAAATGGAAGATTAAGAGAATCAATTTGTTCTTCAGAAAGAACTTCATTAAGTTCTTTTCCTTTACAAACAAAAACTTTAACAATATGATTAATCCAATTAAGATTTACATTTTCAACTTTCCAAGCCTCTTTTCCTCCAGGAATTGTATTTACATTAGATTCTACAGCATTAAATGAAAGAGTAACATACTTTCTCTTTAAAGGGGAACTATCATTAGATGCAAATGTAAATCTAAGTCGAGGTATTTCAAGACCATTAAAAGAAGGCATACCAGTTCTATCTTCACCAATCTTAATCATAGATACATCTACATTATCAAGATGAGCTTCAAAAAGACCTGTTTGACGATTTGCATCTTTTTCTGTAAATTTAAGTCTTTGTGTACCTCTTGCTGACGCAACACCACGTCTTACAATAGGATTTGTAACATTTTCTGCCATTTATTTTAATTTTTAAATTTGTTCGATGCTAAAATAATATAAGGGAACAACAATAGCAAACTTAATCGCTATTATTGTTCCCTCAAACCTACCAAGTAATTATTGTACTAATTACTTATTACTCTTTAACCTCACGACGAACAGGAGCTTCATCACGATGATCTCCAAGAACAAGAGCCTTTACAGTAACAGTATCATGTCCATCAAATACTTCAACATCAACAACCTCACTTGGAGTAAGAGGATAAACACGATTAACATCCCTCTTTGAATCGCAATCAGCCTTAAGCTGTTCCCATACATTAGTATCAGTGAAAGAAACATTAGCACCTTCTCCAGTAAGACCTGAAGGTGAAGCAGTCTTAGAACCCTGATATTTAACTACCATAGGAACCTCAACGCAAGGAGCAAGAAGTTCAATCTGTGCATCACGAGTAATACCCTCAGCAGTAAGAGCAGCAATCAACTCCTCATTTCCACTTGCAAGAGCAGCCTCAAGAGCAGCATCAAAATTCTTGCTTACAATAGCCTTCCTATCAACACGGTCAGAACACATCTGCATCTCACCATTAGACTTCTTGCAAGCATAACCTTTAGCAATAGCCCAAACACCAGATTCGGTATCATGGAGGAACATTGCATAATCAGTAGGCTTAATACCGATTGCTTTAGCAGCAGGTCCGGTAAGACGGAAACCACCAACAGTAGTAGTTGCAACAAGTGCAGGTTCTACATTTACATTACGCTGACCAGCGTTAACAACAGAAAACTTAAAAGTACTCATAATTTTAAAATTTTAAAATGTTTGTTAAATTGTTATAAAATTAGCAGTAAAAACTGCGTTGTTTACCTTTTAATTAGATGAGGCTACATCTATAATATCTTGGTCGCTAATATCAACACCATTCATTATTTTTAATTCTGATGTTTCATAAGCACCAAGGAGAACATCTGAAGCAATATCTCTTGCTGCATAAGTAAATGCTCTATGACCTATAAGAACTTTAGGATATTTCTTATAAGTATCTTTATCAAACATTCCTGCTGCAACTGCTTCAGAATAAGAAAAACTTCCAACACTTGTTACTTCTTTACCATTGACTTTTCTATAAAGTCTATATTTAGTAACATAATCAACGGGTTTATTAGGAATACGATAAATAGGAATTTTTTTATCAGCAGTTGCTTTAGCAATTTGTGATTTATTATTAACAACTGCAAAATTACTATTTAACTGATACTCTTTATAAACATTTCCATTGAAATCTTGATAATATTTAACAGGATAAAGATATATATGGTCATCTATACCTTTTTCTTTATCTGCATTTGCTCTTTCAGATGCTTCAGTAGCATTTTTACATCTTACTGAATAATCTGGAAGTGTTCCATCAATATAAACATTAAAACCGTCTGTATATTCATACAGAGGTGTATAATCCATAAAAGGTTCTCCCCAAGTTACACCTGCCCTCAGTAATAATGCTTTAATAACATGAATATCAATTCCTGTTTTACCGTTAATAACATGAACATGTTCAAGAGCAGTACTAAAAGGAACATTTAAATCCTTTGCTCGCATGATAGTCGCAAAACCATCTTCAATACTTGTAAGACCTCCTTTACTACTTCTCATTATTCTTTTAAAGAATACTTCAGCAGCAGCAGTTTCTTTAGCATCAAAAAGATTAATATTTGCTATATCATTAGTACTTCTTTGAAGAACATCAACATTGTGATTAACAACAGTCATTTGATTTGTTTCATCTTTATGAACATCTACATGAGGAGTAGTAGAATGTTCACTTGTAACAATATTTATTGTTTCTTCCATTGTTTTTGTCTGTATGTCAATGAACTTATACGAATATAAACTTTTTTCTTTAATCTACAAAATAATGTCACCACTTTCTTCGTCAAATTCAATATTTTTTTGTTCTTCTATTATTGTAATATTAGATTTAATTTGCTTTTGATTCATCCTTGTATATTCAACACTACTATTAATATATAATTTATATATTTCAATAGGATTAGGCAATTCAATATTTACATATTTAAGAATAAAATCTTCAGTATCCATACATAAAGGAGATGTTAGTATAACTATATCAACTTTTGTTTGAATTTTTTGTGAAAGATTATTCTTAACTATTAAAATATTACAATTAGTATTATTAAACTTATCTAATGACATATTAGATAATGCTTTTGAAGCAAAAGGTTTTGGTTTTCCTTTATTTTCTCCTGTTTTATAAACAATAACATTGCCTAACTCATCATATACATATTGATTTTCAATATCATCATGATATGCACCACATGATTCATTTAAATCATTATTTATATGATTATATAATATATTAGCAAATTCTCCACGTTTACATATTATTAATATTTTCTTTCCATTATTTTGTAATATAATATTATCAATAGCAGGTATTTTATTTTTATTATCTGTAATTAAATCAGAACGTTCTCTTGTAATATTATAAATTGTACTTGCTTTTTCTAATAATGCATTAGGATTATAAATATCATCTATTTGTTTATTAAATGGTATAGTTGTATCAAGATTATAATTCCAACCATTTTTAAATGCAATTTCTTGTCTAATATCTGCTGCTGATATATTATGTTCAGTATCTCCTACTCTACATTTTTGAATATTATCAAAACTTCCAAATACAGCAACAGAATCACTAATATATTTAGTATATTTATTATATAATTGTTGGTCTTCTTCAGACAAATCAACTCCAATCCTATATTCCTTTACGGGGGATTTAATACGGTCAAATATAATTTCATTAGTTCCAATACTTACAGTAATTTCTGGAAGTATTCTTCTAACATCCATTATAAATTGATTATCCATTGGATTTTTTGTAAGAATAAGTAATGTAAATTGACTACTATTATGAAATTTACTTATTGTAAAATAATCAATAACATCAATAGCAATAATTAAATTTTGACTATAGTATGCACTATCTTTAACATAATCTTTTGTAAGTATTTTAATATCGCCATTATTGGTTACATTTGCTCTAATTGATTCAACCAACTTTAATCGTTTAATAAAACTATCAACAACTATCAATATTTGTTCTGTTGGTCTTTTAATTCTATATCTATTTATTATTTCTACAACTAAAGCATCATATTTAAGAGGAGGAAAACAATAAACACTTCCTTTTCCTTTATTTGTTTGAAATCCTAAACAAACTTCTTTATTATATTTATCTTGTGTTTTCATAATTTAATTATCGTTATCGTCAAACAAAGAATTATACATTCCACTATATTTTTTAATTAGATTTTTACCTGATTTAGTTTTATGATTTGGATTACCTTTTTGATTAGGACTAATTCCTAATTTAATAGGGTCTATAATTTTACAACATTCATTATAATAATATTGATAATTAATATTTCTTTCAAAAATAGGTAAATCATCTAATGTATTTAATATTTGAACTTGTTGTCCAACACATAAATTATTTTTTCTTCCCATTATATCATCTACTTTATATAATACTCCACCTTTCATACTACAATAATATCGTATTTGTCTTTGCATTTGTTTTATATTATTACCTTCAGCATATTCTACATGAAATTGTCTACCTATATTTTGTGTTTTACAAAAATCAAGAATATTAGTTGCTTCATATAAAGTATCCATTATAGGTTTATTTTCAAGAAAATATTTAGAAACTGCATAAGCAACTATTGGCATATCATAACCTTTAGCAAGATTATTAGCATACATAAGAGGGTCAAGTGCTCCTTTAGCACTAACTTTACCATTAGTCTCTTCAATAATATAATTATTTATATCACGATTAATATATGCTTTATATATTTCAGCATCAGCATCAAATTTAGTAATATCTTTCCAATGAGCAGAAATATTATTAAATGTATTAAGTTTATTTTTATATAATTTGATAACAATACCATCTGTATTAGCAGACATAACTTCTATTCCATTCAATTCAAGTTCTTCACAAAGCATAAGAATAAGAAGTTGTCCATTAATAGTAACATTAAGTACAGCAAGTTTATCACAAACATCACCAAGTTCATAACCAAGTTTACCATATATACTATTAATAACAATTTTAAGAACTTGTGCTAATACATCTTTAGGTATTCCGTCAATAAAATCTTCTTTACTATGTTTTGCTTCAACACGAGTATCACGAAGCCATTTAACAAGTTTAACAAAAGCAACTTTATCAAGATGTGCAGGAGCAACATTAAAATTAACAATTAGAGACGGATAAAACGATGAAATGTCCCAATGTATATAATAATAACTATCTTCTGTCAAATTATCCCATATTTCATCCCCCGTAAAGGAATCATTGATGTAATGTGTTTTACTTATTAATTCTCTTGGAACATCTTGACTATGTAAACCTCCTGTTGCAACTGTATAAATAAGATTACCTATTTTTATTTCTCGTTTAAATGAATCTTTACCAAGAGAAGTAATAGCAGTATGTTTCATTTCTTCTAATAGTATTTTTAAAGGTTCAGTTTTAAATTCAATAAAAGGAAGAATAATATCTTTAAATTTCATTACTCTTCTTTCAGTAATTTTACCTTTCCATTGCCATGGAGCAAGTCCACTAAATTCACTATAAAACTTTTCAAAAAGTTTATCTGCTATATTACTTCGAGAACTATTAAGAACATTTACTTCATAAGCAGATGAAATATTATATCGAAGATTTATCTCATCTGTATAAAGTCTTATCATTTCACAACAAATAAAAACATCATTTTTATTATAATGCATAGTCGGTTCTATCCATTCATCTATAATATATCTATCCCATTTATCAATTTTAGCATTAAGTTCTTCATCAGTATAATTCATATTTATACTATTTAATTTTTCGTATATCCATCTATCTTCATCTGAAATGGGTGGAAGTTCATATTCCAATAATTCATACCATTGTAAGTTAATAGAAGTCTGTTTTAGCGACTTGGAAAAGAAAATGGTATTCCCGTTACTATCACTGCCTTTACCGACCTTATTTAAAGCGAAAATGCGCATCAAATCAATATCTCGATAAGGCAATGAGAATGAACGTATTGCTTTTAGTAAATAATCGTTTTGTTGATATTGTCTATCATCTTGAGTACTAATTATTTTTTTTGAAAGTTCATAAAGAAATTTTATTAAATCTTTAGTTTTATCAAAGTTTCTAAAATTAGTAAGAAGTCCTGCTATCATAAGTTTATCATAACTCATACTATTATAACCAAAAATATCTCTAATATTATTATGGTCTTGTTTCATTTTATTAAAATATCCGATTAATGGAAGTAATTGGCTATCATCTTTGTCAGTAATATAAAATTGTTGACAAACTACTTTATCTAATTTTTCTTTTATTTCTGCAACAGAATATTTTTGTATAAGAGGAATAGGAGTTTTCTTACCTTTTTTATTTATTACACAAGCATCCTCAAATTCTTTCAAATAACTATTAACACTTATAAATGTAACACTAAAGAAATTTGGTAAAATTTCTACATCATAAGCAATAGGTATTATCATATTATCCTATATTTCCATAACAAAGAATAAGATTTGTTCTTGCTCTACTACAAGCAACATAAAGTCGTCTTAATAATTCATTTGTGTCTTTATAAATAAAACCATTTTTGTCATAAATCATATCATTTAAATCAACAAAAACAGTATCATAAGTAGAACCTTGACTTTTATGTGAAGTTAAAGCAAATCCATAATCTAAATCTCGTGTATATTTGATTCTTCTTGTATATTTATCAATAATATTAGTAATAATAAGATGGTTCTTTTTAAAATTATAATAATCTTTCCATCTTTGAACTCTTGTAGCACCTGTTGCACATAATGCTCTATTTTTAAGTTCATCCAGTATTTTAATATATCTACTAATATTATCAATTTTAGTATGGTCTACAACAAATATAGGTTTAGTTACTTTTCCACCATGTATTTGTTGAAATTGAATAAGATAACCATCTAAATGATGTCTATCTTCAGTAAAATCAATAATAGATTTAATAATATATTCTTCACTATTAGCAATAACAGCTTCATTAAATTCATTTACTATTGTTTCATAACTTAATATTAAGTCATCATTAGTAATAATACCTTTATTAGCATCATCTATAATAGAATTTCGTATATAATTATTCCATGAAGATACTTTTAAATTAGTATATGCAATAATTCTATACATATCTATATTTTTTTGATATGCTTCATCTTTAAAGCAAATATCAATAAAGTTTTTGAATCCTTGTGGTCCAAGAATACTATATCCTTCTTGATTATCATTATATGTCATTTCTCCTAAATGAGTAGTAACATATTCAATAAATGTAAAACTCTTATATTTTATATCATGTCGAAGTTTTGTAAGTAAAGTTAATATAGGATTTAATTCTCCTTGTCTTACTATTTCAGTTAATTTATATAATTTAAAACATCTATCAAAAGCAATACTTCTTGTCTCATTAACGGGCGGTAATTGATTATCATCACCTATCATTAATATCTTTATTTGTAATTCTTTGCAAACTTTACAAATATATGTTGTAAGTTTAGCAGGTAACATAGATGCTTCATCAATAATAAGAAGTTGAATATTATCAAGTTTTGGTTTAGAACTTGGATTAAATTGTGGATTATCTGGATTAAAATCCTCAAGTTTTAAATCAAGTCTTAATCCAAAAGTACTTTGAATAGTATCAACTTTTCTTTTACAAATAGCATCACTAAATACTCTACAAGCCTTATGTGTAGTTGAAGTACATTTAATTGTACTTGGAGTAAGTCTACAATAATCAATAATATAATTGATACTAAATGTTTTTCCAGTTCCACCTGCTCCAACAAGACCAATTATATATTTATTAACATCAAAAGGCTGCGCAATGAAATCCATAATTCCATTGACCGCAGCCTCTTGACTTCTTGTAAACTTAATTGTTGTAGATTCTTCTTTATTTTCAGTTTTACCTACAACATTAAATTCTGCCATATTTCATCATAATTTTCTTTAAAGAATTTTATAGCGTTAACTCGTTCTATTTTTACAATTTCGTCATATTTAAGTAATTTTGTTATAAAGAATTTAGTATTACTATCTTCTTTAATAAGATTACCTTTAACATAACATCCAACAGTAAATGGTAAATAATTAGTATAATCAGATAAACTAAATTTATCTAATTTAATTACTTTTATATTATTACCATTAAGTAGTCCTTTATAAAACAATATATTTTTGCCTTTACAATTATAACAATCCTTAGCAATATAATGCATTGTTTCTTTAAGGGGGATGTAATATTGTCCATCAAGAGTTATATGAATTACTCCTCTTACATCTTTCTCAACTATATTACTCTCTTTAGGTTTAACATTATTGGTTTTCTTTTTAATAATAGGAGAAAAATTAAAAGTAATCATATTATCTCATTGCTTTCTTTGATAATTTTGCTAATGATAATCTCTCTTTAGATTTTGGTTTATGAGACTTTGTATTATCCTCATCTGCTTTTGTATAACCCCCCGTAGAGGAAGATGATGTATCTGTAAATATTTGTCTATATCCACAATAATTAACAAGGTAACTAATTTTACCCCATGTTCCATTACCTATTTCAGTATTATCTTTATCTACTTTAATAACACCATTTGAAATCTTAATACTTCTTTTCTTTTTAAGAGCACGAAGAACTGTTGCTTCATCATAATTTTTGTTCATACTTTACGCAATGTTTAAATGTTAATGTTAATTTATAAAACAATGTAATGCTTCTATACAAGCATCATAAGTTTCGTAATATTCATCTTCATCAGCACTACAATATCTTACTTCATCATTATCATTAAATAAAGTAAAATAATATCCAAGTGGACAAAGAACAATAGAACTGTTAATTATACTAATTTTTTCCATGTTATACAAATTTAGTTTTAATCGATTAAATAAAGTAGTCAAACAGAGCCTTATAAACTATAAATGATTAATTATACGTTTATAGTCTATAATCGTCTAAAATCGGTATCAGAATTCTTTGTATGCCGAATTTTGAATAAAAATAATCCAAGATACATCACTGCATCTTGGATTAAAAATAAAACATATCTATAACACAATGAAAAATATTTAACTTCAACCACATAATTTTGACTAAAACAAAACAATTTATGACAATGTTTGAAACCTTATTAATTATATATTTCACAACATACAATTAATGTAGCAAGAACTTTTGTTAGATATGTTTTATAAATAGTTGAAATATTAGGACTCGAACCTAAACTGACAGAACCAAAATCTGTAGTGCTACCATTACACCATATTTCAATATGTACTAATCAAATTATCACAACGTGATTAGTACGGGTTACTATTGGATAATCAATTAAAGAGTAACGAGGTTATTCACTAATTTTTTTAATGTATTCCTTGTTATGTTCAATACAATGAAGTGCTTTATCACAAAAATCAGAAAGAGTTTTAACTATTCTTTTGTCATTTTCAAGACAAGGTTTAATGTGTTTATAAGCACGTTTATAAGCATTCATTTCTGCTCTTGCAAGAGCAATTTTCATTCCTTTATTGGCATCAAATTTATCTTCATTAGAACAAATTGCTCTTCCTACTGCAAGAAATTCTCCTATGTATCTACCTTTACAATAAAGACGACAAAGTACACTATTACCTTTAACAATAAAATGTTTGTCAGTAAATTGAATTTTCATAATAATTTATTTTTTAAAAATATATTTCAAAAATGTATAATGTTTTTCTTGTTTTAAGATAAAATTCATTATTTTCATTATCATATGCTTCTCTTTCAAATGAAACATTATAATAAGCATTACCAAAAGGAAGTCTTAATAACCATTCAATAATATACCAAATATAAAAGAAAATATATCCAAGTTCTTTTATTTGTTCAGTATGAATTGATTCATGATTAATAATATGATTACCATTATCATATTTATTATCATAATTAATATAATATTTATATTCATCACGAACAAAAAAGAATTCCAAATAAATTTATAGCAATGAATCCTTTAAAGGGGAGTATTTTATTGTATATTATTTTCATTTTCTTCTTCCATATTTAATAAAACGAAAAGTGTTAATAATTAAGAATATAAATAAGATAACAAAGATAAAAATAGTAGAAATAAGTATCAATATATCATTTTGAATACAAGCACCTATTAATACTCCAATTATGAATAATACCATTACAATATATAATATTATGTCAAATATCGTTGTTTGTTGTAAATTCATAATTATTTTTTTTATTGTGACTTCAACGAGGCTCGAACTCGTGACCCCTACATTAAAAGTGTAGTGCTCTACCAACTGAGCTATAAAGTCAAGATATTTATATTTTATTGTTAAAATATTCAATCCAAGCATTAAGTATATTTGCATTATGATAAACATTAGGATGTGTAGCAAATAATCTTTTAAAATTATTAATCATATTACTACAAACTTTTAAATGTTCTTTAGTATTACTACTTATAATAGTTTTATAAATTTTATTATATGCATTTTTTATATTAATATTTCTTTCTTCATTTGTCCATTCATAATATTTATTCTTTTTCTTGAAAAGTGTTAATAGTTTCATATGTTTAATAATTTATAATATTTTCTTGTAATAAGGTCTTTATAATAATAATCAAAACCTTCTGTTTCTCTAAATAATTTAACAAAATTATTTATTAGATTATTACAAACAAGTAAATGTTTAATAGTTTTACTACTATGAATACATTTACATATTTTATTTCTTGCAATAATCATATTATCTATTTGTTTCCAATCAATAGGTTTTTCTTTTTTCTTGAAAAGTGTTAATAGTTTCATATTTATTAATGTTTTAAAATCAATAAAAAATAATAGTCTCAAAAGCATTATATACTTCAAACATAGACTATTAATACATTATGTTTAGCAAGATTAAATATAATGTAGTGTTTTAAGATGAAATTCAGCATCTTCTACTGAATAGTTTCTATAATACGCGATTATTTATGAAAACTAATAAAGTTCAATAATGCGACCATAATTAACTCTTGCAGTTAAAAATGGATTTTAACCATCGTTAATATACGATAGAATAATAGTGCCTCGGACAGGACTTGCACCTGCACGGACATTGCTGTCCAAGAGATTTTAAGTCTCTCATGTCTTCTCTTCCATCACCAAGGCATTTAAAATCAACATCTGCATTATCACAACGGAGATGTTGAATAGTCACTATGAAACCAATTGTTTAAATATCATTCTGACTAATAATTCCATATTTAATTGCAGCATCAATATTTTCTGTATTTGATTCATATTCAATCCCCCGTAAAGGAGGAATGATTGTATCATAATCAGCATTTATTAATTCTGCATTAAGAACTATTGATTGATTTAAATCACTGTTATTCTGTTTCATTTGATTCTTTATCAATATGAACAATAGCAGTAATATCATCGTCGTTAGTTATTTCAAGCAAAGATTTATTCATTTCTTTGTTTACATAATCATTAACGATAAGTTGTGCTTCGTTACTAAAATTAACAAAAGCAGCAAGAAAACAATCAATGAAGAACTTTTCACTATAATCATATACAGATTTAGTGATAGTATTTCCTTGCTTATAGGTAATTTCAAAACTACCAATTCGAGCAGAAATAAATTCTACATGAACTTTAAGTTCTTTAGCAAGTTCTCCTTTTTGCTTAAGATAATTGATAATATTAAGAGATGCAAGTCTTCTAATACCTGCATTATTCTTAAGTAATGCCCAAATAGCAACTTTATGCTCGGGATACTTATTAACAAACTCTGGAAGTCCTTTAACTTTCTTTTCGGCTTTAGCCTTTACAACATTAGTTGTTTCCATAATACTTTTTCTTGTTTTAAAATTGATATTGTCAAATATAATATAAAAGAGTTAATCCTACAAATTTATTTTTGCAGAATATTTCAAATAAAGTAATAGTAGTATTATTTCAACTACTATTACTTTACATTAAGTTTAGAATCCAAGAATCTTATCTGCAAGTTTATCTGCCATTTTAATTCCTGCTTTACCAAGTGTAATGTCAATTACATCATTAACTATTACATTATGGTCATATACTCTTGGTTCTGTTTCACGATTTGACCAAGGATTTGGTACATCTTCACCAGCTTCGTATTCTCTCTGAAGAATATTAATTGTTCCTCCACAAAGAATAAGTGGAAGAATATTTGGACGTTCAAGCAATGTATTAGCCATCCAAGCATATTCTTCATTATTCTTAAGTACTGCTACAAGAGCAAACAAAGAAGTAAATATAACATTACTTTCTGTACGTTCTTCGTTAATATATGCAGGTACATTTGGAACAATCGTAATACTTACACGAACATAAGTATCAGCATCAAGAACATTTACATTTTTAATCTTAAGATTGTTATACTTTTTAGCACCACCAGCCACTAATTGAGTAATAATCTTTTTATAATTATCACCTTCAAGTGGAGTTGATACTTGTGGTTCAACATCTACAACTGGAGTTGTTACATTTACTTCTGCATTCATTTCTGCATTTACGTTTTTAGTTGCCATAATACTTTAAGATTTTAAAAGATTGTTAATTTGTTTTAGTTCATTTGTGGCAGAACTACACCATTTATTTCTTCATTGTATTTCTCAAGTTGATTATATCTTAATTGTTCTTGATAATAATTAATATCAAGTGCATAAAGATTATAATCAAGAATTTTATTTGTATTAAAATAAATATATGAAATACTATCTAATTTATGAATTAGTTTTTCATTTATATCATTTAATACAAATTCATCTTTAAGATAATACATTGTTTGAATGTATTCTTCAATATATTCATTACTTTCAATTATTTCTTCTTGAAAGTTATGAATTTCTTTTTCATATGTAATTGCTGTTAGAATATAAGATAAAGTAACAACAATTAATATAATACTTGTTACAAAGTATAATCGACTATTTTGCATATTCATTACTTTAAAGGGGGTTTATCATTGTTAATCACTATTTATAATATCATGAGCCTTAAGAATTTTAAAACCCATATTCAGAAGTTTCATAGCATATTTATCACAAACTTCTTCAGTATCAAAATACATAATAGGACGTATTTGTTTGTCTATATGTATATTTGGTGGTGTTTCTATGGATAATATCCATAATGTTTTTGCAATGTTAGTCATAAGGAATACAATCTAAACGAAGAGTTCTATTTTCATCTGTACTATCAATTATGAAATATATAGTTTCACTTAAATTGTTATCTGTACCAAAATTATATCTATTTACAAATACATATCGATTTTCATAAATATATGTTCTTTTAAATCCAACATATCCTTCTGTATTTGTTATTTTATGCATACTATTTGGTATATAAGAAAGAATCATATTAGCAAATGTAATATCATTATCATCCCAATCAATTAAAGATGAATTAATATCAACATTAATTTTTTCAACATTGATATTATTAATTTGAATATTTGCTTTTACAATTCTTAATCGTTCAGTTTGTGCTATACTATTAAGACTTAATAATCCTAATAATATTAATAACATTGTCTTTTTCATATTTATTATTTGTTTTATTTGTTTCTTTATAAAGAAATCCCGAAGGTATCTTCACGACAACTTCGGGATTAATAGCGTATGTCAGAATGACTATACAAGCGTATCTTTCTCACATAAGATTTCAATTTGTTCTTTTGAAGTATAGAAATGTATTATTTCCATATCTTCATCAAACACCATGTCATCTATATGTTCTTTTGCGTCTTCTAATAGGCTATTAAACTTGTTTAGAAGTTCTATTTTCTTTTGTCTGTCCATATTATTTACATGTTAAATCTATGAAATCTTCAGTCCACATATTTATTCCAATAATATGTTTACTAAATTCTTCTTCATCATTTACATGATTTCTTGCTTCTTTTAATATAGAAGCAATAGTATCAATAAGATGTTCTCTTTCTTCTACTGTTTTATAGAAGTCCATTTTTTCGGGTGTGTAGAAATCATTGTTTGTTTCCACTGCGTTCTTTATTATGTTTTTCATTGTGTTTTTCATGACTTTAAATGTTTTTAGTATTTGTTTGATTTGTTGTTTCTTTTGGAGGATTATGATAAGGATTATGATAAAGAGTAAGAGGAATGACAGTAATATGTTTAATAGATTAAAAATTATAACGAAGAATTATATTAGTAACATAATCGATTAGACCTTCTCTATCACTACCATAATCATCAAACACACCTTCTACTTCTTTTCTAATTTTAGGATATGCTAAAGCTCTATCATCTTCATAACTAAAACACATTTCATCCCATTCTTCATCGTATTCATACTCTTCTTCATCTTCTTCTTCATAATACTCATCATAATTATATTCATCTTCATAATCCTCATCATATTGATATTCATTATTAATATCTTCTGATTCATCTTTTTCATTAATGAATTCATCTCCATATTTATCTATGAATTCTGAAACTTTATTAAGTTTCTCATCAAAATTTATATCTAAATCAAGAATATTATTAAGAATTTCACCGCAATTTGTTTTCTCTTCCATAATATAAACAATTAACTATTCAACATTATAATGTTAACTCTTAACATTACCGATTTTATTCCTAGTATCTATTTGAGGTTTATAAAAATAAATAATAGGTCCAACATTAGTACCATTATTAGTACCAACATTAGACCTATTATCTTTTCTATTATAATTACAATTATAAATACAACTATAATTATAACTATCTCTATATATATCAAGTCCTTTACTAATACCAAGCCGTCTTGTTATTGTACTTGTACAATGACAAGACACAACAGACGGATAACGGATATCATGTACTTGTACATGAGAGACGTTAGACGGCTCGAGACACCTTGACGACTGTTTTACAGCGCAAAGCTAATGAAAAAATCAATACAAGTCAATAGAAAATACTATTGCATATTATATTTTTTTGACTTGTCATTGCGATAAACAATAAAGGATACTACACTCAATTATAGTATAATATCCTTTATTATCTTCACTTCGCTAATACTCTGCAATATGAACACCGAATTTAGTATCTTCTACGATAACGTCTATGGAACAACATTTCATTTGTTCATTCCATTCTCCGTTTGTTATCGCAGTCTGTGTTTGACCACATATTTCTCTCATAACTTTTCCCCAATTCTCTTCCTTAATTTCATCAAGAAATTCATTTACATTAGCACATTCATGTCCACGAAGACATGTAGTAGTGTTCTCTGACACTATAAACATGACGTAATTTGACATACAAAATCCTCTATAAGTTTATTATCTATTGTTTTATATCCTAATTCAAGAAGTTTACTTACAACATCTAAATTAGAAAATTTATATTGTTTGTTATCTTTAATGACAATCCAATCACCAAAAGAAGTTCGTGTAACTTGCATAACATTTAATTTATTAATATTAAGAGTTAAACATTTAACTCTACCGATTTTATTCCAAGTATTTCCTTTTGAGGTCTATGTTATTATTAGTATTTATTTGAGGTTTGTTTTTAAAAAACAGTAGTAGCATTTCTGCTACTACTGCTATTTGCTATTCTACGAGCATAAGACTATGCTCGTATTGAGGGTCTACTTCTAGCAGACCCTCTGCTGCAATGGCCTTTAGGCCATTGCCAACTTGGACGGTATCGTCCAAGTTGGTCACATCATGCTCCATAAGGAGCATGATGATTTTATTAGACATAAGGAGCGTATATAGCTCCTTTCCTTCCTCGTTCTCGCAGAGAACGAGGAATTTGCAGTACTGCCTGCCAGTGGCAGTAACTGCGGTTGCTTTCGCAACCTTAATAACATTCAGCATATCGCTTATATTATTATTATCACCGATTCGGTCGGCCCCGAGCACACCAATCGCTCTCGATTGGAACACGAAGTGTGCCAGATTTATTTTTAGTATAGTGACTATGAGGTTTGAGGTTGGGAACACTTCTATCTTTATCATCACCAAGAACAACAATATTAATTCCAACTCAAAATATTAATTAAGAGTTCAAATTCCAATTTCAATTCGACTATGACGGGGGACTTCAAGAACGCTCCACTCGCCCGGGGTCTGCTGTAATATGTTTCCCCCATTCACTCTCTAACATTAAAATTTACACTTCAATATACACAATTGCTCTTTTCTCCAATCTTAAAACTCACTATTCCTCTAATATCAAATCTCTCTCTTTATTCTTATTCCTTTCTTTAATTCACACTTTTCTAATTTATTATAAATTTAAATTGTTCTTTTCATTCTCTAATACAACACTCTCCACACACACTTATTATCTCGACAAAGTCTCATTACAACCTACTATATTATTTTACATCAAATTCATTCCGCTTATTCTATTTGTATTACTTCTAATTACAATATTTTTTTATTAAGTTTCTCACCTATTCTTATAATTTCATTATAGATAATAAGACCACGGGGTACTTTATTAGGAACACTAACAGCCAGGGTATCATAATAAACTACATCCAACTCTAATTCTCTTACATTAATTTCAATACTAATTCAATATTTAATTCTCGTACCACAAAGAACCTTATTTATTCAAAATTAGCTAAAAAGATATACTCGAGATAATGCTAAAGATGTAAGAGAAATTTATAAGAATCCGTGGAGGAGTTAGACATAGCATATAATAGTAAATATTATAATAATTCTTGTTATCAAATTTATAAACAAATATACGAGATGAATGAAATGAATAGAGTAATAATATAAGAGAAGTCTAATGTAATAAAAGAAATAATAAAAGAAAAGAAGTATCTAAAGAAATAAATGAACATATGATTCCTTTATGGGGGATTAAATATGAAACTAATATTAACTCCCCCGTAAAGAGATGATATATGAATAGTTATCAGTAGGAAGTAATAATAAAAGAAGAATTATAAATATAGAATTTAATAATAAAGAATATAATAAAGAATAAATTAATGATACAAATAAACATATCATTCCTCTACGGGGGAGTTAATAAGAAATAAATAAAGAACATATAAGAATAATAATAAATCCCCGTAAAGAGATGGATAATATAATGTTTCTTATTAAGTATATTGTTAAGTATAAAGTCAAATATGAACTAATGATTCCAATAAATCATGATTCCTTTACGGGGGAGTTAATAAAAGCAAATATGAAACTCCCCTTTAAAGAGATGATATGTGTATAAGTATAGAATATAAAAAGAGAAGATATAAGTGCAGGTAGAGAAAGAAGTAAGAGTACAGGTAGGGAATATAAAAGAGAAAATAAAAAAGAAAGATATAAAGATAAAAATGATAATGCATGATTTCTTTACGGGGGAGTTAATATGGAACTAATAAGGAACTTTAAATACACGCACGTATGCGCACGCGTTCTTCTATGGATATTATACATAGTATAATATTATATTATATATAATATTATACATATGTATAATAGACAAGCTGGCATATATATATAATATAATATAATATATATATAATTATATATAATATTAGATTTATATAATATTATATATAATTATATATATTAGATTATTATAGACAATACACGTACACGCACATACGTGCGCATACGTGTAACGCGCGCACGCGCGTATATGTACACGATGACTTTAATGATTGGTTTTTATTACATCAATATTATCATTATTATATTCATGTTTATCATAATCATAAATTGTATAATGATACCACGAAAACTCTTAAATTTGACTTGCATCTTTAGCATAATTTTCTCTTGTATCAAAATTTATCATTTTATACAGATTTAGATGAATTCGATTTTATTTGGATGTTGTCAAAATTTGCATATATTTGTTGGAAGTTATAAAATTGATGAAGAAATGAGTGCTAATTTTGTTAATGATAAAATACTTTATGTTAATCGCTATACAAATATTGCTTATGGCGAAAAAGATTTATTAGAATTGGATGTTAAAAAACATTCAAAAGAACTTATATCTGAAGCAGTATTTAATCTTTATGCTAAAGTTCTTGTTAGTAATTATGAACAAAGACTTGTATTTTATCATTTAACTTATGATAAAGAAGAATATACTATTACTAAACTTTGTAAGTTTCTTGAAAGTAAATATGATAAATCTGATAGAACATATCGTAGAGCAATAGATGTTTTATTTGGTAAAGGTATTCTTAAAATGAATAATAGGATTCTTTATATTCATCCAGATTATAATTTATCACTAATAGATTTAGATGATGTAAAAGGTATAATGATTCATATAATTTAAATTATGATACAGAATTTGAAAGAAGGTAGAGGAGAAAAATTTAATCAACCTCCTAAAGATAAATTTAATAAATATAAATATAAAAAATAAAAAGTTATGATTACAATTAAATCAGAAAAAGACAATGCTATTTTTAGTTTTCCACAAAGTATTGATGAAGTAAGTGCTGAATCTCTTGTAGAACTTACTAAACATTTTACTCTTGGTAAAGGAAAAATTCTTCTTTGTCTTGTAGGTTCGTATAATCTTTTTGCAGTAAGAACTGCTATAAAAGGAGCAAAAGATGTTAATGCGTCTGTAACACCTATTGTAGCAAAAATGAATTCTGATGTAGAAAAAGATTTTGGATTTAAAATAGGAGATGTTGCTGTTATTGCACCTTCTGATGTAGAACGTGGAATTCATGCAACGGTTTCTTGTGGAGCAAGTTATTCTAATCTTCAAAGACTTATTTCTACAGATAAAGAATTTAGTAGTGCAATTATCAATAATGAAGTTATTGATGATAAAAATAATTCAGTAAAAGATATTTGTGCTATTTCTTTTAAAATTGTTAATGCTTATGACATTGCTGCAACAGTTTCTAAAGGAAGTAAAGAAGATGTTTATACAGAAATATTGTAATGGCAGATATTGTAAAAATTAGTAATTTTGACATTCCAGTTACTGTAAAAGATAAAGAAGATGTCTTTGATGAATTGGAATTTGATAGTGAAGAAGATAGATTAATATGTGAAGATATAATTGATTTTATTGAAAAGAATACAGCTTCTTATTTATATCAAGGAATTAGTGTTCTTATTCCTTTTATTGGAACATTTTATGAAAATCCTTATTCTAAGGCATATAAAGAAAATAGTGCAAAAATTAATAAAATTAGAGAAGAACAAGGAGAAGAAGCTGTTAAAAAGTTTAAACAAGAAAGATTAAAAGAAGAATTTAATTTTTGTACTTTTGAAGATAAAAGACAAATAAAACTTAATAGATTAAAAAAACTTAATAAAAGGTACTATAATAAATATGCAAAAATTTATGGTGTTGATGTAGCAAGAGAAATGATGTTTGCTTTTTCTCGATTAGAACCAATAGAATTTAATGAAGAGGTAGAAGAACAATTACAATTAATATATAATGAAAACACCACTTAATATTGATAAAATGCTTGTTATTGATAATACAGGTATGCCTAAAGCACCAGGTGTTAGACAATTACAAGATAAAGATGTATTAGCATTATATGCTCGTGATACTTCTAAAGATAAAAGTAGATTTATAAAAGAAGTAGGTGTTATTTATTGGCTTGGAGACCCTAAAAGTCCAGCAATGCAACAAGGACTTTCTCCTAAAGAAGCACTTAAATCTGCTATTGAAAATTATGATTTGCCTAAAAATTATGAGCCAGATGCTTTAGTAATGCGTATTCGTGATAAATATTATCATAGTAATATTACTGAAGCAGGAGTTACTCTTGAGGCATTGAGAAAATCTATACATTTAAGTTCATTAGCGGCTGTTAAAATTAACGAATTACTTAATAAGAAACTTAGTGAGGGTATTACTGAAGAAGCAATTACTTCTACACTTGCTCTTATTAGTGAAGTTAAAAATATCATTAATGGTATTCCAAATCTTACTAAATCTCTTGCTATTGCTTATGAGAATCTTCAAAGTGAAGAAGAGCAACAATATGCTCGTGGAGGTGCAGCAGTTTTAAGTAGTATGGATGCCGATGAATCAAATGTATAAAATAATATGAAAGATTATAAAGTTGTATTTATAGACCTTGATGGCACATTAATTGAAACTCGAAATGATGACGTTTTTCCTAAAGGAGTTTGGGATATGCAAATAAGATTTGATACTTTTGATGCATTGAAAAAACTTAATCCGAAATATATTATTATTGTTACAAATCAAGAAGGTATTCATGAAGGTCATGTTGATGCTTTAAGTTTTGTTGCTAAACTTAATTATATTAAACGATGTCTTGTTGATTATATAGAATGTCATGTTTATGCTGAATATTGTCCTACAACTGATATTGATAATAAATTTAGAAAACCTAATACAGGTATGCTTGATAGTTATTTAGGATTACTTAATCAATATGGTTTCTCTAAAGAGGATTGTTTATTGATTGGAGATAGAACTGAAGATAGACAAACTGCTGAAAATTTTGGTATAGATTTTGTAAATGTTTGTGATTTTGTAAAATAGATTATGGATTTTAAAAGTAAAGTTAGATTTATAAATGCAAATAGAATTGTAGAATTTTATCAATCTATTGGTATGAACATAGGATGTATAGATTATAAGAAAGGTTCTCGTCCTATGGTACAAGATTTAAGAGATAGTTCAAATTATACATCTTATGATTATATTTCAAAAGATGATTATTCTGTTCTTTATAGAGCTGCTTTACTTGCAAATGATATAATGTGTGATAAAGGATATATTGAACTTAAAACAAAAGAAACATTAGACAAACAAATATATAAATATTTAAATTCTCAAATATGCTTGAATTAAGAGATACTCGATATAATGATGTAAAACTTGTGTTTCAAGAAGACGGACATAAATATAATGATACTCTTGGTAATTCTTATTCAAGTGTTACTACTATTTTAGGAAGTTATCACAATGAATTTGATAAATATTATTGGCTTAAGAAAAAAGCAAGAGAACAAGGAAAGAGTATCAAAGAGATTGAAAGGCAATGGAACGCCATTAAAGATGAGGCTTGTGAACGAGGCACTAATACACATAATGGACTTGAAGATGGAATCAAAGGTTCAAGTATGTTTAAAGATGCTGTTCGTTATATGATTCGTGATAATGGTGAAATGATAACTGTTGCAGATTTACCTAATATTAATCTTAATGTAAAAGAATTAAAAGTAAGCGATTTTATAGAACTTACTAATAATAAATATCCTAAAGTATATGAATTGTTTAAATTTTATGTAGACAAAGGATATAAAATTTATGCTGAAATTGGTGCATTTCTAATTGATTTTCTACTTTCGGGAACAATAGATGTTTTATTAATTAGAGATGATAGATTTGTAATTGGAGATTGGAAAACCAATCGTGGTGGTCTTAAATTTGAATCAGGTTATTATAAAAAAGATAAATCTCAAAAACCTGCTCAAGAAACAAACGAATGGATTAAAAAATATGATTATCTTAAACCACCTCTTAATCATCTTCCCGATTGTAATGGAAGTGTATATAATATGCAACTTTCTATTTATGCTTTTATGGTTGAATATATTTTAGGTATTCCTTGTGCAGGTCTTTGGCTTTGTCATATTGATTCCGATTTTGAACTTAATGAATATGGTAGACCTAAACGTTTTAGTGATGGTCTTTATCATATTAAACAAAATCCTATTGAAACTACAACAATATATAAAATGAAATATCTTCGTGATGAAGTTGTTTCTGTTCTTACTGATAGAAAAAAAGTTGTAGAAGCAAGTATAATTAGACAACAAACATTATTTTAAATATGAAAAGTTTAACAATGACTATTATTGCATTTTTAAGTATAATACTTATTGGAACTTGTTGTTTGCTTTTTGATGCAAGAGAGAGTATTAAGGAGAAAGATGAATGCATATCATATCTTTACGGGGGATTGAATGAGTTACAAGAAGAGTTATCAAAATGTAATAATTATAATTTAGTTGTAGATAGTTTAAATTCTATTATTAGTTTTAAAACTGCTGAATGTGATAGTTTACAAGCAAATCTTGATGTTGCTAATTTTAAACTAAATAGAATTGATTATTATAATAAAGTTGCTGCTAAAGGAAATAATATAAAGTTTTTGAGGGGTTGGATTAATAGAGTAATTAATGATTAATAAATAAAATTTATGAAAAAAGAAGTTCTTGATGTAAATGGGAAATATAGATTGGTTAAAGAATCTAATAAATTTCTTATAGAAGAACAAAGTGGTTTTTTACATTTTTGGAAACTTAATAAATGTTTTAGTTATAATTGTGAAAATCGTTATCCAATAACTAAAGCAGCTGCTTATAAATATTATTATAAAGTTATAGGACGATGAGTTATTTTGATGAAGTTTTTGATAAATTAATTAAGAATGAGGGTGGCTATGTTAATGACCCAGATGATGCAGGTGGAGAAACATATATGGGTATTTCAAGAAAAAGTCATCCTAAAAATCTTATTTGGAATGAATATATTGACCCAATAGTTAATAAATATAAAAAGACTAAAACTATTGATAAAGAACTTAAATCTAATGAAGATTTGACTAATTGTATTAAAGATATTTATAAAGATGAATATTGGGATAAATTAAATCTTGATAATATTACTAATAAAAAACTTGCTTTTCAATTATTTGATTCAGCAGTTAATATTGGTATATCTGCAACAAAAAAATTATATGATAAATTGATAAAATGAAAGAGTGTGATGCTGATTATTGTAATACAATGTCTGTAATTATAACAGTCATTATTACTATACTTGCAATATTTTTAATTTGTTTTGCTAAAAATATTCATGATAAAACAATAGAAAATATTATTCAAAAAGATTCTATTGAATATAATATAAAACAAATAGATAGTATTAATTATAATATTATACAAAGAGATAGTATTATTTATAAATATAAAATTAAATACATAGAAGATGTCGAAAAAAGTAAAGCTCTTGATGATTCTTCTGCTATTGAGTTGTTCTACTCTTTGGTCAATGACAACCCCCTTTAAAGAAATTGATGATGAGGTTGATACAACAGTAGTTGTTCCTATTAGTATTATTCGTAAAGCGAATATTAAATTAATTGAAGGTAATTATTATAGAGAAATTTCTTATCAGAAAGATACTATTATTTATAATCTTAATGATATGGTTTCTTTATATTCTCAAAGTAATGAAGAGTTACATAAACAAATTATTATGAATGAGAAAATAAATAAAGATCTTCAACGAAGTTTAAATCGTAAAGATAAATTGAATAATATACTTATAGGTACAACTACTGTTAGTTTATTAGGAAGTATCATTTTATTTTTGATAAAATAATATGGAAAAAATATATCCTTTTCTTCAATACATTAACGAAGATAAAAGCCATTATAAACATGCAAAAGATGTAGGCTATGTAGATCCTGATGATTTATTTCTTATTGGAGAAAGTGGTGGTTTTCTAATGAATATTAATCCGGGATATACTTTCGTTAATACTGAATATTTTACTGAAGTTGCAGATTATTATAGAAAACATAAAGTATTTACTACATTCAAAGTAGATTCTATTCCTCATAGACAATTTAGACGTAGAGAACAATATAGAAGAAAACATGGTTTTGAAGCACCTTGTTTACGTTATCCAGATGGTTCTATTCATAATATTAGAATTACGGGTGGACATTATAATTTTCTTAATTATACTCGTATGGAACAACTTGATGAATCATCTGTTAAACGAGGTAATGTTAATACTGCTGATAAATTTTATGATTTTCCAAAGTTTCTTGATAGTCAGTTTTGGACATGGCATATAATGGAATTTGCTGAAAATAATGGTTTTAATCTTCTTATAGATAAAACTCGTCGTGGAGGATTCTCTTATATTATGGCAAGTGATAGTGCTAATGCTATTAATTGTCAACCACATAAAACAGTAATTCATGTTGCTGCCGATAATAAATATCTTACTCAAAATGGAGGTTTAACTGATTTTTCTGTTAATACTTTAAAATTTTATGAAGAAAAAACTCCATTTGTTAGAGGAATATATAGTAGTGTTAAAACTGATTTTAGATTAGGTTATAAATTAGCAAGTGGAGTTGAGGCTGATAATAGTTGGAAAAGTGCATTACTTTCTGTATCTGCAAATAATAATCCTAACTGTGCTATTGGTAAGGACGCTGTAAAAGTCAAATGTGAAGAGGTTTCAGAGATGAATAACTTTGATGAATTTATGACTGTTACAGAACCTGCTATGAAAACAGGTGCTTATGTTACAGGTACTCTTTTTGCTTGGGGTACTGCAACTGCTGGAAATATGCAAGTTTTTGAACAAAACTTTTATAATCCGAAAGCACATAATTTTATGCCTTTTGAAAATGTTTGGGATAAAGATTGTAGAGCAGAAGTTTGTGGATTTTTTAAACCATATTGTTGGGGACTTCAAGGTGAAGTACAAGGTGTTAAAAGTGTAGATAAAGATGGTAATAGTAATATTAAATTAGGGCTTATTATTGCAGAACAAGAACGAGAAATTAAAAAACAAAAATCTAAAACGTATGCTGAATATATTAATTATCTTGGTCAGTATGCTAATATGCCATGTGAATCTTTTAGTAGTACTACTGAAAATATTTTTAGTTCTGAAGAACTTACTGCTTGGGAAGATAGACTTCGTGTTGATAGTGATTTACATTTTTATCTTGATGGTGTCCTTGAAGAAAAAGGAAATATAGTTTCTTTTATATCAAATAGACAATTACAACAGAAAGGTAAGAAAGTATATGATTGGATTCAAGGTGTTCCTCGTAGAGGTAATGAAGATCCTCATGGATGTATTCGTATATGGTTTTTTCCAGATTACATTGAAAATGAAAAAGGAGTAAAGGAAATACCTAAAGGAACTTATAGTATTACTTATGACCCTGTTGGTGTAGATAAAGATAAACATGAAATTACTAATAAACATTCTCATAATAGTATAAAAGTTTGGCAAAATCCTACTATATATAATGGTCTTAAACAAAAACTTGTTGCTGCATATTATGGTAGGCCTGATACTTTACAAGAAGCAGATAACATATGTTATCTTCTTGCAAAATTTTATAATTGTCTTGGAACAACTAATGTCGAAATAAATCGAGGCGAGACTGTTAGTAATTTTAAAAAATGGAATGCTATTAAGTATTTATCTTATGAACCTCTTAATGTTTTTGACCAAACAATAAAAGGTAAAATAAATAATACTTATGGTTATAGTATGGCAGGAGAAGCAAAGAAACTTGAAGCCATACGACTTCTTAAAGAATTTCTTTATGAAGAAGTTGGAAAAGATGAAAACGGAAATCCTATAAGAAATTTTCATAATATCTTTGATTATCAAAGTATACTTGAATTAAAGAAATGGAATGCGATTGGAAATTTTGATAGAGTTTCTGAAATGCTATTAAGAGGAATTGAATGGAAAGGTATGAATCTTAATGCGAAAGAACATCTTGCTTTAAGAAAGAAAATTGATACAGAAGAAAAAGAAAACTTTTTTACAAGAGATTGGTTTTAACAATATATAAATTTTAATATGGCTGTTTTTACACAAGTTATAGATTTTCCTAATCAGAGAGTTTCTGATGCAGAAAAATCAAAACCCGAATGGTATGCAAATTGTTGTGATTGGATAATAGCACAAGGACTTGCTGCCAGTGACCATGATGACATTGAAAAGATGTTTCATATACTTCATGGGGAGATAGACCCAGAGTTGTATAAGAAAGTTCTTAATCCATATAATTTCACTAATGATAAACTTAAACGTTATCCTGCTACCATGAGGAATTATGACCTTATGAAAGGAATTATAAGACGTTATGTTAGTGAATATGTACAAAATCCTCATGATTTTATTGTATCTGCAAATAATCCCGAGGTTGTTCTTTCAAAGAATGTAAAACTTAAACAAGAACTTACTGCTATTGTTGAACAACAAATAGCAATTGAAATACAGAATAAACTTTCAGAATGGATTAAAGAGGGTAATGACCCTCAACAATTTAATCCTCAAGAACAGATTAATATTGAAGAATATATTAAGGAATTTAACGAAAATTATATTGATGAGATTTCTTCACAGGGGAGTGAAATATTGAACGTAATTAAAGATTGTACTGATGATATAGTTCTTTATGCTCGTGCATATTTTGATTTTGTAAGTTTTGGTAAATTCTTTACATATACTGATGTTAAAGGAACAAAACTTATTAAACGTAATGTTTCTGTAAGAGATGCATTTCCTATTCCTAATGACAATATGTTTGTTGAAGATTTTGACGGATTTGCTGAAAGACGTAAAATGACTTATCAACAAATCATGGATGAGTTTGGAGACGAAATGAATGCAAAGGATAGGGAATTTCTTGAAAAGTATTACTCAAAATATACTTCTGCAAGCCCCGAATTAGACCTTTCCTTTGACATATACAACAGATACTTTCCCGATGTATGCAATAAGTTTTCATCAAGCGAAAAGGCCTATTTCCGTGACAAAACAATAATGGCTCGAGACAAGAACGGGCAACTTTACGATGTATGGCACGTTGTATGGCGTGGAGAAAGAAGAATGTGTGTTGTTAAGTATATTAATGAGGCTGGTTTTATTGATGAAAGAATAGAAATTGGTGATTATAAACTTAATATAGAAGCAGGTGATATTGATTTAGAATACTATTATGAACCTCAAGTGTATGAATGTACACGAATAGGAACAAGAGAAGCAGCAGTATATCCTTATAAGGCACGAGCAATCGCTTATAATAGAAACGGTAAACTTCCTTATAATGGAGTTTGTGAACTTCTTCCTGGTTTTGGTAAGTTTAGTATTATTGAAACTGTAATGCCTTATCAAGTATTTTATAATATTGTAGCTTATGAAAGAGAAATGGCTATTGTTAAAAATAAAATTTCTCAATTAGTTCTTCCTAAGTCTTTGCTTGGAGAAAATCCAGATGCTACTATTCATAAAATGCTTGCTGATGGAGTTCTTTATATTGATGATGAAGACGATCAAGGAATGCTTCGTTCTCAACAGATAAGAATAGTTAATGCTTCTTATGGAGATTATATTACACAACTTGGACAACTTCTTCTTGAAATTGAGCAAAGTGCTAAGAATCAAGTTGATATGACTCCTCAACGATATGGAGAAATTGCAAATTCAGCAGGCAAAGGTGTTACTGAAGAAGCAATTGTTCGTGGTTCTATGGGTTCTGTTATTGTAGAAGCAGTTATGGATTTTGCTCGTGAAAGAGATTATGGTAGAGATATGGATTATTCCAAACTTGCTTGGATTGATGGTCTTGATACTTCATATAGAGATGAAGAAGGTGGAGTTAAATATATAAGTCTTGATGTTAATAAACATATTTATGCTGATTATGTAATAAAAGCAAAGAATTCAGCAAAGACTAAAGAAAAACTTCAACAACTTAAACAATTTGCATTTAATATGGGGCAAAATGGTGATGCTATGATGGCTATCGCTGCTATTACTGGAGATAATATAGAAAGTATTAAAAAACTTATTAAGAAGTTCCAAGACGATAATAGACAATTTGAATTACAAAAACAAGAGGGAGATAAACAACTTGAACAACTTAAACAACAATTTGAAATCCAAAAGATTCAAGTTAAGGGTGAAGAAGATAGAAAGACTGTTGAAGTTGAAGGAATTATTAAGAAAGAAGTTGCTCTTATTAACGCAGATGCTAATATGAATAGTTATCAAAATGATATTAGTATTGATGAAAAACAAGCAGCTGTTGGACGTCTTAATGCTGAACGTTCTGAAGTTGATAGACAAAAACTTCAGTTAGAAAGACAAAAAGTTGCATTAGATTTTTATAATAAAGCAGCAGATAGAAAACTTAAAGAAAAAGATATTGATACTAAATTGACTATTGCTAAAACAAATAAAAATAAATACGATAAGAAATAATATATGTAATAAAACTCCTCTAATTAATAGAGGAGTTTTTTATTTTATAAACTTTAATGATTAGAAATTTTTTATAATAATAATCTTTTTGAAATTATATATTTTGTTGTTAATATTGTTACATAAGTTTAATTAAAACATAAAGATATGCCTACTTTTGATTTTGGTTTCAATGCTGGTGAAAGTAATAATGATGTTACTCAGCAGCAAGAAGTTACTCAAGTAGTTGCAGATGATAAAGATGTAAATCAAGTTGTTGATGCTGTTGATAATAACACAGATGATACAGCAGATTCTAATGAATCTAATGATTCTAAAGAATATGCTATTGAACCTGGAACAGAACTCGAATTTGATGGACAAATTTATACTGTTAACGAAAAAGGTGATGTTGTTGATTCTAATGGGAATATTTTTAAAGAAGCAAAAGATGTTCAATCTTGGAAAGATTCTTTAGAATTTCAAGAAGATGACAATAAAGAATCTATTAATATCAAATCTATTCAAGATGCAATAGGTATTGATGTTGTAGATGATTCTGGAAATGTTATTGAATTTGAAGATTCTCCTGAAGGAATTAAATCTTATGTAAATCAAGTTATTGAAAATAGTAAAGATGATATTCAATCTGAAACTATTAATCAATTATTTGATAAATATCCTATTCTTAATGATGTATTGAATTACTATATTGCTAATGGAAATTCTTTAGAAGGTTTTAATCAAACTCCTAATAGAGATGATATAGTTCTTGATGAAAATAATATTGAACAGCAAGAAGCAATAATTAAAACTGCTTGGAGAGAACAAGGTCGTAAAGGTAATATTGACGGTTATCTTGATTATCTTAAACAGAGTGGAACTCTTTTTACTGTTGCAAAAGATGAACTTGAAGGTCTTAAAGAGTTAGATAAAGAACAAAGAGAACAAACTCGTAAAGAGGCTGAAAGAGTTGAGCAAGAGCAAAGAGAAGCAACAAGAGCATATTGGGAGAAAGTTCATAATATTGTTAAAACTAAACAACTTGGACAATATAAACTTCCAGATACTATTGTTAGAACTGTTGATGGTAAGAAACTTGGTGGTAGCGTTGATGATTTCTTCAATTATATTTATCAAGTTGATAAAGACGGTAAGTCAAGATATGCTAAAGACCTTGAACAAGATTCACAAGAAAACAGGTTACAAGATGAGCTTCTTCGTGCATATTTAAAATATACCGGCGGTAGTTATAGTAATCTTATAGATATGGAGATTAATAAAAAAGAAGTTAATAGACTTAAAGTTATATCTAAAGAAACAAAGGGAAAATCTATTAAAATTACTGCTACTCCAAAATCTAAATCAGATAAAATTGATTTTGGTCTTTAATGTTTAATAATTTAAAATTTTACTGTTATGTATAAAATGAGAGTTATTGAGCAAGGAAAGTATGATGATAGAGGTTACTCTAATGAGGAATCTATTGCAAATCTTAACCTTACTCAACCTGCTGAACTTAATACGTTCCTTACTTATAATTTTGGTATGGATGATGATAGATTTCCTCTTTCATTCCTTACTGAAGGTCAAGGTAAACGTGGTGTAGAAGATAAGAATCTTATTGATACAGTTCAGTGGACATGGCCTGTAATGGGTCGTATGAAATTTGACGATTATGTTACTTATTGTAATGTAACGGGAACTGGAGTTGGTAAAGGTGGTGCTGAAGTTGAGATTCATTTCCATACTCATTGGTTCATTGAGCAATATACTCTTACTGCTCCTGATGGACAAACTCAAGTTCGTATTATGAAAGACCTTGGTGAAAGTTCTTATGGTTATGCTTATCTTGTTCGTCTTGTAAGTCCTAATCCAGAGCTTGAAATTAAGGCTGAGTGGGTTGCTCAAGGAATGTATTGGAGTATGGGTGCTCCTACGGTTTCCGAATCATATTCTAAAGGTAATCGTAGTAATTCCATGAGTTATGGAAAAATGACTTCTCAACTTGAGTTCCAAAGGTACACTAAAGAGATTGCTGGTAATCTTGCTAACGTTGTAACTAAATATGAGTTTGACAATGGTAATGGCGGTAAATCTAATCTTTGGATTAATGAAGAGATGCGTCAATTCCATATTCATATGAGGGTTATGAATGAGGAGCGTTTGTGGCTTGCTGAATATAATCGTAATCTTAATGGAGAGGTTCTTCTTAAAGACCGCGATAATGGTAAACCTATTCCTCATACTTCAGGAATGCTTGAGATTTGCCGTGAATCTAACTATGATACTTATGGTGAGATTCTTACTTTGAACAAGATTAATCGTACTATTGGTGATGTTCTTGATAGAGACACTGATGCAGGTACTATGAATATTGTTCTTATGGGTGGTAAAGGTTTCATTGAGGATTTTGATAATGCTATCAAAATGGATGCAAAAGACAATGGATTCCTTACTCCACTTGGTGACAAAGAGATTCGTGGTGAAGGCGATGGTCTTGAGTATGGTGCTTATTTCCGTGCATATAAGACTGTTGATGGTCATCGTATTACTGTTAAACATTGTTCTTTCTTCGATAAGGGTACTATTGCTGAAGCAGCTAAAAAGAATGGATTTGTTCATCCTCGCACTGGACTTCCAATGACTTCTCACCAAGCAGCCTTTATTGATTTCTCTACTTATAATGGACAACAAAATGTTCGTATGGTTCGTCAGAGGGGTCAAGTTTATAAAGCAAAGGTAATTGAAGGTATGACCGATATTCCTGCTTGCTGGGGTCTTCCTAATACTAATCATGCTGCTACTAATATTGATGTAGCATCTTATGAAATTAAGAGTTCTCTTGGTCTTCAAGTTGATAATAGTACCAAGATGTTCCTCTTGAAGTGCGTTCTTTAGTAAATTAACATCTAAAAGATATGAGTGAAGCTGTTGTTGGTATGAAATTCAGCAGTCCTGCTGAAACTAATGTTGAAACACAGAATAATGATGTTCAACCCCCTGTAAAGGAAGAAGTGTTGAAAGAAGCCAAAGTAGATACTACTATTGAGCCTGCTGAAGATTTAGATAAACCTTACATTGATAACCGCTCTGTTACTATTGCTCTTGTAAAGAATTATTCTTTATATCGTAGAGTTAATGACAAGGTTATGCCAGATAAAGTTAATTATATAGGTTCAAGTTATAAATCTTCATCTATTCTTTCTTCTAATAAAGCAGAGGTTGAAGCATATTTCCCAAGTTTTCTTGGTATCTCTCCTAATAATGAAAGTTTTGTTACTCGTGTTAAGATGTATCTAAATAATTTCCATGTTCCTGTTGATGAATTTGGAAAGAAACTTAATACAAGTTTCTATTATAATCATAAACGTGATTATATTAGAATTAAGAGAGAAGAAGAGAAAATTGAAGAGACTTATCAAATGTGTAATCGTAATAATATTAAGAAACTTGAAGAAGCTCTTAATGAAAAGATAACACAAATCAACAATCTTGAGTCTACTAAATGTAGTATTGGTCATCCTGTTAATTTTGAAGATTATATTCTTTATCGTCATTGTTTGTTATATAGTGATGTTGCAAAAGATATTGCTTTTATAAACAGTGGAGTTGGAATTAGATTCTACTTCAAAGATGATAAGAAAGAATCTGATAAAGCAAAGAAGTTCCAACTTGAGAAACTTCGTGCCAAAGATAATTATATCAAGGCTTATAATGATGACAGTTTGTTTGATGCTATCTATATTCAGTATTGTGTTATGAATAACTATCCTGTTATTACTTCACTTGCTAAAGATAGACTTACACGAGAAGTTGAACTTGATAAGTTTAGTTCTGAAGAGCCAGTTAAGTTTAATAAGATTTGTACAAACAAAGATTGTAAACTTATTGGTAATATAGAAAAACTTATTGCTCACAATGAACTTATTCGGGTTGCTAATAGTCAAAATATTATTACACCTGATGGTCAATTTGTTGGAGCAAACATTATAGAAGCATTGTCTTGGTTTAAGAATCCGGATAATGTTCAACAAGTTACTATTCTTTATAACAAACTAAATAATATTTAGTATGACAATAAAAGAGATGCATGTGTTGTTCAGAGTACTCGGACAACAAATGGGGATACAACAAGTTCGTGGTATTCTTCCAGAGAGCATTGATGTGTACCTTAATGATGTTATAATTAATAAGGTTAGGAGTATACTTCAAGAAAATTGTGTTGTTGATTTTAAAAATAAAGTTGCTATACAAAGAAATGAAGTTAGTCCAATCAATGCTCTAAGGACTCTCTATTATGAATCAGATACACCAAAAGATGTTTTGGTTTATTTAGGTGGATACATTTATAATGAATTAAGTGGAAAAAGATATAGTTGTCGTTTAATTGACCCTATCGAATTAGATAATACTCTTAATGACTATTGTAATAGACCTTCTATTGAATATCCAATAATGTGTGTAAATAATACCTTGGTAGGAGATGCATTATCATTCAATATCAATGTCTTTACGGGGGAGGATTCATATGACGATTATAAACTTCGACTTAAGTATCTGATTAAACCGAATGTTGTTAAGTTTGTAGGTGAAGATAGTGATTCTAATGTAGATTGTAATCTTCCTGATTATCTACATCACGAAATTGTTGAACTTGCTGTTCAGAGATATTTTACTTCTCTTGGTTATACATCAAGACCTGCTGCTACAAATGATAATAATTAACAATATAAAAATATATGAGACAGGTTCTTATTGGAAGTCCTACTGTTAGTGCTACTGGTTCTGATGGTTTTATTGGACTTTATTACACCAAAGCAGGTGTAAAAACTGCCATTACTGCTTCTAATGCTTCTGAAGTTAAATATGGCGATATTGTTGTTGAAAGGTCTGCTGCTAAAGGTGGTGACATTATAGTTCCATTTGCAAAGCATGGATTTAAGTATGTAAAAGCAACTCCTGTTACAGGAAGTGTTTATTCTGCTACTCTTGACCTTTCTGCTGTTACTATTACTCCTGGCGATGATTATACTGTAATTTTTGCTAAAAAGGGAGTTGCTTTTAATGAGCGTAATAAGTGGACATTTACTTATCGTGCTGCTACTGGCGATACTGCTGAAAAACTTGCTGCTGCGATAGTTAAATTTGTTAATGAAAATGTTTCTTTAGGTGCTACTGCTTCTACAAGTACTTCTACAGTTACATTTACTGCTAAAGATAAACGTTCTGATTATAAACTTCTTTTTGCTGATGGGCTTTCTGGTTTTGCTGCTACTGTTACAGCAAGAGTTCTTCCTATGAATGATTTGGAAGATATGAAAGTTATTTTAAGCAAGGCTTCTGCTGATGCAGGATTTGAATACACTGCTAAAGATGATGTTACTCTTCTTTATCCGGGTATGGTTGATAATCCATTTGCTTCACAGTCGTTTACTGATTACGGATTTGTAGTTTATACTATAAGTTTTGTAGAGCATCGGGAAGTTGCCACTCACGATACTGGTATTAAACAAATTGTACAGATTGTGCTTCCTAAGAAATCTGCTTCTGCTGAGGCTGCTCAAGCTGCAACTCTCGAAGCAATTCTTGATGCACTTGCTGCATAGTTTTAGAATGATAGTCTAATGACTTGATGATGCGGCTATTGAATATATATTTTATATGTTCAATAGCCGCATTTTTTGTTGTTATGGCAGATATATTAAATGCTTTTAGTTATGGTGTTCCTGCTGGTGTCATAATTTTAATTTACCTTGTTATAGTAAAAATCATTGATGCTAAAAAAGAGAAAAAACAAGGACTTATTAGTGATAATCTTGTAGAAAGTTTTACAAAACTTAATCGTTTTCTTGAATATTTTACAAAAGATATTATTGAAAAAGATGAAGATAAATGTCAATTTGCAATTAAAAATGCATTTTATAGATTTTCTGATTCTATAGTAAAATATGCAATAACTACAATAATTAATAATAATGTAACTGATAATAGAGAAGCAATAGAAGAAAACATTAAACATCTTGTTTCTACTGAATATTGGAATATTTATAGTAATCTTATATTATTTAAAACTAAAGGAACAAGAGTTTCTGAATTTCTTGAAGAACATTGGAAAGATGAACTTGTGTCTGATATGATAACTATTATATTTGATACAAATAAATCTAAAGAAATAAGAATACAAAATGTAAATAATAAAATTCATATAAATATTGATTCTTATTGTGTTCATGTTATAAATAAATATGCAACTTATAATTAATAAAATAATATGCCAACAAATGAAATAACAACAGGAATAGCAGATAAAACATTTGAAAATAATGTTGTTAAATATGATTTAGGAAGAATTACAAGACTAAATATGGGTGTTACTCCTACTAAATGTGATGATATGAAATTTCTTGTATTACATGAATTACTTGCTGCTGATACTTTTAAAGATATTTATCTTGATGATTATAATAAAAATTTACTTGAAAATTTAATTAACGTTTTAACAAAATGATACAAATAGTATTTCAAATACCCGATGAATTTGATGAAACATATAAGAAACTATTGAACCTAATGGTCTTATATGGACTTGATTTATTAAAAGGATGTGAGAATGGATGTAAAGATAGTAATCGAAAGTTGATAGAATGTAAGAACATTTTCTTTTCAGCGGTTGCTGCGTACAACAATGGAAATATAAAAGTGGCTGAAACGCTCCATAACTTCGTTTCTGCACAACTCAAACTCCTTTACGGGGGGACTATACCAAGCAAGGTTTTAGAGTACGAAATGGCCACTGAAAAGGACATTAACGATATGTTTTCAGTATGAAATTGATTAGATTAGAAGTACTTTCTTATTTTTGGGAAAAAGTGAAAGTTTATATTACTACTGAACTTCCAACTATTTATAAATATAAAGGTAGTAAGAAAACTTATGCAGAACTTATTGCTATTACAAATATGGTTCTTGGAGATGTTTGGAATGTAGAGCAAGCAGATAAAGAACATGATGTAAACGCAGGTGATAATTTTGCATGGAATGGAACAAGTTGGGATAATCTTCGTGGTTATATTGATTTATCTGATTATTATAAGAAAGGAGAAATTGATGAACAACGAAAAGTTATTGATCAAGAACTTGATGATTTAGATAAACTTCTTAAAGAAAAGTTTGCTAAAGCAGAAGAAGATATTACTGCTGCAAGGGAATATTCTGATAAGATTGTTAGAGAACTTCATGATGAAATTGATGAAGATATGCGTCAAAATATTGAAGACGTTAATCAAAGAATTCAAGATACTAAAGATGATTTAAATAATAAAAAAGCAGAATTAGATAAAATTATTGCTGATCATCATGCTGAACTTGAGGCTACTAAAGCAGATTTAGAAAAAACTAAAGCACATCTTGAAGAAGTTAAAGGACAATTAGAAGGTGAAATTGAAACAGCAAATGGTGAAATTGATGACACAAAAGATAAACTTGAAGCAGCTAAAGGTAGACTTACTGATGCTGAAAGTGAAATTGATGCAGCAAAGAAACGATTATCTGAAGCAGAAACAAGTATTGGTGATGCTAAATTATTAATTGATAAAAATGCAGGAGCTATTGCTGCTAATACAGAATATATTGATAAGGAACATAATAGAATTAATGAAGCAAATCTTCTTATTTCAGCAAATACTGCAAGTATAGATTTAAATGCCAAAAGCATTAATGCAGCAAACGAATCTATAAAAAGTGCAGGAATAAGAATAGATGGAATTAATGCAATAGTAGAACAACATGCAACTCATTTAAATACTATTGATGGAAGTATTACAGATGTTGGAACTAAAATAGACGCAATTAATGGTACAATAAAAAGTCATGGTGAACATCTTGATACTGTTGATGGTA